>AMCI01000518.1_pt1 | contig 16769 bp, 10 predicted proteins | sample 419838 | NCBI WGS metagenome assembly AMCI01 (sample SAMN01090643, study PRJNA158313) | gut metagenome
CCTTTTTCATTGTAGAGTGGTGGCTTACGCATTTGCCGAAACTATTGACATTCTCCGGTGTAGGTCACGACACTTTTGGGCGGAAGTACAAGGGTATAACGCTGTCCGCTCAGGGTTATCTGTCCTTCTTGCCAACGGGTATTGGCTGTAGTGGTATAGCTGCGCAGGGGCTTGACGGGTTGGGCTCCCTGCAGTTCCAGCTGGCAGGTCACTTCCGTAGCGTTCGGGTTGACCAGAACTAACGTATAGTGTGGACCTTTCCGGAAGGAAGACACGCAGACCCCTTTGGGTAACCCTTCGGTTTCGTTGTCAATTCCCCGACTACCTTGAGGAATGTAGCGGCTATAGTTGCCAAAGGTATCGTAGCGTTTGGTCCGGACATAAGTTCCCGCTTCTTGGTTCAGCACGATGAGACTTTCGTTGGTATGGGTCGGTTGGGCTCCTAACCACCAGATGAGGGCACTCACCCGGGCGTTCATCAGGTATTGGTGGAACATGTCGGCCCAGTACAAGCCGTCCTCCATGGAAGTATCCAGCGGAGTGATGTCACTGATTTCAGTCACCCACATGGGGATATTCCGCTTTTCGGCTTCCGTAAAGGGAAGGATGGGCGTCCGTCGCAGTTCGGCCGGTAGGGGAATGGTGTCGGGCAATACATACCCATGGCCGGCCGTAATGAGCCGTTGGGAATCCCAATCGGGATAAGCTGACAGGACTTGGTTCACGAAGCTGGCCGAAGAAATCATTTCCAGTTTGTCGAACACGGTCGACCAGGCCGGGTTTTCGCCGAAGATGACTTTGGCATCCACCCCCTGTCGGGTGAAGGTGGGCAACAGATAGTCGTGAATGAAGGTGCTCATCTGTTTCGCACTCCACACACATGAGTTCCAAGGAGCTGCATAACCGGGTTCATTGGAAGGAGAAACGCCATATATGGGAATACCTATTGATTGAAAAGCTTGACAGAACGTGGCCAAATAATCGGCAAAGCTTTGATAATGCGTTCTCTTCAGATTTCCGTGTGAAGCCGGATAATCAGGGGTGGCATGTCCTCCTTCTTTCATCCAGGCTGGTGGGCTCCAGGTGGAGAAGACCAGGCGGACGTCGGGATAGCGACGATGCACCTCGGCGGTCAGCCAGAACTGGCCTCGGCGCAGCAGATCGTTCTTCTCGAGGGTTTGTCGGCCTGTGCGGGCCACTTGCCGGCTGGTATCCGTCTGCAGGGCAAAGTCGCAGTGCAGCGAATCGTTGGAATAGTGGGGGAAGATTTCGCCCCGCAGCAGGTTGGCCCGCAAGCCCTGTTCGCTGAACAGGGCGTCGAGCACTTCCTCGCGTTGGGGAAAGACGAACACGTCGTCGGCCCAGTCGGCTTCTCCCACGCCGAATCCGTCGATGGTCTGTCGGGAAGTATCCCAAAGAAGACGGATGGTGGCTGGTGATTGTTCAGTGGCCGGTGGAGCTACGGATTCTGGGGAGGATTTCGCCCAAGCAGTGCCTGTGCCACAGAGGCACAGGACACTGAATAAATAGGTGATAGCTTGTTTTTTCATGGTTTATGTTCAACTAATCGTACGTCGCATCAGAAAATTATCGGTCCCACCAGATGTGGGTGTTCACGTTGTCGGGGCCTTGTTGTTGTACAGCCTCTTCCACGTGTTGCTTGTTGACGGTATATTCATCATTGGCATACGGCAGGCGGCGGGGAATTTTTCCGTTGCTTTCATTGCCGGTATAGTTCGTCGGCTGCAGCACCGGGTATCCGCAGCGACGCCAGTTGGCATAGCTTTCGTAGCCGTTCATAAAGGTTACAATCCAATACTGTTCGCCCAATACTTTCAGTTTGGCTTCCGTGTCGGTTGCCTTACCGAAAAGGTCTTGTGCCAGGTAGGCTTCTATCGCATCGGCAGGAATTTCTACGCCATAGGCTACTTTCTGTTCCTGCATGGACAATCGGACCGCTTCTTGGAACAAGGCGTTGGCATCTCCGCTTACCCAACCGCGCAGGGCTGCCTCCGCTTGCAACAGTTTGCTTTCGCTCGGCATCAGGAGCAGGGTGGGGGCATCCATCTTCAGGATGGTATTTACATTGAAATTTGAATAGTTTTCCTTGCCGGCATATCCCTGGAAATTGTTGATGCTGTTCGTGTCGTATCCGTTAGGCAATCCTTTCTGCAGGGTCGGGTCGGTGTTGCCGTCTTTCAGTGAACAGTACACGGTGAGGCGCGGGTCGTGGGTAGCTTGCAGGTAGTCGAGGAACGTCTTGCTGATTTTCACGACATCGTTGTCGATGTAGTTGTCTTTCTGGAAGCGGAGGCTCACCTGGTTCTTGTCGTCATCCCTTCCGCCGGCAATGTGCTGTACACGGCACATGTCTTCGGCGGTAGCCATGATACCTCCGGCAATGGCTTCTTTTGCAGTAGCTTCAGCCAAGGCCGGGTCGACTTTGCACAGGCGCATGCCGATGCGCAGCAGCAGCGAGTAACCGAACTTCTTCCATTGGTCAATGTTGCCGTCGTAGAACAGGTCTCCTTCAATGGCCGGTTGCTGGGGGTCGAGCAGGGCGATACCTGCCTTTACCTGTTCGATGAGGTCGTGGTAGATGAATTCCTGCGTATCATATTTAGGCTTGTAAATATGTTCATGGAACCCTAATCCTGCTTCTGTATAGGGAACGTTTCCGTAGAGGTCTGTCATTCGCTGAAACAAGAAGGCTCCCCAAATTTTGGCGACGGCTCTCATATTTTGATATTCCAGCTTGCTGGCAGCTTGGCGTTCCAGTTCGCGCCAGTTTTTGATGGCGGTCCTGTAATAATCGGTAAAGTACGAGTTGGCCGGTGCCTGCATCATGTAATATTTGTCGCCGGCACTGGCTTCGCTGCTGTTCAGCGTAGCGGTTTGCTGGACGAGCATCATGCAGGTACCGATTTGCATATTCTTGGCATGTCCGTCCACGCTGGTGTTCAGTTGGGTGTAGGTCAGCAGCGGCCCCGGTTTGATGGTGTTAGGCACATTGGGGTCGATGTTCTTTTCTTCGAAGTCGCAAGCTGTGAGCAGCAAGGCGGCGGCTGCACAGTAAAAAGTATGTTTGAGTAAATGGTTTGACATAGTGCGTTCAGTTTAAAATTTGACATTCAGGTTGAAACCGATGCTTCGGGTAGCGGGCAGTCCGTAGGATTCAAATCCTTGACCGTTGCCGATGTTCAGTGTCGCTTCCGGGTCGACCAATGGCACGTCGTCGTAGATGTTCCAAAGGTTGCGTCCCACCACGGATAAAGAAAGGTAAGACATGCCCAGTTTCTTGATCCATTTCTGCGGGAAACTGTAACCCAGCGAGAGTTCGCGTAATTTCACGAACGAGGCGTCATATACGAATTCTTCCGTGATACCTGCTACGGCCATGTAGTAGGTCATGGCATCTACCTTCACATCATTCGGGGTGACCCCGTCTTCCTTTACACCCTTGCCGACTACACCTCCTTCACGTCCCGGCAGGGTACCGGCATGACGGCCAAAGCTGTACATGTGGGCATTGGTCATCGAGAAGACATCGCCGCCAATCTTGGCATCGATCAGGAAACTCAGATTGAAGCCTTTGTAGCTGAAACTGTTGTTGAATCCCAGCGTATAAGGGGCTACCGATTCACCTAACTTCTGGATGCCGTCCGACATAGGCAGACCATTTTTGTACATGATTTCGCCTTTGTCGTTGCGCTTGTAGGCCAGACCTTTGATAATACCATAAGGTTCTCCTACCTGATGGTAGATGTAGGCCGGACCGCAGTTGTCGCCATCGTGACCGGTACGGGCAGTTTCCAGGACGAACTCGTCGATGTCATCCGTAATGCGTTTCACTTCACTTTGGTTGTACGAGAAGTTCAGCGAGGTGTTCCAGGTAAAGTGCTGGGTCTGTACCGGAACGGCTGTAATCAAGAGCTCGATACCATGGTTGTGTACCTTACCAGCATTGATGCGTACCCCTTCGTAGCCCGATGCCGAAGAAACGCCGGCGTTTACGATATCATCCTTGGTGTTGCGTACATAATAGGTGAAGTCCAGACCGATGCGGTTGTTCAGGAAGCGGGCTTCGATACCGGCTTCATACGAGATGGATGTCAACGGTTTCAAATTCAGGTTAGGGATGATCGATGAGCCGATGAATCCGATAGGATACTTGCCGAACTTTTGGTTGTAGGCATACGTAAGTCCCAGGTTATAGGCACCGACTGCTCCGCCCGATTGGGCCCATGAACCGCGTACCTTCAGGTAAGGTATCCATTCGGGTAGTTTCACGGCTTCGCTGACGATGAATCCGGCACCTACCGAGGGATAGAAGATGTGGTTGGCACTGCTCTTGCCTTTGTAGGACAGGGCCGAGAACCAGTCGTTACGTCCGGTCAGGGTCAGGTACAGCATGCTGCGGTACGACAGTTCTATCTGTCCGAACAACGAGTTGATGTAGCTTTCCGAACGGCTGTGTCCGCCGGTGGTGATGCCGGTATTGCCGATAGCGTCCAGCCCCGGTTCGATGAAGCCGTCACCGTTGGCCGTTGTTTGGTTGTACCAGGTACCCATGGTGTTCCACCCCACGAAGGCATCCAGACTGAACAGGTTGTCTTTGAACGTATTGGTTTAACCGGCGATGGCTTCGGCATTGAATTCGCCGTTGTAGATGGAGTTGTGCGAGATGTTTCCATCGACATCCGTAGCGGTTCCGTAGGGGATGATGGTTTCACTGCGGCGGTTGATCATATCGCCACCGAAACGGCCGCGTACATACCAGTTGGGAGTGAAGTTATACTGGGCTTCGATCGAACCGATGATACGGTCTTTGCTGTCCCTGTTGCTGTGGTCGTAGGCAATGAAATAGGGGTTGCCGATGTAGGTCTGAGCCGTGGGCAGGAATTCCATGCCTCGGTCGTCGACCCGTTGGGTCAGCAGGCGCACGTCCATGTTGGGGGGCAGCATGTAGAGCGAAGCATTGGCGTTGGCGGTCAGGTCACCCAGTCCCGGACGGTTCTTGGCACGTTCGCGTACATACATCACGTTGGCTTTGATGCTGAGGTGTTCATCCAGCTTGGAAACCACGCTTAACGTCAGGTTGTTGCGTTCTAGCTTCGAATTGGGCATCAAGTCCTGGAAGCGTTGGTCGCCGGCAGCCAGACGGAACTGTACCTTGTCGGTACCGCCCGAAACGGCGAGGTTGTTCGACAGTGCCCACGCGTTTTCGTAATAGTTTTTGAAGTTGTCCTTACCCGATGCTACATAGGGGCGTCGTACGCCGTCGAACTGCATCACGTTGCTGTCGTCGAGTCGGCTACCAAACGAAAGCATGTTGATGCTCTTGGCCAGTGTCGGAGCAATCTGGTCTACCAGGGTAGGAATCATGGATTCGGGCAGTCCCATGGCTTCAGCCTGCTGTTTGGCTGTGGCATAGGCCATCTGTTCCGGATTGGCCCCGCGGGCACCGGCTCCGTACTCCCATTGCAGGTCATCGTTTTTGAAAGTCAGGAACTCGTTGGTGTACGACAGGTTGTATTCCACCTTCACCTTGCCTACCGAACCGCGTTTGGTGGTAATGACGATGGCACCATTGGCTGCACGCGAACCATACAAGGCAGCTGCTGTACCGCCTTTCAGTACCGACATGCTTTCGATGTCTTCGCTGTTGATGGACGAAATGCCGTCGCCGCCATCGGTACCGCCCCACATGCCGGTCTGTCCGTAGTTGCTGTTGTCCATCGGCACGCCGTCGATGATGTATAGCGGCTGGTTGGAGCCGTTCAGTGAACCGTTACCACGGATGATGATACGGCTGGAGCCCATGACGCCCGAAGAAGGTTTGGATACGTTGACACCGGCCACTTTACCGGCCAGCCCGGTAGCCAGATTGGCTACTTTCACGCGGTTCATGTCGTCACCTTTCACTTCGGTCACCGAATAGGCCAAGGCCTTCTTTTCCTTGCGGATACCCAAAGCTGTCACTACCACTTCGTCGACGGCGATGGCACTTTCCTTCAGAGTCAGGTTCAAGGGTTTGTTCGAGGCTTTCACCTGGGCCGACTGATAGCCGATGTAGGATACAATCAGCAGTTGTCCGGTTTGGGCTGTCAGGTTGAATTGTCCGTTGATGTCGGTAATGGTACCGGTAGAAGTCCCTTTTACCTGGATGCTGGCCCCGATGATGGGCTCTCCTTGAGCGTCGGTCACGGTTCCTCGTACGGTAATGGTTTTGCCTGTTTCCTGTTGGACATTGTCTTTTACGTTGCTTACCAGGATGGTGTTGGCTTTCTTTTCAAAACGCAATTGGGTTTGTTGCGACAGTTGTTTCAGCACGGTGTCAAGGTTGGCCTGTTGTGTATGCAGCGTAATGGCCGGCAGATGATTCACCGATTCTTGGTCATAGAAAAACTTGAGTCCGGTTTGTTCACTGATTTGGTTAAATACAGTTTCAATCGAGGCCTTGGAGGTCTGGAGTGTGATTTGATAATCCTTTTGACTGTGGGCCCATGTCGGTGTGCCGCATAGGCAGGCCATCAATAAGACGGCGGAAAAAAGGTGCTTGTGTCCACCTTTTTTATCTATAAAAGGAAGAATGTTCATACGGTTGTGAGTTTTAATAGATTAGCAATAAGGTTGTCGGTTCAGGGCATCGAGGCTGTACGATGCAATCCTTTTCCGACGAGGGAAATTCGTTTCCGTTTCGTCAACGGCTATCGGTGTTCGGGTGGTTCAGTGTTCGATTTCATAGGTTGGGAATTGTTTAAAGGTTATTGGTTTTCAGTGATAGACTTATTTATAGAGTTCGAAGCCTGCTGCTGTTTTTCGGTAGCGGATGCCGCTGATGTAGTACAGCGATTCCAGGATAGACTCCAAACTTTGATGGTCGTGCTCGCCTGTCAGCCGATTGGTGAATGTTTGTCCCGGGGCGAAGGAGATGCGGCAGTTAAATGTCCGTTCCAAACAGCGGGCTACATCCTGGATGGGGGTATGGTCGAAGCAAAGGTTGCCCTGGATCCAGGCGGCTACGGGTTCACTTTCTTTCCGTTTCTTGTTGTGTTCACCTGTATGGGGTTGGAAAAGGATTTTCTCTTCTTTTTGGAGACGTATCATGGCTTCGGGCAAATCGACTTGCACCTTGCCGCTTTTGACCGCTACACTCATGAGCTCATCCTCGGCATAAGATTGGATGTTGAATGAGGTGCCTAGTACCTTTACCTGCAAATGAGGAGTTTCTATCTGGAAAGGCCTTTCCGGATCGGGAGCCACTTCGAAATAAGCTTCTCCGGCAAGCCGGACCGAGCGACTGGTTGTTTCAAAGGTAGCCGGATATTGAAGGCGGGTACAAGCATTCAGCACCAGTCGGCTTCCGTCGGGCAGGGTCACCGCTTTCTTTTCGCCGAAAGAGGTTTCTATGGTCATCCAGGTGGCCGGAGAAGGGGTACGGTAGCGGAGGGTATAGACGGCTATCCAGGCCAGCACGATCAAGGCGGCTATACCGCTAGCAGCATACAGCCAGCGTCGGTGCGGCGAACGGCGGGCCGACGGTTGGATACGGCGAAGCAGTTTTTCAGCTTCGTGCAGGTATGCGGCATGGGTTTGTGGGTCGGTGGTCGCTTCCTCGTGAGATTCCTCCCAGGTTTCGGCCGCCAATTCCTCCCACGGTTCGTCGGAAGAATCTGGGCGCAGACTTTGCTGCAGGGCATCTACTTCATCGGTGGTGTAAGTCCCGTTCAAGTAGCGTCGGATTTGTGGTTTATCGGTTTTCCGGTTCATGTATTTTCTTCATAGGGTGGTTTACCTATAAATACACCGGAGCCGAAGGGATGGAGGGGGTGATTAACGTTTATTATGATTTGAGCAGCCAAAGCAGGAGTAGCAGGTCGGCATGTGTCTCGCCATATTTCACCAGGTATCGGCGGAGGATGCGAAGGCTGTCGGCGATGTGCTCGTGGACAGTGTGGACCGATAGTCCCAGTCGTTCTGCGATTTCCTTGTACGAGAGTTGTCCTTCGCGACTGAGTTGGAAGACCTCACGCTGCCGGGCGGTCATGTGCTCGAATGCCTTTTGTACGACGGACTGCAGGTCGTGTGCCAGCACGTCCTCCTGGGTGGTATGGGTGCAATCGATGGCATGCTGCATCAGATGTTCGCGCAGGGTATGCTCCTTTTCCATGGAGCGGAGTTCATTGAGTACCCGGTTACGGATCAGGGTATAGAGGTAGGCCGAGAAAGGAAGGTGGGGGTGGATGAACTGTCGGCCTTGCCAGATTTGGGTAAATACATCCTGGAAGATATCTTCTACATATTCATCGGATTTCAGGAACTTCAGCGCAAAGTAACACAACCGCTTCTTGTAGTTGGCATACAAGATGCAGAATGCCTGCTCGTCGCCTTCAACCAATCGGGCTACCAGCTGGGCTTCTTCAGTAGAGGTGGGAAGAATGTGTGTGTCTTTTTTCATGTATTTTTTCTGTGGAGAAGCAAATATAGTTTTTTTTTGGAGACGGCTGTTTCTTTTCGGTTTATTTTCATTGAGGAGGAAGGAAATTTGGGAGAAAGCCGGTGCGGCAGCTGGCGTCTGCGCGTCTTTCTGTCAAGGGAAATGGTGCGTGTCGCCACCTTTCACCCGCATATCGCTGACACGCTGCCTCTTTGGGTTAGAAAATAGGTGGATTGTAGCGGTTATTAATCAAATCTTCCTTATCTTTGGCGTCAGGATATCAATAATAAAGAATACGATGAGTGACCAGATTAAACAAATAGCCGAACGTCTGCAGGGTTTGCGGGACGTTCTGGAACTGACTCCCGAAGAGGTGGCCGAAAGTTGCCAGCTGACAGTGGAGGACTATTTAGGCATGGAAAGTGGCGAGAAAGACATCTCGGTGAGTGCTTTGCAACAGATTGCCCGCAAGTACGGGATTGCACTGGATGTGCTGATGTTCGGGGAAGAGCCGAAGATGAGCTCCTATTTCCTGACGCGTAAAGGAACCGGTGTTTCGGTGGAGCGTACGCGTGCCTATAAGTATCAGTCGTTGGCTTCCGGTTTCCGAGGTCGTACGGCCGATCCGTTTATCGTGACCGTAGAGCCGAAGGAAGAAGGAACGCCGGTTCACTTCAACTCGCACGAAGGGCAAGAGTTCAACCTGGTCATTGAAGGCCGTCTGCTGTTGAACTTGAATGGTAAGGAATTGATTCTGAATCCCGGCGATAGCCTTTATTTTGATTCAACCATTCCGCATGGCATGTTGGCCTTGGATGGAAAGACGGTGAAATTCCTGGCCGTCATTATGTAAAAAGGAGGAACGTATGTTAGAAAGATTTTTGGAACAAACCACATTTACCTCGCAGGAGGATTTTAAACAACATTTGAAAATCAAGGTGCCCGACCACTTTAACTTCGGTTACGATGTAGTGGATGCCTGGGCGGCTGAAGAACCCGAAAAGAAAGCGCTGCTGTGGACGAACGATAAGGGCGAACACCATCAGTACACATATGCCGAACTGAAGATGTGGACCGACCGTACGGCATCCTATTTCCAAAGCCTGGGCATTGGACGGGGCGACAAGGTGATGCTGATTCTGAAGCGTCGCTACGAGTTCTGGTATTCGATTATTGCCCTTCATAAATTGGGCGCTGTGGTGATTCCGGCCACGCACCTGTTGACCAAGAAGGATATCGTGTACCGTTGCCAGGCAGCCGACATCCAGATGATTGTGGCGGCAGGCGAAGAAGTGATTACGAAACATATCCAGGATTCTTTGGCCGATTCTCCGTCGGTGAAGCATGTGGTCAGTGTAGGTCCGGAAGTGCCCGAAGGTTTCCTCGATTTTCATGCCGGTATCAACCAGGCTGCCCCGTTTGTCCGTCCGGATTTTGTCAACAACAACGACGACATCTCGCTGATGTACTTTACGTCCGGTACTACTGGGAACCCGAAGATGGTGGCACACGATTTTACGTATCCGCTGGGTCATATCGTGACAGCCTGTTTCTGGCACAACCTGCACCGCGACAGTCTGCACCTGACCATCGCCGATACGGGCTGGGGCAAGGCTGTTTGGGGCAAACTTTATGGACAGATGTTTGCCGGAGCCAATATCTTTGTCTATGACCACGAGAAATTCACGCCGGCCGATATCCTGGGTAAGATTCAGGATTATCACATCACTTCGCTGTGTGCACCTCCCACCATCTATCGTTTCCTCATCAAGGAGGATATCAGCAAGTACGACCTTTCTTCCCTGGAATACTGTACGACGGCGGGCGAAGCATTGAACTATTCGGTGTACGAAACCTTCAAGCGCATCACCGGTGTCCGTCTGATGGAGGGTTTCGGACAGACCGAGACGACTTTGACGTTGGCCACTTTCCCTTGGATGGAACCGAAGCCGGGCAGTATGGGCGTGCCTAATCCGCAGTTCGACATCGACCTGCTGACACCCGATGGCCGTTCGGCCGAAGACGGTGAACAGGGACAGATTGTGGTGCGTACCGGCCAGGGCAAGCCGTTGGGCCTGTTCAAGGAATACTATCGGGCTCCCGAACTGACAGCCGATGCTTGGCACGACGGTATCTACTATACCGGCGATGTAGCCTGGAGGGACGAGGACGGTTACTTCTGGTTTGTAGGTCGTGCCGACGATGTCATCAAGAGCTCGGGCTACCGCATTGGCCCGTTCGAGGTGGAAAGTGCCCTGATGACCCATCCGGCCGTGGTGGAATGTGCCATTACCGGTGTGCCCGATGAAATCCGTGGCCAGGTAGTGAAAGCTACCATTATCCTTTCGAAGGATTATAAAGGAAAGGAAAGCCCCGAACTCATCAAGGAACTGCAGGACCATGTGAAGCGGGTGACTGCTCCCTACAAATATCCGCGTGTCATCGAGTTTGTGGACGAACTTCCCAAGACCATCAGCGGCAAGATCCGTCGCGTGGAAATCCGGAACAAGAAATAAGGTAAGCTCAACTACCGAAACTTACCATCCTAGAAATCGAAATGATATGAAGAAGTTAGGACTTTTGCTGGTTCTGTGCCTGGTGGCATGGACCGCTGGCGCTCAGACTTGGGCTCCCATTACCTGGACAGCCTATGGGCTGACCTTCGATGCTCCAAAGGGTATTCTGGTGGAAGAAGATACCGAAGAGACCTTTCTGTTGAACAACAGCAAGTTCTACATTACGGTTCAGTCGCTGGAGTCTGAAGAGATGAAGAAGGAAGACTTGCCGGTTTATCTGAAGGACTATGCCAACGACGATGGGGTAAAGAACCAGACGAAGACGGAAACCTTCGAGCTGCCGCAATTCCATGTCTGTTCGTTGCAGGGCGACAGTGACAGCGATCGCTGTCTGTATGCCTGCTTGATGACCAAGGATGCCGGCAGTGGATTTTACCTTTCCATCATTTGTGCACCCGAACGGGCTCAGGATGCCGAGCGTATCTTGAAAAGCTTTCAGATGGAAGAGGAATAACCCTCATCGGAATGGGGTATGAAGAAAACGACCGGGGATGTGTCTCACGACGCATCCCCGGTCTTTTTCTTACAGTTACTTTAGTTGATTGAATCTGATGTATTTACCGGTATGAACCGGTAAGTGAGTGATCTTTGTTGGATTTCGACTGCAAATGTATAAAATCTTTTGCTGAATCCCGCTATTTGGTACGAATAGTTGGGAATTTCATTCGCTCTTTGGGGCTTGTATGGGGGAGAGGGTCAATGTCTCGTGAATGATTTCTCCTTGTTGACCAACTCCCTCCACGACTACACTGTAGTCTACGGTTCCGTCGGCCGTATAGAATTCTATCGCTGCCTGTCCGTTTCGGATCATCACATTCGGATTCCAGTAAAGGGTCGTACGCAGGTCGGGGCGGATCTGTTCTTTCTGCCCTGCCCACGCATATCGCGGTGAATAGAAGGCGGCTGGTGGCTGATACCCCAGCGGTTGTACGACTCCGATATTGGTGGGTGAATAGTCGGCCGACCATTCGTCCCCGCTTTTCAAGGTGATAAATAAGGCGGCATTCGGATCGCCTGGAGCACTGCTAAGCGGATGGTTCGGATCAGGTACGACAAAATCTGCCTGCTTGATGTCGGAAGCCAACATGGTTTCCAGTACGAGGCTGGCATATTCTGCATCGGCCACGATACCGTCTATATACAGGCGTACCGAATGTCCACGGAACGTCAAGCGTCCTCTGTTCATGAACACTCCGGGTATCATGCTATAGGCAATGGCGTCTCCCATGGGCATCAATCCTCTTTTTTCAAAGTCCTTTTCCCGACGGACGTTGCGGGCCATGACTTCGGTAGGGGTGCGATAGGGCGATTTCCGCGGGGCTGTAATCAGCACTTCATCCATATAGATGTGTCGAATCCCTTTGTCGTACGTGGATTTCGTATCTACTTTGGTCAGGTATTCCATTGGGTTCGGTGCCGGTCGAGACTGGGCGGTAGGAGTGACGGTACCGGGTGTTTCGGGCATGCGTGGTTGGGCGGCAGGGAAACGGGTCAAGTCCATTTCCAGCACCACTTTGTCGGTTCCCGATTTGGAAAAGGCAGAAACCAGGTATCGGGTCGTATCGGGAAATTCGAATCCTTGCAAACGGAACCGGCCGTCGTTGTCGGTCTGTATATATTCCAGCAGACCGACTGCCGGTGAAGAAATGCCGACCGACGTTCCCCTGACGGGCTTGCGCAGCAGTCGGGTAGTCACTTTGCCTTCCAGCACCATGGATGCTTCCGGAAGCAGTGTGGGGCGTCGGAAGTGGTTCTGCAGGGCTTCCGCCACTTCATAGCGGGTCCATCCCTGGGTCAGCATCAGTACATCCAGTGCCTCGTGGCGCAGTCCTTCCTGTCCCGGAGCAAAATACCACGAAGGATGTTCAATGTGTCCCTTCAAGTCAGAGGCGAGCAGCAGGTGGGAGACGATGTCCGACAGGGAGTCGGGGCGCACATCGTGGTTGTGGGTCACTGCCACCGAACAGCTGCCGTCGGGCACCGGATGTTCCCGTCCGTTGAAATCCAGCCGAAGTGTCACCTTTTCACGTGCCGCATACGAGGGTTGGTCTGTATGCAGGGCACTGCCTTCCTGCCGGGGGGACGGTGTGATAAAGACTTTCCGTTCGCTGCGGATGCGCAGGGAGGCATCCACCAGCAGGAATTGCACCAAACCTTCCGAGAAATCCTCGTCGCGAAACATCCATACGCTTTCTCCGCTTCCCATACAGGCACGGGCCAGGCGGGGAATGCCCCGTTGTTGGACCAATAGATACAGGGAATCCGTTAAAGGGGCATGGGTTGCCGACAGCAGGCGGCAGCTCAGGGTTCCTTTATGCCGTTCCACTTTCAGCACCTGTCCGTTGGTGGATACTTCGGGCAAGGAGATGACCTTTTCCGTTCCGTCGTTGTTCACGCAGCGGGCCCGATACTTCCGTGCAGCCGAAGGGATGAAGCTCACGTATCCCATTCCCCGGTGCAGGGAGGAGAAGGTGGCTACCACACTGTCGCGGTCGTCCTGTATCTCTCCTGTGATGGTTTCGCCCAATCCGTCTTCGTTCAAGGCCTTGAAAGCCACCTTGCTCAACACTCCATCGAGCAGATAACCTCCTTCCGGAAAGAAATCTACCGCATACGAGCGGGGGCGGTCCACCGAAAGGTATTCCTGGAAATTGCCGGCCTGCACGCGGAACAGGGAAGCCGATGTGCGGTGCATCGATTCCCAGCTTCCGTCTTTTTGGGCACTGCACAGAATCTCGCCTTCCGGTGAAAAGACACGCAGCGTCCGCACCGGAACCGGTTGTTGGGTGACTGGGTGGATAAAGCGGAGGCGCAGGTGGCGGTTGGAGGTCCGTTGGGCTTGGATGCGGATGCTGCGCGACAAAGGGTTCATCACCCGGATATGCCGGTGGAAAAACAAGTCTTCCGGTTGGTTTTCCATGAATCGGGTATACGAGCGGAGTTGGTAACTTCCTGAGGGCAGCGTGTCGGGCAAGGCCAGGTGGCCGTGGATCGCTCCGTTTTCATCCTGCCGCAGCCGCAGCCGTTTTTCCACGTTACCCAAGGGTGAGATGAGTTCCACATACGCATACCGGCTCTTCAGGGTCGGTTGATGCAGGGCAGCATCCACGACATAGGCACGCATCCAAAGCGTATCGCCCGTGGCATAGGTGCTTCGGTCGGTATGCAGGTAGAGTTTTTCCTGTGGATACAGCTGGGATTGCTGCCACAGCCGGTGTAGCAGGCTGTCGGCTGGGAGGGATTGTGCATACAAGGCGGTACCCAGTAACCAGCCTATGTATCCTCCTAAGATTCTCCGTTTCATAGGTTCAAATGTTGGGTGGTGGTCATTTATAAAGGGAAAAGGGTCTGTTGTTTGCGAAAGGGTTCCCCTTTTTCTGTGATTCCTTCCAGTAGAAACGTGTAGGCCGAGGGGGTGTCTGCAGTATAGAACGACACCTTTGCCTGGCCGTCCTTGAACAGGACTTGGGGTTGCCAAAGGATGGTTGTACGCAAATCGGGCAAATCGGAACCTTCCTGTGGATAATGGGGCGAATAAAATGCAGCCGGCCGTTGAGGCCCCAGCGGCATCAGATAAGCGAAATTGGTATCGTAGTAGTTGGCTCCTCTACCGCCCCGCTTGGTTGTGATCGAGACAATCAAGCTGTAATTGGACCTGAAATAACCGGAACATTTGGCCGCTCCTTTCAGAACTTCGATTTGCTGTACATCATCTTTTGACAATCCTCCTTCCAGCAGCCATTTGACAGTCATCACATCTTCAATTTTGACTTCATCCAGCACCAGAATTCGGTCCAACAATACCGCATCTCTTATTTTTTCCGGGTCGGAAGTGTTGGCGATGGCTCTTCCTCTGAAGTTGAAGAAATCCACCCCTGTCGTGGCAAAAATCAGTTTGCCCAGGTCTTGTATCCCTGAACGTTGAATTTCCTTTTCACGTACCACTTTATCGGCAGCTATTTCATAACTGGTGAGATAGGTTCTGGGTTTATAGGCTGTTACTTCCACCTCTCCCAATAGATAGTTGCGCATATCCTTGTCGGTGGAGATGTTGCGTATGGCTTTTTCGACATAATTCACAGATACCTTCGAATCAAATGAAACCGGTTGGGGAATTCGGCGGATATAGTCGTCCTTTAAAGGTGGATAGGTCATGGAATCCACTTGGAGAACCAGATCTTTCCGGCCGTTCTTGCGCCAAGCACTGAGCAGGTAGCGGGTTGAATCGGGAAATTCGAAACCGCTGAATTCAAATTGTCCCTTGTCGTCGGTCTGGCAACTTTGGAAGTCGTTGGCCTCTGTGATGTGCAGGTTGATGGTCACCCCTGGAATGGGCTTCCGCCATATTTGGGTGGTTGCTTTTCCTCGGATGGACAGGGAGGTTTCCGGCTTTTGTTCCGGCTCTTCATACTGCGCTTGCAACACGTTGGGAAAATTGTACCTGCACCAGGCTCGAATCCGGAGCAGGATATCCAGCGCATAAGCTGCCTCGTCTGGGTGAGGGTGCGTAAAATACCAGGCGGGATGGATGATTTTTCCCTGGATGTCGGAAGAAAGCAGCAGTTCGGAGACAATGGTCTGTAAGGAGTCGGGTACGAGATCGCGGGCATCGGTGATGCTGACCGCTGCACTTCCATTCAGTGGTTTTCCTTGGCTATCGGTCAGCGACAGTTCGTATTCCACCTTTTGGCGACGGTGGAATATTCCATCCGATGAATCGTTTAGTTGGAGACACGGTGGGTCTTGCGGATACACAAACAGGGAACGGCGGCTGCATATCCTGCCTTCCTGGAGCAGGAAGAAATGTACTACACCGCTAGGGAAAAGTGTGTCGGGAAAGGATACATAGTGTCCTTCTCCCCAATTTTGGGCATAAATAGGCTTGTCACGGGCTACTGCCAACAATTGGAAATCACTTTTCGGGAGTCGGGTTCCCCGCAATATCGACAGAAAGATGGTTCTCTGGTGCCGTTCCACTTTCAAGGCACAGGCCTCTTCGCTTGCCGGAGGTAGCTTGAAGCGCCGGTGACCCAGACTGGTGCTACAATGGGCATAATAGGTCACTCCCGCTTGGGGTATAAATGAAAAATCGCCCATTCCCTGATGGCGAGCCTGAAAGGCACAGAGCGTATCTTTTTTCTCGCTCACTATCCAGCCTTGCATGCCCACGGGCATACCCGATTTTGTTTCGGTTTCGAAGGCTATCCGGCACAATTGACCGGCAATGAGATCACCTCCTTCAGGGTAAAAACCGACATGGAAATCTGTATCTGTCCGCTTGGCTGGCAGAGGGGTATCTCCCGGTTTGCAAATGCTAATTTCACGAAGGCTGAATCCTTTTTCTTCAAACTGGGCAGAGTAGCGCGTATAGCAGCGAAACAGGTAATTTCCGAAGGGAATTTGCGGGGGGATGGGTAGGTATCCATAAAAGGCACCTTTGGGGTCACATCCTATTTTGACCCGATGAATCAACGTGTCCGCCGGACTGATCAGTTCTGCATAGACATAGCGGCTGGAGGCATTTTCCTGCATGCGGCTACTGTTTACCAGAAAGGAACGAAACCAAATCGTGTCGCCCGGTACATAAGCCGGACGGTCAGTCAGCGTATAGATTTTTTCACGGGGAAATAATTGTTCTTGTTGCCATACCCGGAGTAGCAGGCTGTCTGGAGATAACTGCGAGGATTGGGCATAGCCGAACGAAGGAGATAGAAGTGAGAAAAAAAAGAAAATGAAATAAGAATATGCTTTCA
>AMCI01000529.1_pt1 | contig 16432 bp, 8 predicted proteins | sample 419838 | NCBI WGS metagenome assembly AMCI01 (sample SAMN01090643, study PRJNA158313) | gut metagenome
TGAAAAAACAGCATGTATTGTTGTCCTGTGCTTTGGGATGGGCTTTGATGGCCGGTGCAGAGACTGTAGATATCCCTTCTTTCCGCTATGCGGGTCCTTATGCCGTGCAGGCTCCTTTTCAAATAGATAGTGTTGATGTGCAGCAACGGACTTTTGCCGCTGAGCGCTTCCTGGAGATGCCCCTTTCGCTCGAGGCTTGGCATCAGGGGACTGTGTTGCCGGCGGGGAAGGTACCGGGCTCTTCGCAGGGATATGCCTTGCATACTGTGGGTTTCTCGCTCGAAAATAGGCAGTTTACCCAAGCTAAACTGAAGGTCAAGGGCTTGTCGAATTACCGTCTTTTCATCGATGGAAAGCCGTGGAAAGAGGCCGATGGAGCACTGGAACCGGGTACGCATGCCGTTGTGGTGAAATACCTGTCCGAGGCAGGCAAGGCGGAGTCTTTGCAGGTGTCGGTGGAAACAGCGCGCGACGGTATCGTGACCTTGCGTGAAGACGGGCAGCGCTTGTATGGCCTGGGAGATGTGTTGCATGGTACGCGTATCGCCGGTGTGGACCTTTCGCCGAATGGTCAGTTTTTGATTACGAGTTATCGGACGACCCGGGTGGGGGGCGCTTCGTCGGTGGTTTATCGCCTGACGGAACTGGCTACCGGTCGGGTGTTGGTGGAACGGGGAGAATCGTTGCATTGGATGCCGCGGTCTAACCAATATTACTATACGCGTGCTGGGGTCGAGGGCCGACAGCTAGTGACCGTTGATCCGTTGACGGGTGCTGAAACCGTGCGGGTGCAGGCCTTGCCGGAAGGTTCGTTCCGCTGGTCGCCTGCCGAAGATTATTTGCTGTTTACCTTGACACAGGAGGGACCGAAGGAGCGGAAGGACATCTACGAAATCGTAGAGCCGGACGATCGTCAGCCCGGATGGAGAAACCGTTCGTATCTGGCCAAATACGACCTGCAGTCGGGTTTGTTGCAACCGCTTACCTTCGGGTATCATAATGTATGGGCGGCCGACATCTCATCCGATGGTCGCCAAGTGTTGGTGATGAAGAGTGAAAGTCGATTGACGGCTCGTCCTACCACCCTTTTTTCACTTTATCGGCTCGACGTAGAGACCTTGAAGGCCGAAGTGCTGGTCGATAAGGATGGTTTTCTGAGCGGAGCTTCGTTCTCGCCTGATGGCCGACAGGTATTGCTTTCGGGCTCGCCGGAAGCGTTGGGCAGTGTAGGTAAGCAGGTCCAGGAGGGTCAGGTGCCGAGCATGACCGATGGCCAGTTGTATCTGATGGAGGTATCGACCCGGAAAGTCACGCCGTTGACCCGTGATTTTCATCCCAGTGTGCAGCAGTCGGTTTGGTGTCAGGCAGACGGCCAGGTGTATTTCACGGCTGAAAATCGGGATTGCAGCAGTCTGTTCCGTTTGAATCCGCAGACAGGTGAAATCCGTCAGGTAGATTTGCCTGAAGAAATGGTCAGTGCCGTGTCGTTGGCCAAAGAGACGCCTTTGATGGCATGGTACGGACAGAGTGCCTCCAATTCGGACCGTCTGTACACCTTGCAGACCAAGAAGGGAAAGGTGCGGTTGCTCGATGACTTGAGCAGTCGTATCCTGGAAGGTGTACAATTGGGCGAATGTCAGCCTTGGAGCTTTGTCAATTCGCGGGGAGATACCATTTGTGGGCGGTTCTATCTGCCGCCTCGGATGGATCCGAACCGGAAGTATCCGCTCATCGTCAATTACTACGGTGGCTGCAGTCCGGTGGGCCGCGACTTCGAGAGCCGTTATCCGCACCATGCCTATGCGGCATTGGGTTATGTCGTTTACGTCATCGAACCCAGTGGAGCTACGGGATTTGGACAGGAATTTTCGGCCCGTCATGTCAATACGGCAGGCGAGGGGGTAGCTCAGGATATCATCGAAGGTACGCGTCGTTTCTGCGAAGAACATCCGTATGTCAATTCCAAGAAAATAGGTTGTATCGGAGCTTCCTACGGTGGTTTCATGACGCAGTATCTGCAAACCGAGACCGATCTGTTTGCCGCTGCCATTTCGCACGCAGGCATCAGTGACCATACCAGTTATTGGGGAGAAGGTTATTGGGGGTATTCCTACAGTGAAGTCTCCATGGCCCATAGTTATCCGTGGACTCGTCCCGACCTGTTTGTAAAGCAGAGTCCGTTGTTCCGGGCCGACCGAATCCATACGCCCTTGCTTTTCCTGCATGGTGATGCCGACATGAATGTACCCGTAGGAGAAAGTATCCAGATGTTCAATGCATTGAAACTGTTGGGCCGCGAGACCGCTTTCGTGGCCGTGACCAATCAGGATCACCACATTGTGAATTATGAGCAGCGCATCCGTTGGCAGCATACCATTTGGGCCTGGTTTGCCAAGTGGCTGCAGGACAACGACAGCTGGTGGAATACGCTATATCCACCCAAGGCATTGTGATGTCATTGGTCTAGAAAGATAGAAGAAAGCGTGTAAGGAGGAAAATCCTTACACGCTTTCTCGGTATTGTTTGGGCGACATGCCCGCATAACGCTTGAAATATTTGCCGAAGAACGACACGTCGGGGAAGTTCAACGAATAGGCGATTTCCTGAATGGTCATGTTGGTGGATTTCAGTTTGGCCTCTGCATCTGTGATAATCAGTTTGGCAATGATGTCAGTCACGGTCTTTCCCGTAATTTTGGTGACTGTCATGCTGAGATGTTGGGGGGTGATATGTAGCTTGTCGGCATAGAAAGCGACGCTACGTTCCTTGTTGTAATGCTTGATGATTTCTTGGATAAGACTTTTTACAATCTCGTCTCCTCGGTTGTTGGCACGGGTGGTAATCTGTTCTTTTTGATAGATGCTGCCGATGCCATGCAAGAGATTGAGTAACATGGCGCTGACCAAGTCTTTGTGGGGTTTGTCGTCCAGACGGGACATCTTGACCAACAGCCAGAAATAGTCACGAAACAATTCAGTGACTTCCGGACGAAGGGAAGTGACGGGAGTTTCAATCATTTTCGAGATGTAGCTCATCGTCGAGCTGAATAGCTGGGTGCCGTTGAGCAACTGCTTGTTGAAGGCAACAATAAAGAGCCGGCAGTCGGGGCTTTGATGATGTACGTGGACGAATGTATCGGGCAGAATGGTGACAATATCGTGTTGCTGGATGGATTGTTCGGACAAGTGAATCGTCAGGTCGCAGCTTCCTCGCAAGCAGAGGATAAACACGCAGGCATTCATGCGCTGGGGATAGTGGAAAATGCGTCTCATCGATCCGGTCATGTCCAGTTCGGCAATGAAGTCCTTGTCGGGCTGGAATTGATGGATATCGTCAATGTATTTCATATAAATAAAGGATTTTTAGGATTTTCACCACAAATATACGAGGTTTAAGGAAAAATACCAAGAAACTACTTAAAAATAGACTAGTATATCTTATTGTTAGCACTTGTACGAATGCGGGAAAATGGGGATATTTGCACAGAAAATTATAGTGATTAATAAGAATAGTATGAAAGGTAAAAGTTTGTCTTTGTTGACAATGATTGTGGCAGTGCTGTGCTCATGCGGTCAGCAGCCTGCTCAGGAGCGTGGACCCCGTCCGGTAAAATTGGCCGAGGTAGCTTCGTTGGGCACGATGGAAAAATCGTATTCGGGTGTGGTTTCACCCGACCAGTTCAGTGACCTGGCTTTCAAGATGTCGGGCCCGCTGGTATCCATGAACGTGTTGGAAGGTCAGCGCGTGAAGAAAGGTCAGGTAGTGGCTGAAATCGACCCGACTGACTATAAGCTGGACTATGATGCCAAGCGTGCATCGTTCCAGAAGGCAGCTTCGCAGATGCAGCGCGCCGAAAAGCTGTTGATGAAGAACGCCATCTCCATGCAGGAGTTTGAAACGACCCAGGCTTCCTATACCAATGCCAAGTCGGCTTTCGAAAATGCACAGAATACGCTGAACGATACGAAGTTGCGTGCTCCGTTCGACGGGTTTATCCAGAAGAAGTATGTAGAAAACTACCAGCGTGTACAGCCGGGTCAGGGTGTGGTTTGTCTGGTGAATCCCACTCGCCTGCAGGTAGAGTTCACGATTCCCGAAACGAACATTGCCTATGTGACTTCGCCGGGTACCATCTGCGTGGAATTCGATGCCTACAAAGGCAAGTGCTTCCAGGCGAAGGTGAAGGAATATGTGGAAGCTTCGCAGGACGGTGCCGGTGTGCCAGTGTTCCTCTACATCGACGATCCTGAATTCGACTTGAAGAAGTACCAGATTTCGGTCGGCTTCTCTTGCCGCATCAAGGTGAATATCCAGAACGAAACCGTACGCGAAGGCATCACCGTTCCCCTGTCGGCAGTGGTGTACGACAACAAGAACAACACCAAGTCGGTATTCATCTACAATCCTTCTACCTCTCAGGTGGAACAGCGTAAGGTGACCGACGACGGCACCATCGTAGGCCGCAACGACCTGGTGGTGAAGGGTGACGTGAAAGTCGGTGAAAAGGTGGTGGCTGCCGGTGCCTCTTATCTGGTGGACGGCCAGCAGGTAAAAGTATTAACAGATTAACAAGAAGGAGCGTACATCATGAATATTCCTAAATATTCCATGGAGAACCAGAAGGTGATCTACTTCTTCCTGGCCATTCTCTTGATTGGAGGAGTCATCTCCTTCTTCAAGCTGCCCAAGAAAGAAGACTCGCCTTTTGTGATCAAGACCGCGGTGCTGGTGACCCAGTATCCGGGAGCCAATCCGCAGGAAGTGGAAAAGCTCATCACCGAACCGATTGAACGTGAAATCCAGTCGATGTCGGACGTGTATCAGATCAAGTCGGAATCGTATTTCGGCTTGTCGAAGATTTCCATCGAACTCCAGCCGACCATTGCACCCGACTATATGCCGGTGAAGTGGGACGAACTGCGACGCAAGGTGGAAAATATCCAGCCGAAGTTGCCGAGCGGTGCTTCGAACATCACCGTGAACGATGACTTCGGGGATGTGTATGGTATCTACTATGCGCTGACCGCCGACGAAGGCTTTACCTATAAAGACCTGCGCTACTGGGCTCAGCGCATCCGTACGCAGCTCACGCCGATTGAAGGGGTGCAGAAGGTGATGCTGTATGGCGAACAGACCGAGGTGATCAACGTGAAGATTTCCAGTTCGAAGCTGTCGTCACTGGGCATCGACCCGATGTCGATCATGGGCATCCTGCAGAAGCAGAACGTGCAGGTGAATACCGGTGACATGGCGACTGACATCTATCAGCTTCGCCTGCGTACCGAAGGTACTTATACGAACCTGGAAGACATCGAAAACCAGCTGATCATCAGCAAGGACGGACGCGAAGTGCGTCTGGGCGACATCGCCGTCGTGGAACGCGGTTATTACGATCCCCCTTCAACGATGATGCGGGTGAACGGCAAGCGGGCCATCGGTATCGGTGTGGCCAGTGGTGCCAAGGACAACGTAGTGGCTGTGGGTCGTCTGGTCGACCAGAACTTGGCTGAAATCGAAAAGCTGTTGCCGATCGGTATCGAGTTGAGCTCGCTGTATCCGGAAGACAAGATTGCCGATGAAGCGAACAACGGCTTTATCCTGAACCTGATTGAATCGTTGGTCATCGTTATCCTGATCATCTTCCTGGTGATGGGTTCTCGTGCCGGTATGCTGATCGGTAGTTCGCTGCTGTTCTCGGTAGGGGGTACCTTGCTGATCATGTTGATGTGGGGCGTGGGCTTGAACCGTACCTCGTTGGCAGCCTTCATCATTGCCATGGGTATGCTGGTGGACAACGCCATTGTGGTGACCGACAATGCCCAGATTGGCATCCAGCGCGGTAAGGCGCGTTACCTGTCGCTCATCGAAGGAGCCTTGAAGCCGCAGTGGGCGTTGTTGGGCGCTACCTTCATTGCCATCTGTTCGTTCCTGCCGCTGTACCTGGCTCCGGCCTCGGTAGCCGAAATCGTGAAGCCGCTGTTTATCGTATTGGCGGTGTCACTGGGCTTGAGCTGGATCCTGGCCTTGTGTCAGACCACGACGTTCGGTAACTTCATCCTGCAGGATGTGAAGCCGGGCAGTGTGGCCAAAGACCCGTACGACACGAAATTCTATCATAAGTTTGAACGTTTCCTGACCTTGCTCATCAAGCGTCGTTTCGTGACACTGACTACGGTGGTGGTGACGCTGGTGCTGTCGCTGGTCATCATGGGCTTGATGCCGCAGAGCTTCTTCCCGAAGATGAACAAGCCGTACTTCCGTGCCGACCTGCTTTTCCCGGAAGGTTTCAGTATCCATGCCGTGGACAAGGATGTGATGACGGTGGAACAGTTCCTGGCCGAACATGAAAAGGTGAAGAACTACTCGGTAACCCTGGGCGGTACGCCGTTGCGCTACTACCTGGCCAGCTCTTCTTTCGGTCCGAAATCGAACTATGCCAATGTGATGGTGGAAACCAACGACCCCGAAGATGCAGCGGTAGTGGAACAGGAATTCTACGAATACATGACGCAGAACTATCCGAACGTCATTACCCGTTCGGCGCTGTTTGCCCTGTCGCCCGTACCCGAAGCAGCCATCGAGTTTGGCTTCATCGGCGAAAATCCCGATACGCTGACCGCCTTGGTGGAACGTGCGAAGGACATTGCCCGCGAATGCGACATGGTGACCGACATCCGTTCGAACTGGGGCAACAAGGTGCCGGTATGGAAGCCGATGTTCTCGCAGCAGAAGGGTTTGCGCCTGGGTATCACCCGTCAGCAGGTATCGAACTCGTTCCGCACGACGACCAACGGTCTGCCCTTGGGCGAATTCCGCGAAGGCGACGTATCGCTGCCCATCCTGTTGAAGGACGAGGACGTGATGCACATGAACCTGAACGACGTGAAGAGTGTGCCGGTGTTCAGCACCAAGGGCAACTCGGTGAAGGTGGAACAGGTCATCGACAACTTCAAACTGGACTATGACTACAACGTGGTACGCCGCTTCAACCGCGAACGCTGCATGATGATGCAGTGTGAACCGAAACGCGGTGCCAACGCCATGGCAGCCTTCAAGCAGGTACACGAAAAGATTGCCGAGATGCCGTTGCCCGAAGGCTACAAGATGAAGTATTTCGGTGAACAGGAATCACAGGATGTCAGCAACGCCGCTTTGGGCAAGAACCTTCCGTTGACTTTCATGTTGATTTATGTGGTGCTGCTCTTCCTCTTCCCGAGCAACTACCGTAAGCCGGTGCTCATCATGCTGATGCTGCCGTTGGTATTCATCGGTGTGGTATGGGGCTTGATCATCTTCGGCAAGTCGCTCGACTTCTTTGCCATCCTCGGTCTGTTGGGCTTGATTGGTATGAACATCAAGAACGCGATTGTGCTGGTCGATGAAATCGGTTTGCAACTTCAGGAAGGCAAGGGCGCTGTACACGCCGTGGTAGAAGCCACCAAGACCCGTATCGTGCCGGTCACCATGGCTTCGGGTACGACCATTTTGGGTATGCTTCCGCTGTTGGGCGATGCGATGTTTGCCGGTATGGCAGCTACCATCATGGGTGGTCTGCTGGTATCGACCGTACTGACCATCTTCGTTCTTCCGGTAACTTATTGTATTTTCTTTAAAATCAGAGCAGACAAAGCATGAAAACAAGATATTTCTTCCTCCTGGGACTGACTTGCCTCGCCGGCAAGTCGGTCGCCCAGACCGAGGCAACGGCTGTCACTACCGAAGCACAGCCTGCTTCAACGGTGGTGAATTATGCCACGTTCGAGCAGAAGGTGCTGGATTACAGTCAGACCTTGAAACAGAGTGTGGCTCAGCGTACGGCCATGCAAAAAGCCATGAAGGCGGCCAAGACGGCTTTCTTCCCGGCTGTGGATGCAACCGGTAACTATACCTACCGCATCAATGACTACGAAATGGACTTCGGAGGTATGGCCGTACCCATGAAGCACGATTCGTACAGCGCAGAAGTGGGTGTGGTGCAGCCCCTGTATGCCGGTGGCAGTATCTACCATGGCTATAAGGCATCGCAGATCCAGTCGAAGATAGCTGACAAGTCAGTGGATTTGACTACCGACAACATTATCTATGCAGCCGAAGCCAGCTATTGGGGAACTGCTGCACAGAAGGAAATGTATCTCACCATGTGTCAGTACGTCGATATTATTGCTCAATTAGCCAAAGTGTTGCAAGACAAGTACGACGACGGCTACATCAGCAAGACAGATTTGATTCAGATGCAGACTCGTCTGAAGGAAGCTGAACTGCAGCGTTCCAGCAGCTACCAGTCGTATCAGGTGGCTTTGCAAAATATGAATACGCTGATGGGATTGGACCCCACCACCCCGATGACACTGACCGACTCCATTTCGATGGTGCTGCCTATGCCTAGCTATATCGGTGCAGCTACTGCCTTGAGCGTACGTCCCGATTACGCCATCTCCCAGTTGGATGTCGACTACCAGAAGCGTCAGGTGAAGCTGGCTGCTGCCAAGTACAATCCTTCGTTGAGCATCGGTTTCAAGGAAACATGGGGTACGCCGATGTTGAACATTTCGGGTGAAACGATGTTCAATAGCAACGTGTTCGCTTCTGTCAAGTTGCCGCTTTTCCATTGGGGAGCCCGTTTCAAGTCGACTGCCGCTCAGAAGGCTATCCTCTTGGGCAAGCAATATGCGTTGCAGGACAAGAAGGACCAGATCAGCAAGGAAGTAGCCAAAGCATGGACCAACCTGACAGAAAACAACCGTCAGATTGAACTGGCGGAAGAAAACTGCAAGTTGGCGGAAGAAAACCTCGACCTGAATACGTTCAGCTATACCGAAGGACGACTGACCATCCTGGATGTGCTGTCGGCCCAGTTGACTTGGGTACAGGCCTATACCAATCTGATTCAGTCGTACTACGAACAGAAAATTGCCTTGGCAGACTACCGCAAAGCAACCGGTATCCGTTATATCGGACAAGAATAGGTAAATTCAGACCTTTCACAATAGTCTATTAAATACGAACTTTGAAAGCAGATTTGGAGGATCCTTTTTCCAAATCTGCTTTTGTCTTTTTGATGAGGTAGGCCGTACTTCTGTAACAAACAGCTTTGTCCCGGATAGTTGGGTTACAGGTAAGTGTCGGTTTATATCTTTGTCAGCAATGATACTTGTCAGCAAAAGTCATTGTTAACTAAAGAAAGGAGAATAGAAGATGAAAAAAGTGTGGAAAGAAACGTGCTTACTGGCCTGTTTGCTTCTAGGAGCAGTGATGGCAACTGCGTCTGACAGCATCCATTATATAGGTCACAAAGAGGGTTTTGCGTTGCAAACAGCGGTCGATACGAACGTCTTGTCATCTCTTCCGGAACGAGATGGAGAAGGATACGCTCCCTCGGATACGATTGCTGCGAAACGCAGCTTTTGGAAGAAGTTTTTGGACTATTTCAATGATGCCAACAAAGAGAAGAAACACAAGAAATTTGACTTTAGCATTATTGGTGGGCCTCATTATGGTACAGATACCAAGTTGGGACTCGGATTAGTGGCGGCTGGTTTGTATCGCACAGATCGTCAGGATACCCTGTTACCCCCATCCAACGTTTCCCTGTTTGGTGATGTTTCCACGGTGGGTTTCTATATGTTGGGAATTCGTGGTACTCACATATTTCCCCGCGATCAATACCGGTTGGATTATACGGTTTATTTTTACTCTTTTCCTACGAAGTTCTGGGGAATGGGATATGACCAAGGAAATGTTGCAGCCAATGAGAGTGAAATGGACCGTTGGCAGGCTCAATTTAAGGCGAATTTTTTGATCCGTTTGGCCCCACATCTGTATGCTGGTCCGATGGTGACCTTCGATTTTGTTAAAGGCAAGAACCTGGAGCGTCCTGAATTGATGGAAGGGATGGATTTGATTACGCGCAACGTGGGTGCCGGTTTTTCGGTGGTATACGATTCGCGTGATGTCTTGACCAATCCTCATCGAGGTGTATATTTCAATCTTTCGCAGTGCTTCCGTCCGCGTTTCATGGGCAATGACTATGCTTTCAGTACGACCGATTTGCACGCCAGTTCATACCATCCGTTATGGGAAGGCGGCTTGTTGGCAGGAGATTTCCGCAGTCAGTTGAATTTTGGCAATCCTTCGTGGGCCATGATGGCCTTGTTGGGTAATTCCTATTCGATGCGAGGCTATTATGAGGGTCGTTACCGGGACAAGCATAAGATTGAGGCGCAGGTCGAGTTGCGGCAACATGTGTGGAAGCGGAACGGTATCGTGGTATGGTTAGGTGCAGGTACGGTTTTCCATCAATTCAATGGATTGCGATGGAATCGGGTATTGCCCAATTATGGCATTGGCTACCGTTGGGAATTCAAGAAGAATGTCAATGTACGATTGGATTATGGCTTTGGTAAAAGCGGACAATCCGGTTTCTTGTTCAATATAAATGAGGCTTTTTAGTAGATTCTGGGTGACTGGATGGATTTTATAGTGAGAATTTAGTGCGTTTGTGTGAAACGTCGAAAAAGAAATGCGTTGGAAAGATTTATTTTGGGATAAGGCTAGGCTTTGGGGAACAGATCCCCGGATGCTGTATTTCGGGTTTGTAGCAGCTTTGCTTTTGCCTAATGTGGCCTTGTGCTTTACGGAACATCAGTGGTCTGTATGGGCACGTGTATGTAATTTCTTGATGCCATTGGCGGCGTATGCAGCTTTATCTGCTTCCAGTCGGCAGTTGGGCCGTACTGTTTGGCTGTTGTTCCCTTTGGTTTTCTTGGCAGCTTTCCAACTGGTGTTGATTTATCTGTTTGGGGGATCAATCATCGCAGTGGATATGTTTCTCAATTTGGTAACCACCAATCCGGGGGAAGCCCTTGAATTGCTCGACAATCTGATGCCTGCTGTCCTAGGGGTCTTTATAGTCTATGTCCCCATTTTGGTTTGGGCCGGTTGGATCTGGGCACGGAAGCAGATGCTGGATGTCGCTTTTCTGCATTGTCAGCGTAAACGGGCACTTGTGGGCTTGTGGATAGGCGGACTCTGCACCGCTGGGGGAATCTGTTGGGATGAAGACTATGAGTTGAAGTCCGAACTTTATCCACTCAATGTATGCTATAACTTGTATCTGGCAGTAGAGCGTGCCGGACAGAGCGCTGCCTATCCTGAAACGTCGAAAGACTTTACGTTTCAGGCAAAGTTCACCCATGATGCCACGCTCCCCGAAGTATATGTCTTAGTGATTGGTGAAACGGCGCGGGCCTCCAATTTCGGTTTGTATGGTTATGAACGCGAGACTACTCCGTTATTGGAGAAGACTGACGGCTTGCTTGCTTTCCCTGATGTCCTGACACAGTCGAATACCACGCACAAGAGTGTACCGATGCTGCTGTCGGCGGTTACGGCAGACCATTATGACCATATCTGCCGTCAAAAAGGCATTCTTACAGCTTTTAAGGAGGCGGGTTTCCATACTGCGTTTTTTTCCAATCAGTTGCCTAACCATTCGTTCATCGATTATTTCGGAGAAGAGGCTGATGATTGGATGTTTATCAAACAGACTGCGGCAGAGGGAGAGAATTTGTCGGATGACAGGTTATTGGCTTTGGTAGAATCGAAACTGGAGGAAAGACATCGCAAACTGTTCATTGTGTTGCACATGTATGGCTCTCATTTTAACTATCGCGAGCGTTATTCTACGGGGCAATCTTTTTTCAAGCCGGATAGTCTGACTGATGCGCATGTTGAAAATCGACCTTATTTGGTGAATGCCTATGACAACACCATTCGGCATACGGATTATTTCTTAGCTACGCTTGTCCAATATCTTCAGCAGAGTGAATCTGTTTCGGCATTGCTGTATACTTCGGACCATGGTGAGGACCTTTATGACGATACCCGGCAGCGTTTTCTGCATGCTTCGCCTATCCCTACCTACTATCAATTACATGTACCTTTTTTGGTTTGGGCTTCACCGGCTTATCGGATGGCTTATCCGAAGGAAATAGCGGCTCTGCAAATGAATCTCACCCGACCGGTATCTAGCAATGCTACAGTTTTTCCCACAATGCTTCAATTGGCAGGTATTGTCAGTCCGTACCGGGAGGACAGCTTGTCAGTAGCTAGTATGAATTATCGGGTTGGTCGCCGGCATTATCTGAATGACCATAACGAGCCTCGTCCGCTGGATAAAATTGGACTGCATGCCTTGGATGTTCAGCAATTGAAGCAACGTGGATTGGCTTATCCCTGATGGTTTGGTCTTCAAACGTTTCAGTTTGATGTTTTACTTGCCTGTTCCTTTATCGTCACGTGGCTCGGTTACCAGCTTTTTTATGTCCTAAAAAAACACATCGTCCAAATTGCAATCAATTCAGACGATGTGTGAGAGTGCGGTTATTACCCCATGGGTTATTTCTTTGAACCGATAGTCTTCAGCATTTCCTCTACGGCAGCAGCCAATTGCTGGTCTTCTCCTTGTTGAGCCTTTTCGGGTGCATTATAGATTTCAATGTCAGGGTTCAGTTGTTTGTTCTCTGCGTATTCGCCGCGCATGTCCATACAGCCTACCTGAGGAATGCCGAATACCAAAGTCGGGTCAATCTGTGTTTCCCACCAAACAGCTGTCATTGTACCCGGTACCGGTGCACCAATCAGTTTGCCAATCTTCAGTTCTTTGTAGACCCATGGGAAACCGTGTGCATTACTGTAATTGTCTTCACAAACCAGAACACAAGAAGGTTTCAACCATTTGTTGAAAGGATCGCTGCCGATGTATTGGCCGCGGGGTACAAAGCTTTGGTATTGCTTGCCGCTGAGTAGGGTAGCCAGGTCGTCATGCAACCATCCACCACCGTTGTGACGAGTGTCGACAATGAGTGCTTCTTTGTTGCGGCAACGTCCCAACACTTCACTGTACACTTCACGGAAGCTATGGCTGTCCATCCCTTTGACGTGCACATATCCTACGCGTCCTCCAGACAAACGGTCTACAGTCTGTCGGCAACGTTCTACCCAACGTTTGTAGAGCAGTGTACCTTCTTCTCCACCACTGATGGCTTTTACCACAACATCGAAACGTTTACCCGTGTTCGGGTTGTACATCGCCAAGCGTACCTTTCGGCCTGCTTTACCTTCCAATAGGGGGAAATAGTCCTTTCCTTTCAGAATAGGTTGGCCGTCGATTTTTTCGATGATACATCCGGGAGTCACATCGGTCTTGCGAACGGTAAAGGGCCCTTTCGCTAAAATTTCCTGGATTTTCAAGCCGTCTCCTGCATAAGAATCATCATAGAAAACCCCCAAAGATGCTGTCGAAAGGGTAGGACCACCGGCCCGGTACCGGGCACCTGTGTGTGAACCGTTCAGCTCACCCAGCAATTCACTCAGCAGTTCCTGAAAATCGTAGTTGTTGTTGATGTGCGGCAGGAATCGGGCATAGGCTTTCTTGTAGCCTTTCCAATCTACTCCATGCAGGTCTTTTACGTAGAATTTGTCATCTACTTGTTGCCATACGTGGTCGAAGATGTAGTCACGTTCCTCGTAAGGCCGGTAGTTGAAGAAAGCTTCAAAGTCTACGTTTTCGGTCTTTCCACCTGCCAATGTCACCTTCTTGATGTTTCCTTGACAGAGATACAGATGTTCGCATTTCTTGTCGGGAATCAAGGCCCCGCCTCCTACACCTTTCAGCAGTAGTTTGGTGCTATGTTCTTTCAGGTCGTGTTCCCACAGGTCGTATCCACTTTCAAAGGCAGCCTGGTAGTACAGTTTGTCTCCTTTGGGAGAAAGTACGGCATCGCCCATGTGAGATGAATTGGCGGTAAGGCGGAGAATTCGGTCGCGATGGTTTTCCAAATCGAACACCAGCGGTTTCACTTCCTTTTCCTTGTCTTTCTTATCACTGTCACCTGCATTTTTCTTTTTGCTTTTATTATCCTGTTTCTTTTCTTCTTTTTCCTTTTTCGCCTTTTCCGCTTCTTCATAAAGGGCTAAATCCTCCTTGTTCATGCGGAATTTTTCGTAGGCTTCCAGATCGAAGAACATGATGTAAAGGTCGGTCTCGGCTCCCCAGCTGCCATGGCTGCGGTATCCGGCACGGTCACTTTCCCAGGTCATCGCCTTTCCACCGAGTACCCACTTGGCATGAGTGTCGTTGTAACCACTTTCTGTCAAGTTATGAATTTCGCCATTGCCGGAAGCATTGACCAAGGCCACATCTTTGTTGTTCCATCCACCAACCCCGATATAGTTGGTCAGGAACCATCGGCTGTCCGGACTCCATTGGTACCACTGGTCACCGTCGGCATAGGAATATTCGAATTTTCCGTCCATAACCGTACGTACCGCTTTAGACTTCAAGTTAATCACGCGCAGGGTTGTTCGGTTTTCCAGGAAGGCTACCTCTTTTCCATCAGGGCTGTAAAGCGGTTGGAATGAGGCCATTTGGGAGTGTGTCAAAGGCTCTTCTTGGATATCCGTCGCATAGGTAAACAGCTTGTCATCTTTCTGAGTCAGTGTGCTTTGGTAGATTTGCCAATAGCCGTTTCGTTCAGAAGCATAGACCAGGCTTCTTCCGTCTGGAGCAAAGTCAATATTGCGTTCCTGTTGGGGGGTATCCGTAATTTGTCGGGTAGTCGCATATTCGGTTGAGGTGACATAAACGTCTCCATGGAGTACAAAAGCGATTTCCTTTCCTTCCGGTGAAAGAGCTATTTCGCTAGCTCCATTCCGACGGATTTGGCGGATCAAGTCCTGGTCGTTCTTGTCGGCTACGATGGACACTTGTACTTTACGAGGTTCTTCGCCTTCTTTGACCGTATAGATTTCGCCGTCGAAGCCGTAGCACAAGGTCCCGTCGGAGGCTGCACTCAAGAAACGTACGGGGTGCTGGGTATGATGCGTAATTTGTTGGGAAGTGTTTCCATTCAAGTCGCGCTTGAATACGTTGAAGGTACCTTTTTCCTCGCTCAGGTAGTAGAAGGAGCGATGATCCGGAGCCCATACCGGGCTGCGGTCTTCCCCTGCAAAGTTGGTCAGTTTACGGTAGGAGCGTTCTCCGTCGAGATTGCACAGCCAGATGTCGCGGGTGATGGAAGAGGTATGGTGCTTGCGCCATGGGTCTTCATATCCTTTTTGATCGTGATAAAGCAGGCTTTTCCCGTCTGTACTCAGGCTGATGTCTTCCATCGGTAGGGAAGAAAAACGGACAGGACGTCCGCCATCGGTACTTACTTCATATACTTGGCGGAACTGGCCGGAAGGGAACTGAGCATCTTCTGCCGAAGGCATGATATGAGCCAGGAAGAGGACGTGCTGATTGTCTTTATAGGCAACCGGTACTTCTGTGCCCGAGTGGGTAGTCAGACGTCGGGGTGTACCTCCTTCCTTGTTTACTTCAAACAAGTCCATGCTTCCCATTCGGCTGGACGAAAAGGTAATTCTTTTTCCGTCAGGACTCCAGACGGGATGGGTATCATGGCCGGGATGCGTTGTGATTTGGGTGGCTTTCCCTCCTGTGGTGGGTACTGTATAGATATCGCCTTTGTAGGAAAATGCTATGGTCGATCCATCAGGCGACAAGTTACAGTAGCGCATCCATAAAGGATGTTCTTCTGCATACGAAGCTAGTGACAGTAGTAATGCTGCCACAGTGAATAGTCGTTTTCTCATTGTCAGTTTATCTTATAAGTTTCAGTTTCTCTTACAGTATGGATTATCTTCTTTTCCGTGACCGAAATAGGCTTCGGACACGTTGCATGATTTTGATTCCTGTCCTCACTCCATCATAGACGGCAATACCAGTATTGACATGCTGCATGATTCCTTCCATACCCCCTTTGTTTTCAACAGGAGCAAACAATTGATGGAGCGTATCGGCCATTTCCAATTTGGCTTGTCGCAGTTCCTCGAGCTTTTGGGCTTTTCGTTGAGCGATTACTTCCAGGGTGATGAGTGGCGAATTTGATCTGGATCCAGTCAGAGGATGGCTCACCGGTTGGGCACTAGCTGACAATCCGGTCGATGCATACAGATTTGAATGGGAGGTATTTGTTTTCATAATCACTTGTCATTTAAGAATAAGTTGGCTAGGAAATGTACCAGTGGTTGTACGATAAGTCGTTTGTGGAACGCAACGATAATCAGGATGAACAGGATAATGCTTCCGCTGATGATGCCAAAGCTAGCCATAAGTCCCCCTACGTATGGCTCAAGAATATATGCCAGTGTAAAGGATAGATAGAAGAGGGTAATGAAACCCAATACCAAAAGAATGAAAATAAGGATTAAGGTCGAAAAAAGGATGGTCAGCTTTTCAACTAAATGAAGCTTGATATAATCTTTTTGCAACTCGGCATAGTTTTTCAGTTCGCTTAGGAGTTGCTGTATATTGTCAATATTACGATCATTTGCAAACATATGGCATGGTTTGGGGTAATATAATGTATCC
>AMCI01000540.1_pt1 | contig 16380 bp, 10 predicted proteins | sample 419838 | NCBI WGS metagenome assembly AMCI01 (sample SAMN01090643, study PRJNA158313) | gut metagenome
GTATACCTACGGAATATTTCATAACGGAGAGTTTTAAAAAGATGATTTACAAAGATAAAGGTAGGGGTATCTTGACGTACACAAAACGAAATCTACACTGAGACCATAGCTATAGCCCCAGCTATGAAAAGGAAAGACAGCAGAAATTCAGGCAAACACGCATAATAGGAATACGACAAGGCCTCCCGCACTTACCACATAACGGTAAGGCGGGAGGCCTTCTTTATGAAGTGAAATTGCCGTGTAGCATCGTGACTACACGAAAAGCCTATTTACCAATTAGTTGAGATCACGGTTCTGCTGTGCCTTCTCATATTCCTCACGGTCAGCCACAACGATGCGGTTGAATTCGCGAAGACCCGTACCTGCAGGGATGAGGTGACCACAGATTACGTTCTCCTTCATACCCTCCAGGTAGTCAACTTTACCGCTGATTGCAGCTTCGTTGAGCACCTTAGTCGTTTCCTGGAAGGATGCGGCCGACATGAAGCTCTTCGTCTGCAAGGCGGCACGGGTAATACCCTGGAGAATCTGAGTAGAAGTGGCAGCCATGGCATCGCGTACCTTCACGAGCTTGAGGTCACGACGCTTGAGTTGAGAATTCTCATCACGGAGCTTACGCGCCGTCACAATCATACCCTTCTTCATGACTTCGCTGTCACCTGCATCAATGACAACCTTCTTACCCCAGATACGATCGTTCTCTTCAGCAAAGTCGAGTTTGTCAACAATCTGCTGCTCGAGGAAACGCGTATCACCTGGATCGTTGATCTGTACCTTACGCATCATCTGACGAACGATTACTTCAAAGTGCTTATCGTTAATCTTTACACCCTGCAGACGGTACACATCCTGCACCTCGTTCACGATATATTCCTGAACGGCGGTGGGACCCTTGATGGCGAGAATGTCGCCCGGGGTGATTGAACCATCAGAAAGAGGCGTACCGGCACGTACATAGTCGTTTTCCTGTACAAGAATCTGCTTTGAGAGAGACACGAGGTACTTCTTCTCTTCGCCCAACTTGGAGGTTACAATGATTTCACGGTGGCCACGTTTAACGTTACCCATCTTCACTTCACCGTCGATTTCGCTCACCACCGCAGGGTTGCTCGGGTTACGCGCTTCGAACAATTCAGTAACACGGGGAAGACCACCGGTAATATCACCAGCCTTACCCACCACGCGAGGAATCTTAATCAAGATATCACCGGCATTGAGTTTCTGACCGTCTTCAACTACGATGTGGCCGTTTATGGGGAAACTGTATGTGCGAAGAATTTCGCCGTCGTCGCCGAGGATGTGCGCTGTAGGCACGTGACTCTTGTCTTTGGATTCAATCACAATGCGCTCACGGAGACCCGTAGCTTCGTCTTCTTCGACACGATAGCTAATACCCTCGGTTACGTTTTCGAACTGAATGGTACCCGCATTTTCGGTCACAATCACAGCATTAAAGGGATCCCACTTAGCGATAATGGTATCCTTCGTTACTTCATCACCATCATTGATGAAGAGTTGTGAACCGTAAGGTACGTTCTGAGTTGAAAGGATGATGCCCGTATTTACATCAATAAAACGCGCTTCAGCCAAACGACCCACTACGACCTTGGCAGCCTTACCATCTTCAGTGGTGATATCAACCGTACGAAGTTCTTCGAACTCTACGCGGCAATCTGTTTTCGCCTTGATGGTTGCATTGGCTGCAGCATTCGAGGCGATACCACCGGCGTGGAACGTACGGAGTGTCAGCTGCGTACCCGGCTCACCGATAGACTGAGCAGCAATCACACCGACTGCTTCACCCTTCTGTACCATGCGGCTGGTAGCAAGGTTACGACCGTAACACTTCATGCAGACACCGTGCTTGCTCTCACAAGTCAGAACTGAACGGATTTCCACACTTTCAATGGGGGAAGCTTCGATTTCAGCTGCAATCGGTTCAGTGATTTCCTCACCTGCTGCTACAATGAGCTTACCCGTTGTCGGGTGGATAATATCATGTACAGAAACACGACCGAGAATACGTTCGCTCAAAGAAGAGATAATTTCGTCACCATCCTTCAATGCCGTACATACCAAACCACGGAGTGTACCACAGTCTTCCTCAGTAATGATTACGTCATGAGATACGTCAACCAAACGACGAGTCAGGTAACCGGCATCTGCTGTCTTCAAGGCGGTATCGGCCAAACCCTTACGGGCACCGTGAGTAGAGATAAAGTACTCCAACACAGACATACCTTCCTTAAAGTTTGAAAGAATCGGGTTTTCGATAATCTGCGCACCTTCGGCACCTGCCTTCTGAGGCTTAGCCATCAAACCACGCATACCGGCCAACTGAGCAATCTGATCAGCAGAACCACGGGCACCTGAGTCGAGCATCATGAACACTGCATTGAAACCCTGGTCGGCTTCGGTCATCTGCTTCATCAACGTCTTCTTGAGGTCAGTGTTGACGTGAGTCCACGTATCAATTACCTGGTTGTAACGTTCGTTGTCGGTGATGAAACCCATGTTGTAGTTCATCGTGATTTGCTCCACTTCTTCATGACCACGCTTCACGATGTCCACCTTCTCTGCGGGGATAATGATATCGTCCAAGTTAAACGACAGACCACCTTCGTAAGCCTTGCGGTAACCGAGGTTCTTAATACCATCGAGGAACTCGCAAGCACGTGCCATACCCACCGTCTTGATAACGAGCGTAATGATATCACGCAGTGACTTCTTAGAAATGATCTTATTAACGTAACCGCACTCGTAGGGGATGATTTCATTAACAATCACACGACCTACAGAGGTTTCAACAATGTGCTTAATCTTATTGCCGTGTTCGTCAACATCGTCTACCAGCACATTAACGGGAGCATGCACATCGACACGCTTTTCGTTGAATGCAATCAACGCTTCCTCGGGACCGTAGAAGGTCAAGCCTGTTCCCAGGGCACCGGGACGAAGCTTCGTGATGTAGTACAACCCAAGCACCATATCCTGTGAAGGCACGGTGATAGGTGCACCGTTGGCGGGATTCAAGATGTTGTGGCTCTGAAGCATCAACATCTGCGCTTCGAGCACTGCTTCGTTGCCCAAGGGAAGGTGAACGGCCATCTGGTCACCGTCGAAGTCGGCGTTGAAGGCCGTACATGCCAACGGGTGAAGCTGAATAGCCTTACCTTCGATCATCTTAGGCTGGAAGGCCTGGATACCGAGACGGTGAAGGGTCGGTGCACGGTTGAGGAGCACAGGGTGACCCATCATCACGTGTTCAAGGATATCCCAAATAATCGGTTCGCGACGGTCAACAATCTTCTTCGCACTCTTCACCGTCTTCACGATACCGCGCTCAATGAGCTTACGAATGATAAACGGCTTATAGAGCTCAGCAGCCATCAATTTCGGCAAACCACATTCGCCCATCTTGAGTTCCGGACCAACGACGATAACCGAACGGGCTGAATAGTCCACACGCTTACCAAGAAGGTTCTGACGGAAACGACCCTGCTTACCCTTTAATGAGTCTGAGAGTGACTTCAAGGGGCGGTTGCTGTCGCTCTTGACAGCTGAACTCTTGCGTGAGTTGTCAAAGAGGCTATCGACAGCTTCCTGGAGCATACGCTTCTCGTTACGGAGAATCACTTCAGGAGCCTTGATTTCAAGCAAACGCTTCAGACGGTTATTACGGATAAGAACACGACGGTAAAGGTCGTTCAAGTCGGAAGTAGCGAAACGGCCACCATCGAGGGGAACGAGCGGACGCAAATCAGGAGGAGTCACAGGGATCACCTTCATAATCATCCACTCGGGTTTATTGCGCTCACGGCTTGCACGGAAAGACTCTACTACCTGCAAGCGCTTGAGGGCTTCGTTCTTACGCTGCATAGACGTGTCAGAATTGGCACGGTCACGCAATTCGTAAGAAAGGCTGTCCAAGTCGATACGGGTCAAGAGGTCATAGATAGCCTCGGCACCCATCTTGGCAATAAACTTATTGGGGTCGCTATCCTCCAGATATTGGTTGTCCTTCGGAAGCTTCTTGAGCAAATCGAGGTATTCGTCCTCAGTCAACAGGTCGTTTTGAGCGACCTCGTCAGCCAACACACCCGGCTGAATGACAACATAACGCTCGTAATAGATAATCGTGTCGAGCTTCTTGGTAGGAATTCCGAGCAGATAACCCATCTTATTGGGGAGCGAACGGAAATACCAGATATGTGCTACGGGCACAACCAACTGGATGTGACCGGCACGCTCACGACGTACCTTCTTTTCAGTAACTTCTACACCGCAACGGTCGCAGACAATTCCTTTATAACGGATGCGCTTGTATTTACCGCAATGGCATTCGTAGTCCTTCGTGGGACCAAAAATGCGTTCGCAAAACAAGCCGTCACGCTCGGGCTTATAGGTGCGGTAGTTGATGGTTTCGGGCTTCAACACCTCACCGTACGAATTCGCCATGATCTCTTCAGGAGAAGCCAGACCAATGGTGATCTTCGTAAAGTTACTCTTTATCTTATTATCTCTTTTAAATGCCATTGTTATAAGGATTGAAGATGTGGGGAGTCATTTGAATCTGAAATCCGGAGTTTACAAGTATCCCGATGCAATAGAAAAATGCGCAAGGAGACGCTTGTAAACGTCCGACTTCGATTCAGTTTTAATCGAGCGTTACGCTCAAGCCCAAGCCACGGAGCTCGTGGAGCAACACGTTGAGCGATTCGGGAATACCCGGCATAGGCATGGGATCACCCTTGACAATCGCTTCGTATGCCTTCGCACGACCCGTCACGTCATCAGACTTAATGGTGAGGATTTCCTGGAGTACATGTGAAGCACCGAATGCCTCGATAGCCCAGACCTCCATCTCACCAAAACGCTGACCACCAAACTGCGCCTTACCACCAAGCGGCTGTTGCGTAATCAGTGAGTACGGACCGATGGAACGAGCGTGCATCTTGTCTTCGACCATGTGACCCAACTTCAACATATAGGTCACACCCACCGTTGCCTTCTGGTCAAATGCTTCACCCGTACCACCATCGTACAACTGGGTAGAACAATAACGGGGAAGACCTGCCTTGTCGGTCCACTCGCACAAGTCTTCCAACTTAGCTCCATCGAAAATCGGCGTGGCAAACTTCACACCAAGCTTACGGCCAGCTGCACCGAGAACGGCTTCAAAGATCTGGCCCAAGTTCATACGTGAAGGCACACCCAGCGGGTTCAGCACGATATCAACCGGCGTACCGTCTTCGAGGAACGGCATATCTTCCTGACGAACAATCTTCGAAACAATACCCTTGTTACCGTGACGACCTGCCATCTTATCGCCGACACCAATCTTACGCTTCTTAGCTACGTAAACCTTAGCCTGCTGAATGATACCAGAAGGAAGGTCATCACCGATGGTGAGGGCAAACTTCTTACGCTTCAATTGTGCATCGAGCTGATTGAACTTCTTCAAGTAGTTGATGACCAACTTACGAACCAAGGTGTTCGTATGTTCATCGTCTGTCCAGCCACGCAATTCAACCGAAGCGAAATCGAGCGTATCGAGGAGGTTGCGAGAGAACTTCGAACCAGCGGCAATCAGTTCAGAACCTACGTTGTCCTTGATACCCATTGACTCCTTGTCGCTAATCAAGGCCATGAGCTTGTCGAGCAATACACCCTTCAAGTCGGCAACCTGCTTGCTGAAGTCGTCATCGAGCTTCTGGAGCGTGACCTTATCGGCAGCCTTCGAGCTACGCGTTTTCTGTACGCGAGCAAAGAGGCGCTTGTTGATAACCACACCCGAGAGCGAAGGATTGGCCTTCAAGGAAGCATCCTTCACGTCGCCAGCCTTATCACCGAAGATTGCACGAAGCAACTTCTCTTCCGGCGTCGGGTCACTCTCACCCTTCGGCGTAATCTTACCGATTATGATGTCACCCGGAGCAACGCGCGCACCGATACGTACAATACCGTTTGCATCGAGGTCCTTGGTTGCGTCCTCACTGACATTGGGAATGTCGTTGGTGAACTCTTCCATACCGCGCTTCGTTTCACGTACTTCGAGAGAGAACTCATCAACGTGCACAGAAGTCAAGACGTCCTCACGAACCATACGCTCGTTAAGTACGATAGCATCCTCATAGTTGTAACCCTTCCAAGGCATGTATGCCACGAGCAAGTTACGACCGAGTGCCAACTCACCATTCTCCGTTGCGTAACCTTCTGTCAGGATATCACCCTTCTTGACACGCTGTCCCTTTTCGCAAATCGGACGGAGGTCAATGGTCATATTCTGGTTGGTACGGCGGAACTTAGGAATGATGTATTCTTTTACATTCGAATCGAAGCTGATGAAATCCTCTTCTTCCGTACGGTCATAAGCAATGCGAATCGTCGTTGCATCAACGTATTCAATCTCACCTTCGCCTTCAGCTGTAATCATCGTACGAGAATCTTCGCAAACCTGCTTTTCGATACCCGTACCTACGATAGGCGCTTCACTGCGAATCAAAGGAACTGCCTGGCGCATCATGTTCGATCCCATCAATGCACGATGGGCGTCATCGTGCTCCAAGAACGGAATCAACGAAGCTGCGATAGAGGCAATCTGCTGCGGAGCCACGTCCATCAATTCAACTTCCGAGGGAGGAACAACGGGATAGTCGGCATCCTGACGACACTTTACTTTGTCACGAATGAAGGTACCGTCGTCATTCAACGGAGCGTTACCCTGACCGATAATCTTCTCTTCCTCTTCTTCTGCTGAAAGATAAACAACATGGTCATTATCAAGGTCTACAACTGAGTTTTCAACCTTACGATACGGTGTCTCGATGAATCCGAGTTCGTCAATCTTGGCATAAACACAGAGAGAAGAAATCAAACCAATGTTCGGACCTTCCGGAGACTCAATCGGACAAAGACGACCGTAGTGCGTATAGTGTACGTCTCGCACCTCGAAACCGGCACGCTCACGAGAGAGACCGCCAGGACCAAGAGCAGAGAGACGACGCTTATGCGTAACCTCTGCCAAGGGGTTCGTCTGGTCCATGAACTGTGACAAAGCGTTCGTACCGAAGAACGAGTTGATGACGCTTGAAATGGTCTTCGCGTTAATCAAGTCGGTCGGCGTGAAGACTTCATTGTCACGCACGTTCATGCGCTCACGGATAGTACGGCTCATACGCGCCAAACCGATGGCAAACTGGTTAGAAAGCTGTTCACCTACCGTACGCACACGACGATTACTCAAGTGGTCGATATCATCGACCGTAGCCTTTGAGTTGATCAACTCAACCAAGTACTTGATAATCTCGATGATGTCTTCGCGCGTCAATACGCGTACATCCATCTCGGTACTCAAGTTAAGCTTCTTGTTGATACGGTAACGACCTACTTCGCCCAAATCATAACGCTTTTCTGAGAAGAAAAGGTTGTTGATAACTTCGCGTGCAGAAGCATCGTCAGCAGGGTCAGCATTACGCAACTGACGATAGATAAAGAGCACTGCCTCCTTCTCTGAGTTAGAGGGATCCTTCTGCAACGTATTAAAGATGATCGAGTAGTCTGAAGAAGAAGCCTCTTCGTGGTGAACGAGGATGCTTTGTGCACCTGAATCAATGATATCTTCGATATCCTCGGCTTCGATGATGGTCTCACGATCCATCACCACCTGGTTACGTTCGATAGATACTACTTCACCGGTATCCTCATCGACGAAGTCTTCTACCCAGCTCTTGAGCACACGGGCAGCCAACTTGCGACCAATCACCTTCTTGAGGTTCGACTTGTTAACCTTGATTTCCTCAGCAAGGTTGAAGATCTGAAGGATATCCTTATCGGTTTCATAACCGATGGCACGGAGCAACGTCGTTACGGGCAACTTCTTCTTACGGTCAATATACGCATACATCACGTTATTGATGTCCGTAGCAAATTCAATCCAAGAACCCTTGAACGGAATGATTCTTGCAGAATAAAGTTGCGTTCCGTTTGCGTGAACGCTAGAACCGAAAAACACACCGGGCGAACGGTGAAGCTGTGAAACAACTACACGCTCAGCGCCGTTGATGATAAACGTACCGTTGTCAGACATGTAAGGGATAGAACCCAAGAACACATCCTGAACGACGGTATCAAAGTCCTCGTGATCAGGGTCAGTACAATAAAGTTTGAGTTTAGCCTTGAGAGGCACACAATAAGTAAGTCCGCGCTCCAGACACTCCTGAATTGAGTAACGAGGTTCATCGATATAGTAGTCAATGAACTCCAATACAAAGTTGTTGCGAGTATCAGCAATAGGGAAATTCTCCGCAAAAACTTTGTACAGGCCATCATTCTTACGCAATTCACTGGGAGTATCGAGCTGCAGAAAATCTTTGAAAGACTTTAACTGAACGTCCAAGAAATCAGGATAAGGCATCGGATTCTTGACGGACGCAAAGTTTACACGTTGATTGATTACTCTGGAAGACATTCGTTGAATAATTGGAGATAAACGATAAGAGATAAAACACGGTATGAACTATCAACCGGCTATCTCAAAAGAAAAGCGCTATAAATCAAGCTAACAGGTACAGACAGAGGGTAGTCCGTACGCTCGAAACATATAGACGCAAAAAGGTTATGAACCCTCTACCAGAGGATTCATAACCATATCCCTTGAAAGGGGTTAGCTTATTATGCGAGTTCTACTTCAGCACCAGCCTCTTCGAGAGCCTTCTTGAGTGCTTCAGCTTCTTCCTTAGCAACGCCTTCCTTAACCTTGCTAGGAGCACCGTCAACAATGTCCTTAGCTTCCTTCAAGCCGAGGCCGCAGTGTTCCTTAACAGCCTTAACTACCTGAAGCTTAGCAGCACCTGCGCTCTTGAGAACTACGTCAAATGAAGTCTTCTCTTCAGCAGCAGCAGCGCCACCTGCAGCGGGGCCTGCAGCAACAGCTACAGCAGCAGCAGCGGGTTCAATACCATATTCCTCCTTGAGGATCGTTGCCAACTCGTTTACTTCCTTCACTGTCAAATTTACCAATTCTTCAGCGATAGCTTTGATATCTGCCATTTTCTTAAATGTATTTGTTTTGTTTGTAATCAGAATTTATTTGAGAAATTCGGCTGACCAACCGATTTTTATTCGGGGCGTTCACCCAGGGTCTTAAGCACACCGTGAATCGTTTGGCCTGCACCTTGGAGGGCAGAAATAACGTTCTTGGCAGGTGATTGGAGCAAGGCAACAACTTCGGCAATAACCTCGTTCTTGCTCTTGATAGCGCAGAGGGTTTCGAGCTGATCGGCTCCAACATAGAAACCTTCTTCTGCATAAGCAGCCTTCAATCCGGGGACACCGTCCTTGGTTGTCTCCTTAATCAACTTAGCAGGAGCGTTGGCAGTCTGGCAGAACAATACAGCAGTCGTACCCTTGAGGCAATCGTAGAGGGGAGAGTAATCAATCTCAGCAGCTTCGAAAGCCTTGTGCAAAAGCGTATTCTTAACTAAGACCATCTTGATTTCGCTAGCGAAGCACTTACGGCGCAGGTCAGAAGTAGCCTGTGCGTTCATACCCGTAACGTCAACAAGATAGAAGTGTGCGTATTCTTTGAGTTTTTCACCGAGTTGCTCGATGATGATAGCTTTATCTTCCTTCTTCATGATTCAATACAGTTTTAGATTTCTTCTACAGACTTAGGATCAATCTTGATACCCTTGCTCATGGTAGAGGAAAGATAAATACTCTTGATATACGCACCCTTAGCAGCCGTCGGCTTGAGCTTAATGATGGTAGCGATAAATTCCTTCGCATTACCAAAAATCTGCTCGGGAGTGAAAGATACTTTACCGATTGACGTGTGAACTATACCCGTCTTGTCAACCTTAAAATCGATCTTACCCTGCTTTACCTCGCGGACAGCCTTGGCAACATCCATAGTTACAGTACCACTCTTGGGGTTCGGCATCAATCCACGGGGACCGAGTACACGACCGAGGGCACCTATCTTACCCATGATGGCGGGCATCGTGATGATTACATCAATATCCGTCCAACCACCTTTGATTTTCTCAATATATTCATCGAGACCTACATAGTCAGCGCCTGCTTCTTTTGCAGCAGCTTCGGCATCGGGAGTACAGAGGCAGAGCACACGTACTTGCTTACCAGTTCCGTTGGGAAGTGAAACTACGCCACGAACCATCTGGTTTGCCTTACGGGGGTCTACACCCAAACGCACATCGATATCTACAGAAGCGTCAAACTTGGTTGTAGTGATTTCCTTTACCAAAGCTGCAGCTTCCTTCAAAGAATAAGCCTTCCCTGCTTCAATCTTTTCAGCGACTAACTTCTGATTTTTTGTCAGTTTACTCATTGTTCAAATTGAAGTTTAATTATTCACCAGGGAAGTCACCCTTTACCGTGATACCCATACTGCGGGCAGTACCTGCCACCATACGCATTGCACTTTCTACTGTGAAGCAATTCAAGTCGGGCATCTTGTCTTCTGCAATTGCCTTAACCTGATCCCAAGTAATCTCAGCGATCTTGTTACGGTTAGGCGCGGCAGAACCGCTCTTCTTCTTGGCTGCTTCCAGCAATTGAATTGCTACAGGAGGAGTCTTAACTACGAAAGAGAAAGACTTGTCATTATAGTAAGTAATGACAACCGGCAATACCTTACCAGCCTTGTCCTGCGTTCTGGCGTTGAACTGCTTGCAGAAATCCATGATGTTGATACCCTTAGAACCCAACGCGGGACCTACGGGAGGTGATGGATTTGCAGCGCCACCCTTAATCTGTAATTTGATTAATCCAGCAACTTCTTTAGCCATTGTTATTATTAGAATTTAAAAATAGACGATAGAACTCGCGCACGTAACAAATACGCTTATTCCTTTTCAATCTGCATAAAACCGAGGTCGAGACCCGTGTTGCGGCCGAACACCTTAACGATGACGGTAACTTTCTTCTTTTCGTTATCCAACTTTTCGATGGTTCCCGAAAAGCCATTGAACGGTCCGTCCACAACTTTTACACTTTCTCCTACCACATACGGAATGTCGATTTCCTGGGGTACATCCTCCAGTTCATCAACCTTTCCGAGGATACGGTTGATCTCACTCTCACGAAGGGGAGTGGGGTTATCCATACCACCCAAAAAACCCAGCACGTTGGGCGTGCTGCGTAACTCATGAATGGTCTCACCAACTAATCGTGCCTCTACAAGAACATAGCCGGGAAGATAGAGATGTTCTTTGACAACTTGTTTATTGCCACGAACTTGCTTCACCTTCTCGGTTGGAATGAGTACCTGCGAAACATGACCGCCGAGGCGGCCATTCTTAATTTCTGCGTCTATGTACTCCTTTACCTTATTTTCTTTACCGCTTACAGCACGCAAAACGTACCATGCCATTTCTGCTGCCATAACCGACTAAACTTGAGGATAGATTAATTGCATGATTGACTCGAACGCCGTATCCATAAGGAATACCACGAGTGCTATGACGATGGAAGCTGTGAGCACAACAATCGCGCTATGAGTCAACTCCTGACGTGTAGGCCAAGTGGTCTTATGAGATAATTCGTCGTATGAATCTTTGCAAGATGCAATAATTTTCTTGAACATATTCGTACTTTTAGCACGGGAAGAGAGGCTCGAACTCCCGACACCTGGTTTTGGAGACCAGTGCTCTACCAACTGAGCTATTCCCGTAAGATAGGCTCTACCCTATAAAGGATAGAGACCTATATATTTCGATTATCTACTGGAGATTAGTCGAGAATTTCGGTAATCTGACCAGAACCTACGGTACGGCCACCTTCACGGATAGCGAAGCGAAGACCTTCGTTCAAAGCAACAGCGTAGATGAGTTCTACCTCGATCTCAACGTTGTCACCGGGCATTACCATTTCAGTCCCTTCGGGGAGGTGGATTTCACCCGTGCAGTCCATCGTACGGAGATAGAACTGAGGACGATACTTGTTACCGAACGGAGTGTGACGGCCACCTTCTTCCTTCTTCAATACGTAGATCGCAGCCTTGAACTTCTTGTGAGGCTTGATTACACCCGGGTGAGTAATAACCATACCACGCTTAATTTCCTGCTTATCGATACCACGAAGGAGAAGACCCACGTTATCACCAGCTTCGCCCTCATCGAGGAGCTTGCGGAACATTTCCACACCGGTAACAACAGACTTCTTGTCTTCACCGAGACCAAGGATCTGAACTTCGTCACCAACCTTAACAACACCAGTTTCCACACGACCGGTAGCAACCGTACCACGACCCGTGATTGAGAACACGTCCTCAACAGGCATCAAAAAAGGCTTGTCGGTAGCACGAGTAGGCTCCTGAATCCAGTTGTCCACATTATTCATGAGTTCCATTACAGAGTCTTCCCACTTAGCAACACCATTGAGTGCACCAAGAGCAGAACCGCGAACAATAGGAGTATCTTCTTCGAAGTCATAGCTTTCGAGAAGTTCGCGCATTTCCATTTCTACGAGCTCGAGCATTTCTTCGTCCTCAACCATATCGCACTTGTTCAAGAACACTACGAGACGGGGAACGTTTACCTGACGAGCGAGAAGGATGTGCTCACGAGTCTGAGGCATAGGACCGTCAGTTGCAGCAACTACGATGATTGCACCGTCCATCTGAGCAGCACCAGTAACCATGTTCTTAACGTAGTCGGCGTGACCCGGGCAGTCTACGTGAGCATAGTGACGCTTTTCAGTTTCATACTCGATGTGAGAAGTGTTGATCGTGATACCACGTTCCTTCTCTTCGGGAGCGTTATCAATCTGGTCGAAAGACTTAACGTTTTCGCCAGTACCGAGCTTCTCGTTCAAAACCTTAGAGATAGCAGCGGTCAAGGTAGTCTTACCGTGATCGACGTGACCAATAGTACCGATGTTAACATGCGGTTTGGTACGTTCAAATTTCTCTTTAGCCATAGCTATTTATTTATTTGTTTGAATGAATTTCAGTCTTTCAATCTTCTTGAAAAAAGAGAGCTGTTAGCGAGACTTGAACTCGCGACCTCTTCCTTACCAAGGAAGTGCTCTACCGCTGAGCTATAACAGCAACTTAAATAGAGAGCGGAAGACGGGGCTCAAACCCGCGACCCCCAGCTTGGAAGGCTAGTGCTCTATCAACTGAGCTACTTCCGCAATTCCCTTAATTTAAGGTGTGGGCAAAGATGGATTCGAACCACCGAAGGCGTAAGCCAGCAGATTTACAGTCTGCCCCATTTGGCCACTCTGGTATTTGCCCGTATTTCAAAGCCTTACTGCCAAGAAGTTTAGCAGATGTTTCCTCGAAACGGGTGCAAAGGTAGACATTATTTCTTTCGCACCAAATAAATCCCCATATTTTTTTTTCAATCTAGCGCAGAAAAGTAAAGTACAGAGGGCTTTACACATCTAAATATAGAGAAGGAAGCTCAAAAGTGTGTTCATTTTTCCACGTTAATCACCGATGACAGCACGTTTACTCCCCCTTGACCATGCGCCACGCTCCCGTTGTGCCAGTCTTCTACTCTTCAGCGCAAGCAAGTAGAAGCTGTTCTCTAGCCTCAGCAGCCGAAAACACATACAGACTACCAGCGAATGGATGCGAAAATCCGCGTGCCAGTAGTTGCACTGGAACGAAGGTACACGGACGAACGATAAAAGGAAAGCACTCAAGGAACACACAGGGAAGACGATCTATCCACACAGATTGATACTTGGAAACAACACGGTATAACCATCAAGCATCTGCAACCTATCAGGTAACATCAGGCGTAAAACGCACCGATTGCTGTTTATCTACATTACTTACTGCGGTCTGCGAGGCAGGTTCATTCACACAGGAAGACAATGCGCCCTCCGTACGCATCAAAGTCAGTGCTTTGTCAGAGAGGAACAATACCGGTAAGTTCAAGGCACTCTTGGGTAGAGCTGACCCCGTTTCACTTGAAGCGGTATGGATGGCGACCGAAGAAGACTCCTCCCCTACCCTATGCTGCACTTCCCTCACGGGCGAAACAGCGGCCTCACCTTGTTGCTGCGCCCGACACGGCTGTGCTTTGTTCTCTACTACCTTCGAGGCTTTCTTTCGACTCCGGCTCTCGGCTACCGCTTCACGTATTTCGACGTTGCAAACCGCAATGATTTCTGCCAACTTTGCATCTTCTAAAAAGACGCACATAGACTGCATAAATTGCAGCATGCGGACACAAGCACGATCAGTACGCGCACGCGCCTTGCTCAAAGCGGCTGGAACACGAGCACCCATATCCTGACTACGAGCCACGTACAACTCACCCACTCGCCGATTTTGCTCAACCATCTGATTCAGTACTTTGGTCAAACCCAACGATTCAATTGCTCTAAGATTTTCCTCGCTTTGCAATGCGTGAAGTAGCGCGGTAAATACGCCGGATTTCTGACGAAACGTAGCCTTAAGATTAAGCTTACATTGCTGAATGATATTCTTTATTTGCGTAGCGGGTTGGTATTCATCTAAGGCTGGCAAACTGGCATAGCCCATTACAAAGTGCTTGAAACTCTGATACAAGCAACAACGGGTTTCGTCTGCCTCATGAAGTTGAATACTGCATTCACTGCCACGCGGCAGACCTAACAAGCGAGACTCTGCAGCGAGGGCTTCTTCAAATTGATGTAAACGGTCGAGATAAGCGAGATGCTCAGTTGAATACTTACGAAGATAAGTGAGCAATTGCCGCATGAAGGCACAATGCGTACCCCGACGCATGCGGCGGAGCTGGGTAGGACTTAAAGGGAGAAGGGTCTGTACTTCCATAGGATATAGAGGTTTTAGGTATCGGAAATCGAAAGATTCGGCTCGCGACACGGGATATGTGAAACAAAAGGCAGATACGCACGCGGGAAATCTGTGAAGAATAGTCTAAATATGTACGGCACGTTGAACAGAAAGAGTCATGCGGTCGGGAAAACTAAGTTTCCGCACCTGCACTAGGCTTTTGCCCACTGCACCATCACTCCGCCTTACTTCGCAAAGATACGAAATAAAGAGGAAGCTTATCATGTTGCATCACCAAAGATCAATGCGCAAGAAAAAGGACCACCGCGTGTACAGCTCTTTGGAAACTCTGACTGCAACGCTATAGAAACGGACTAACAGAGTAACTTCCCAAGAAGAAATGCATCTCTACGATAAAAGCAAAAAGGATTCCGCGACGGGAAAGACTCTTTGCTTTATAAAATGAACTGGTAAAAATGATGCGATGAAAGATGGCTGATGCAACTAGGTGCCCTGCAAATTCGCCAATGGAAATGTACAATGAACAGAAAAGGCTTGACGAATCGTAATTATTTCATGCGATGGAAACAAAAAGGCTTTGCGAATAGAAATGTCTTTTTGCTTCACCGAGCAAAAAGCCTCGCCTGCGTAGGAATATAACAGTCTACTCCGAAAATAACATACGCAAACATCCGGCACGCTTCTCTGACGAAAGGGAATGCCATCTAAAAATGCAAAACGTATTTATTAACCGCATCTGAGTATCGAATGATCGAATACGTTACTTTTCGCTTCTGTGTTCTGAATAATTTGTCGAGATGCAACGCACGATTCTACTTGCGCATCTCTACCATGCGGCGCGCCATGGGGATTACGCAAGAAAAAAGAAACAGATTTCACACGACCGAAGGGACAACGCAACATCAGGCAGCTCGTTTGCTGAAATAAATTGAGCTTAGGCTAGCCAATCGTAAAAGTTCCGAACAACTACTCTCCCGTTCCGCGTACCGAGAATATAAGATATAAAACGAAAAAAGGTTTCGAACGATTTGTTCGACCCCTTTCTGAAAGTTGGCGGTGCGTACGGGACTCGAACCCGTGACCCCATGCGTGACAGGCATGTATTCTAACCAACTGAACTAACGCACCTTGAATGAACCAGGAAGATCATTTCCTATTTTGCGAGTGCAAAGGTAGGGGTTTCCTGCATTCCGACCAAATGTTCAAGGACTTTTTTTCGTGCGATTTTGTCATTTTTCTTCTACGTAGCGCCAACTTTCGTTTGTAAAATCCTTAAAATCAAAGATTTCAATGCGTCTGTACAGCTCGAAAAAAATGAAGAAAAAATGCACGATGTGACGATGCAAGGTGACCACAAACATCAGCGGGGCGTCTGAAGCGGAAAAACGAAGGAAAAGTTTTGTGCGAATGGAGAGGGGAAACGGTGCAAATTCCTTACCACAAAATTCTCTCAGGCATTTTACAGATGTCCCCAACCGATGTAAAATCTTGGTCTGCTGACTACATTTTCCCTATATACTCCAAGCGTATGCTACAGAGTTTCGCATAGGCAGTACGAGGAAAAATGGTGACTTGTCGAAACAGGTAACCGCTGCCATCTG
>AMCI01000551.1_pt1 | contig 16274 bp, 11 predicted proteins | sample 419838 | NCBI WGS metagenome assembly AMCI01 (sample SAMN01090643, study PRJNA158313) | gut metagenome
AACCATTTACTCCCAATACACATAACAGTTCATCTTTCGAACAGTAGGAACGAATTTCTATGCATTAATCTATCATTATGACATATTTTCCCACTTTCATACAACCTTATGATAGATTATCAGATAATTACGTTAACTTTGTAATCGATTCAAAAAAGAAAAATAATAAATGTAATTCAGAGTTAAGAGAGTACTTATGAGAAAAGAATTTCTGTTATTACTAGTCTGTTGGTTTTTTAATATCGGACTAGTTTCCGCCCAGAACCAGAAAGTCACAGGTGTTGTGATTTCTGCCGAAGACGAGCAGCCCATAGTAGGCGCATCTGTACTATTAAAAGGAACGCAAATCGGTACCATCACCGATATGGATGGTAAATTCAATTTGCGCCATGTGCCGGAATCGGCCAAGACATTGGTGATATCTTATATCGGCATGCAAACACAGGAAGCAGCTGTGAAGCCACAGATGCATATCACTTTGGTGCCAGACGCACAGCAGATAGACGAAGTGGTGGTAGTGGCATACGGTACCCAGAAAGCCAGCTCACTCACGGCTTCCGTTTCTTCCGTACGCGCCAATGCGCTGAAGGATGTGCCCAGCAGCAGCTTCGACCAGATGTTGCAAGGACGTGCTTCGGGCATGAGCGTGACTACCCCTTCAGCAGGTGTAGGACAGGCACCGGTCGTTCACATCCGCGGTGTCAACTCCATCACCTCCGGCACCAGCCCGCTCTATGTAGTAGACGGTGTACCCATCCAGTCGGGCGACCTGGCCGGCGGAGTGGGCAACCACAACGCCCTAGCCGACATCAACCCTGCCGACATTCTTTCGATTGACGTGCTGAAAGACGCAGCCGCTGCCGCCCTCTACGGTTCACGTGCGGCCAACGGCGTGGTGCTCATCACCACCAAAAGCGGAAAAGAAGGCAAGGTGACAGTGACCTACGACGGCTATGTGGGTTTCTCCAATAAAACGAAATTCATCGACATGATGAATGCACGCGAGTATGTAGACTTCAAGAACATGGCGCTGCGCAATGCCTACGGCACCGACATCGCATCCGAACTCCCCGGAATGGGCTTCACTCCCTCTGTCTGGGGCGATAAGGTGTTCAACCTGATGACCGACTCGAAAGGCAACGTGATTGATACCGACTGGAGCAAAACGGTGTTCCAAAACGGATTTACGCAAGGACAGACGGTGTCGGTCAACGGCGGTTCTGAACGGGTGCAGTATTATGTGTCGGCCAACTACAACACTCAGAAAGGCATCGTGAAGGGCGATGATTACAAACGATTGGGCGGCAAGGCCAACCTCACGGTGAAGGCTACCGACTGGCTGAAGTTGGGTTTCAACGGCAATGTGGCCTCCAGCACCACCAAGCAGACCGATGCTGCACGCAACGGATCGAACTTCTCGGTGGGCGGTTTCCCGCGACTGGCGCTCATCAATGCCCCCAACATCCCTGCTTTCAACGAAGACGGAACTCCTTTCTACGAACAGAAGGGACTGGGCTACGGACCGAATGCAGTGTTTAACACCTTCTCCAATCCTGCAGCTCTGCTGAGCCTCAACAACGGTACCTCGGTCAACGTGACCCGCATCATCTCCAGCTTTTTCGGCGAACTGTCGCCCTTTAAAGGACTGGTGCTGAAAACGCAATACAGCATCGACTACTCGGACATTGAAAACCGCAACTTCCGCTCTCCGCAGCATGGCGACGGGGTGAACCAGAAGGGCTATGCTTTCAATGTAGCAGCCAAAAACAATATATGGACATGGACCAATACGGCTACCTATGACTTCTCGCTGGGCAACCACAACTTCAACTTGCTGGCCGGTATGGAAGCAACTGAGACACACTATCAATACTGGTATGGCGAACGTTACGGACTCACCGACGACAAGTTTACCCAGTTTGAAGGCCCGTTCACCAATGCCGACGGCGGCGGAGATGAGGATAACAACTCAATGGTGTCTTACTTCGGACGCATCAACTACGATTATGCTTCAAAATACCTGCTGTCGGTAAACTACCGCCGCGACGGATTCTCTGCCTTGAGCCGGGAAAACCGCTGGGGTAACTTCGGAGGAGTATCGGCTGCTTGGCGTGTGTCGGAAGAGCCGTTCTTCAAACCGCTGAAGACGTATGTAGATGATTTCAAGCTGAAAGGCAGCTACGGCGTGGTGGGTAATACCAACATCGCATCGTATGCTTCCAGATCGTACTATTCTTCTTTCTACTACGGAAACAACGGAACGTATTTCATCAAGCAGATTGCCGACCCCAACCTGAAGTGGGAATCATCCGAGAAGTATGACATCGGTTTCAGTGCACAGCTGCTGGGCCGTATCAACGTGGACTTCGACTACTACTACACCAAATCATCCGACTTGATTCTGGAAGTTCCCCAAGCCCCCTCAAAAGGTCTGCCGGGCAACATCCTCACCACCAATGCCGGAAAGATGGAAAACAAGGGTATCGAGCTCACCCTCTCGGCCGACATTTTCAAGGATGGTCCGTTTAAATGGAATTCAAGTTTCAACATCACCACCACCAAGAACAAGGTGCTGGAACTGGCTGGCGGTGTGGACAACATCCTGGGATGGGACGATAGTAAACTTGAAAACAACAACATCACCGTAGTAGGCAAGAGCATCGGACAGCTCTACACTCACCCCACCGGAGGCATCGACCGCGAAACAGGTCGCCGTATCTTCTACAGCCCCGAGGGCGAGAAGCTGCTTTTCGACTACACCACCGACTCGGGCTGGATTCACGAAGACGGCACTGCCTACGAAGGCGAAGTGAAGCCGGTCATCAGCGGAGGCACGTTGCCCACCTGGTATGGAGGATGGAACAACTACTTTGAATACAAAGGCTTCGACCTCTCCATCTTCTTCCAGTTCTCTGGCGGAAACAAAATTTACAACGGCACGAAGGCCACAGTGAGCGACATGCGCTTCTGGAGCAACTCGAAGGAAGTGCTCAACAATTACTGGACGCCCGAACGCAAGGATGCAATGTATGCACTCCCCGTGTATGGCGACAACTACTCCAACGGTTCGGCCATGGCGCTGAGCGACTGGATTGAGAAGGGCGACTACCTGCGCCTGAAAAACATCTCGCTGGGCTATACCTTCAACACCAAGAAGTGGAGCAAGGCCATCGGCATCAGCAAGCTGAGAATCTACGCACAGGCACAGAATCTGTTTGTCATCACCGGCTATAGCGGCATGGACCCCGAGGTGCTCACCAACACAACAAATGCGGTGCTTTCTCCGGGTACCGACAAGAACACCCTACCGCAAGCCCGCACGTACACATTCGGTGTAAACCTGTCATTCTAACCCCCGATGCTTCCGGGCATCGTTCCTAAAATGGCAATGCTCCCGGGCATAAAGAAAATTCATTAATCAACCACAGAGCCTGTGCGGTCCACGCACCCGCAGGCTCACTGAAAAAAAAAGATTGGAAAGTATGAAAAAGAAATATATCACTTCATTCGTATTGGCAGCCTTGCTCAGCGCAGGATGCAGCAGCAGTTTTCTGGACCAGGACCCTCCGCTCTACATTGAACCAGAAGACATCTACAGTTCTGCAGAACGCATAGAAGCTACCTTGATGGGACTTTACGGGTCTCTCAAGAATACGCAGCAAGAATCGTTTATGGGCGGTAAGACCTATCTTGTGTTCGACCAGCGCGGAGAGGACATCTGCAATGTGTCGGGCAACCTGAGCTCACTCTATGATGCCTACACGATGAACGTAAGCCCCGTATCTACCGAGAACACCACAACCTGGAACAATGCCTACGCTACGATCAACAACGTCAACCTCTTTCTCGAAGGCATCGAAGGGGGCAAGGATGTGCTGGGCGACAAATATGCACAGTTCAAGGCAGAAGCACTGTTCATCCGGGCACTGTGCTACTACTACCTCAACAACCTCTACTCACAGCCCTACCTGCTGAAGCACGATGCCAAGTCGGTGCCCCTGCGCCTCACCGCACAGAAAGGCAGCGAAGGCAATGCCATGCCTCGCTCTACTGTGGAACAGGTGTACAACCAAGTGCTGGCCGACCTCCAAGACCTGCAAGCATTGCCCGACGGAACAGCAACGGAAGAGGGTACTACACGCGCCACCAAAGGGGCTGCCCACATGCTGAAGATGCGCGTAAACATGGCATTGGGCAAGTGGGAAGAGGCTATCACGGAAGGCAAAGCGGTGAAGGGATACGAGCTAGTGAGCGACGTTACCAAACTGTTCCAAACGCCCTACTATACCTCGGAGACGATTTTCTCGCTGCCCATGGCTACCAACAATACACCCAACACGCAGCAGGGATTGGCCGAATACTACACCGACCCCAAAATTCTGAAAATAGACCTGAAGAACGGTATCATGGCCGAAGCCAACTACAGCCTGGCCGACGACAAACGCATGGCATTCAAGACGAAAGAAGAAACGCTGGCGAAATTCACCGACGTACGCACCAAACTCGACTGGGTGCCCATCTTCCGCTATGCCGAAACGCTGCTGAACCTGGCCGAATGCTACGCCAACACACCGAACGGCGAATCGCAGGCCAAAGATTACTTAAAGCAGGTGCGCCACCGCTCCCTGGCAGCAGACAAGGATAAGTTGAATATCGATGCACTGAGCGGTGATGCGCTGAAGCAGGCCATCTATAAGGAACGTCGCCTGGAATTCATCGGCGAAGGGCTGCGCGGCATCGATGTGCTGAGAAGAGGCGAAAACTTTGTGCGCGGTGAGAAGGTCTTTTCTCCCAAAAGTAACGGTTACATCTGGCCCATCCCACAAGCTGAATCCTTGCTAAATCCCGATATCAATAAATAAATAAATAAGCTAATCAATCAATAAAACACACACCAAAATCCCCTACTGTTTCAACGTCGGTAAAAACCGATAAGGCAGCAGGGGTCTCTTTTTTATAAGAAAAAGCCCTGATTTATAAAACTGATTTATAAACTTATTTATAAAGCCGGATTTGTCAAAGCATAAACCCCAATCCAGCTCCTGAAAAAGGATTTTCGAAACTAAAACAACTAAAACAGCAACATAATAAAAATACATATACAAAAACAGGCTTGAGGAAAAGAAAAGATAAAGAAAAAAAAGTCTGTTTTCATCACTACTGCAAATATAAGGCAAAATCTGATAATAACAAAGAGGTTGAGAGTGCTATGTCAAGCCAACTTTTATGAGGCTTAACACAAAGCACTAACAAATTCATTCTATGATACTTATAACAAGCTAAAAGTTATACCCCACGGATAGGAAAATTTCATGAGCCAATTTGTAATGCGGTATGGAGGCACTGACGTTCTTTCCGTCGAAGCGGATATTCTGTACGGACGAGAAAGGATGATGGTTGGAAAAACTATACCCCACAGAAAAGAGAAACTCATCGACCTGCAGTGTGATAGCGTTCTTCAGCTGCCAATAATGCCATTGCCCACCTTGATTACGCACGCTGACCTCTTTCTTAAACCAACGTCCGTCAGCCATGACTTCCTGCTGGTAAGTAAACGACCGATTGGGAAAAGTCAGCGCAAAAGCTGGGCTACATTCCCATGAAAGGATTCTATCTCGCTCCCTTCCCAAGGTGAGCACCGGCAGCCGAAACGTCGGACCTATGCTGAAAGTGAGATTGAGCAACTCATCGCTGTCGCCATCCAGATGATAAAGCTGTCCGGTGCGGCCGGAAACCTCCCACTGAGGCTTGTAGTCGTCGATATTCCAATGCTGGAAACCGATGCTTCCTGCTACTCCGAGATAACGGTTGAAGAAACGGGCATAATTCATATTCACTGCATAGGCCAGATTGTCCCCTTGCAACAGCAAGGAACCATCTAAGGAAATTCTGTTGGACATTTCCGCCTGCTTATTATCTTTCTTTTGAGCATAGGTTACATGGAACATACCTGCCATACCTAATACTAAACAAATCGTTTTTACATTCATACTCTCTCTTATACCTTAATTCCGCAGCAAATGTATTTTTTAAAAGTCTAATCCTTTAAAAACAAATATGTTTCATAGGATTAGACTATATCGTAGGAATCACTTATCTTAATGCTGCGAAATACCTAACCAAGGTTTCACACGATATGAATATGTTTCTTTGTGACATTAAAATATCTTTTGACCAACAAAGAAATCTATTATCTAAAGTTTTTTAGATTTACATGCACTATCTTTGGTCTGGGAAAAGAAAAAGGAAAGAATAAGAAGGTGTACACACTTCTTTTTGTGCGCACACCTTATTGAAGCGTTCTATCACTTTATGATTTTGCTACTCTACTTCATCATGACAACAAAATAACAAACTGACGGAAAAATACTTCGTGAACATCGTTGCTGAAGTTTGTGAAGCGGACAAAACGAACGGGCTCATTCTTGATATTGACGCGCTGACGTACACCTTGATGAAGATGTTCCACAGTACGCCACTGTTTTCCATCGACTGAAATCTCAAAACGCCCCCACAGACAGGGTTCATTCTTAGAGAAATTAACGATGATACCGGCAAGCGGATACACCTTGTCGAGTTCAATCTCAATCTTCTGTCCGGCACCCCACCTCACCACTTCATTGGATGGCGTGACGAGCACTTGCTTGCCGCGTGTCTGCAACGGCAGATGCTGAATCTGAGGCACATCACTCACCAACTTGTGGGGCGAATATTCCACCATAGCAGCCAACGAACTGCCTGTAAGGCGGTTGTAGCGTTCCACTGCAGCTACAAAAGTCTTGTCAATCAGCGGCTTGATGACCAAAGAGGCGCTGCGCATACCCGGCTGATAGGCGTTCTGATTGTAGCGCTGATCGTTGAGATAGAGCTGCTGCTGCAACGCACGGATGTGGTGATATTTGAACAGAAAATCCTCGCATACTGACTTCTTCTGAACGGACTGAACGGACAACCCGTTTGAAACGAGCTGAGCCAGCTGCAGAGTCTCCTCCCCTATCTCACCGATAAGTTTGAACTGCAGCAGCCAGGGGGTGATTTCTTCTATTAACGGGCGGTTTTCCGTATCCACCAGCAGGATATCACTGACAGCCTGCATCCTATGGGTGAGGGAAAGCAGCTGTTGGTAGTCATCGGTGAGACATGTTGCGTCGGTCAGATACGATTTCAGAAAACGACTGACTACTGGCTTCACCTCTACCGATTCATCACGGCGGTAGTTGTGGCCGTTGATGCCCAAGTCGCTGTTGTGGGCAGCAAAGAACTGCAGTTCGCCAGCAGCACCGGGTAGCACCTCGCGGATGGCAGCCTTCCAAGCCTGCTGAGCATCATACTTACCCGGATTCCAAGCATAATCAGCCACTCCGTAGATGGCAATTTTGGAGGCTTCGGCATGCTCCATAGGGTTGGCTACAAAGCCCGACATCGCGGAAGCAATGTGCGTGTCGTTGCCGTAGACAGGCCCCAAAAGAAGATGATCGCGCACGTAATCGGACACGGGAAAATTCCACCAGATATAAGCCGGACGACGGATACGGGCATTGATCCACTCCATGCTTTCTTCCTTGATGTCGGCCACCACCTTGTCGCCTGTCCACATAATCTGGATAGAGGGATCGAGTTTCTCACCGAGCGTGGTGAGATAGTTACCCTTCGGATTGGACCAGCTGCGGTTGTATTCCGTGGGACACATCACCAGCGGAGTCACATCGGGTTTAGCCTTCACAAAATGACGGTCGATATAGTTCAGTAGATCTGCCTGGCGGTGAGGATCGGTTCCTTCGCCCGAAATGTCGTCAAAGAACACGGCAAAGGAGCGCACACCGAGGTCGTACATGCTTTCCAGCTTGGCTATGAGCAACTGGCGGTCTTCATCGTTCCATTTGATGTCCTGTCCCGGATGGATGGCCCACACAAAGTTGACTTCATTTTCGGCCGCCACCTTGACAAGTTCCCTAATCTGTGCCGACTCTTTTTCGGGATACGGTTTTCGCCAGCCCGGACAGCTGTGATAGGGATCGTTCTTGGGACCATAGATATAGGTATTCATCTTGTTTTCGCCGTAGAAACGAAGCTGACGCAAGCGGGCTTCATGACTCCAGGGAGTGCCGTAGAAGCCTTCCACTACACCGCGATAGCGCACTGCGGGATAATCTTTAACGGAAATTTCGGGGAGGAAAGCAGAGTCAGACAGAGAAACTGCAGAGTCGGACAGAAAAGCTGCAGAGTTAAACGGGGTTGCTGAGGTTGACATCGATGCTGACGATACAGATGATGCTGATGATGAAGATGACGCAGACGAAGCCGCAGAAAGTAGCTGGCGGAGGGTCTGCACGCCGTAGTAGGTGCCACGTTCATCGTATCCGGCAACCACGATTTCTTTCTCTCCTACCGACAGATAATATCCTTCGGAATGCGGGGGTATCTGACGCCGGTATTTCTTAACGCTCTTGTCGTTTTTCTCACCAATGAGAAGACGATATTGTCTACCAGAAGTTGAAACTGAAGAACAAGACACCGCATCGGGCAGCAAAGTGCGCAGCAGATTCACGGCATGAACATTGGCCTCATCGCCTCCTACCAAATGAAGGGCTGTAGGGAAAGAGATGATACGGCTACCCATCTGCACCTCCTGCGGCACAGGCTGAACTGCAATGTGCTGCGCTATAGCTACAGAAGGACTCATCATAACTGTACACCACAAACAGGCACCGAACCAACGTTTCTTCATGCTGTTCGTCTGGATTATCTGATTCACGGATTTCATGTTTTTCATGTAATTCATATGTTTTTTATTCTAATTAATGAATGCGTTTACAAAAAATAAATACGTTTACTAACTTAATATGTAGATTTACTAATAAATAAATGTATTTTACTACAACTAATGGGTGGAAATAGTTTGTTTCAGTTTCAGTTTTCAGTTTAAAAATCATTCATAATAATACACCTCACCGCCATCAGAACCAGCATATTTCCGGAGCAGAGACTGAATCATTTCAGCTGCCTCCTGCAAGCCTTCCTTGCCGTTGTAGCCATTGACCAGCGCCAAGATATGTGTAGTACCGAGGTCCATCTTCGTGCGTTCATGATCACTGGTGGGAGTACCGATACCACCCACAGCATCGCGGTAGACAGGCAATCCCTCGATATTGAGCACACCACGCCCGATTCCCTCAAAAGGCTCACCGGCCTTACCTACTCCCAGCACCAAAGTGCTTCCTTCTATCTTGTCTGCATCAAAACCACCTATGGAATGTCCGGTGCGCAAAGACACCAAGTTTATCAAATCCACCAGCGTATCTATCTGGTAGAGGTTAATGCCGCGCATCAGTCGACGACGCAGTGCTTCAGCAGAGGGACGGTAGCGTCCGGGATCCTTGCCGCAACGCTTATAGGCTTCGCGAGTAGCAGCAATAACAGGCTGCAGCTTAATATCCTCCATGCGGGTAGTGGCGGTAAGTTCGCGGGTAAAAGCCGCAATTTCCTCCCACAAGCCTTCGCTATAGGATGTATTCTTCACAGCGGCATATACGGCTGCACCGGCATACTGCGGAGCAGCATTCTTCAATTCTTCTGAAACAGATATATTAAATTTCATCATTTTTTTGTTTTGCATCATTGGGTTGAAAAAATCTCATTCAACAATCATGATTCCAGACAGAATGCGGCCGGAATCGATACCCAGCCGGCGGGCCGAGAAAAACTGATCGTAATGCTGATAGGTGCAGATGCCGGCTGTCTCAATCTGGGCAGCAGGCACACCTGCCTCGAGCAGTTCCCTACGGTTGGCTTCCCACAAATCAATGTGGTATTTACCCGAAACGTAATCTTCAGCTGGACTTGAAACATCAACTGAACTTGAGACAACAGCTGAACTTGAAGTTCCAGCAGACAAACCATGGGAAACGGGAAAGCGTCGGGCCAGTGCATCTACGGCAAAACCTGCCTCTCTGAATGCCTCCACCACATCATCGCCCACTTCGAAAGAGGAAAGCGAGATGCTGGGTCCGATAGCAGCTAGAACGTCGGGACCTTCGGTTCCGAATTGGGCATGAAGACGTTGCATCGTGAGAGCTACGATGTGCTTCACGGTACCTTTCCATCCGGCATGTACAGCTGCCACTACACGGCGTTTCACATCGCAAAGGAGTACAGGCACACAATCGGCCGTAGTTACTCCGATGCAGACACCGGGTTCACGGGTGATAAGCGCATCAACCCCTTCAAGCAGCGTGCGCTGTTCTTCCTGCGGACGTGTGAGGAAATCGGCACCGATGGTTTGAATCTCGCAACCATGCACCTGATGAGGAAGCACCAGCTGACGCACCGGATGCTGAACGAGATACAATAACTGCGACTGGTTCTGCATCACATGGATACTGGCATCCTGTGTATAGGGTGAGCAGTTGAACGAGGCATACGGGCCCCAGCTCACTCCTCCCCGGCGTGTGGTCACAAAATGAGCAAGAAAGGGGCATGCGTCCAGCAGACGATACCCCATCAGTTCCTTATCTTGACTTAAATAAATCATGATTTTGTAATCAACTTTCGCTGTATTTTCAAAAAGGAAGAACACTGCAAACAGAAAAATTACTTCTCTTCCCAGTCTTCCTCTTCCTCTTCGTATTCAAAGTCGAAATCATCCGCATCATCATCCTCATCATCGTATTCATATTCGATGTCCTCGTCTTCGCCCATATCCTTGAGCTCCTGCTGCAGCCGGCTGACGTCTTTCGGACGGTGTATGAAGGATTCAATCTTGTTGCTTTCCTTATTCAGTTCTGCCCAAAGAATATCTTTCAAGGTAGAAATACCCATTCCGGCTACCGATGAAATAAACACATGCGGGATGCCTTCGGGCAGTGTAGGTTCAATCTCGTCCATCAGTTCCTCATCGAGCATATCGCTCTTGGTAATGGCCAGCACCCGCTGTTTGTCGAGCATTTCGGGATTAAACGTACGAAGCTCACCCAGCAGAATTTCATATTCCTTTCGGATGTCATCGCTGTCGGCCGGCACCATAAAGAGCAGCAGCGAATTGCGTTCAATATGACGCAGGAAACGCAGACCCAATCCCTTGCCCTGACTGGCCCCCTCAATGATACCAGGGATATCGGCCATGACAAACGACTTGCCATCCCGGTAAGACACGATGCCAAGGTTGGGCTCGAGGGTAGTAAACGGGTAATCGGCAATCTTAGGCTTGGCAGCCGAGACAGAAGAAAGCAGCGTAGATTTTCCGGCATTAGGAAATCCCACCAAACCGACATCGGCCAGCAGTTTCAGTTCCAAGATGACGGTCATTTCCTGCATCGGTTCGCCCGGCTGAGCAAAGCGAGGAGCCTGACGGGTAGCCGTCTTGAAATGCCAGTTGCCCAGTCCGCCACGTCCGCCTTTCAGCAGGATAACTTCCTGTCCGTCTTCCGTTACATCACAGATGTATTCGCCAGTTTCAGCGTTATAGACCACCGTGCCACAAGGCACTTCAATAATTTTATCCGCACCATCTTTACCGAAACTCCGGTTTTTACTTCCCGATTCTCCATGACCGGCCATGACATGGCGGTCGTATTTGAGATGAAGCAATGTCCAATAGTTGCGGTTACCGCGCAGGATGACATGACCTCCTCTTCCGCCATCGCCTCCGTCGGGACCTCCATTAGGACAATATTTTTCGCGTCGCATGTGCGTAGAGCCTCTTCCGCCCTTACCCGAGCGACAGTAAATCTTTACGTAATCTACAAAATTCGAATCAGCCACGTTGATAGAGTATTAAAAAGTTGATACCGTATTTTAATGAATGAATATTTTCTATACAGATTGACAATCAAAGAAAATGCGCAAAGTCCATGCTGAATTCATGCTGAAACACAAAAACATAATGCGCTTAGATAAAAAATGTGCTTAGCGCTCGGCAGCCTGCCTTTCAGAAGATCTGCCAATCTCTAAACACAAATCCTTGTTTTTAGATTTTGTCTACTGCTTCGCAAATGTCAGCAAAGATACCTTCCATAGTGCCCAATCCGTTGATGTGCTGATATTTGCCTTCGCTCTTGTACCAGTCAATCAACGGAGCTGTCTGAGAATGATATACAGTCAAGCGCTTCTTGATTGTTTCTTCATTATCGTCAGCACGGCCAGATTCCTGTCCACGCTTAATCAACCGAACCATCAGTTCGTCTTCGGGCACTTCAAGGTCGAGCATCACAGAAACTTCCTGTCCTCTTTCTGCCAACATCTTTTTCAGCGCTTCAGCCTGTGCAATAGTTCTAGGGAAACCGTCAAAAATCACACCTTTGCTATCCTTGAAACTGTCAAATACACTTGCCAGAATATCAATCATCAGTTCATCGGGAATCAACTGACCTTGATCGATGAAACCTTTAGCAGTTTTTCCAAGTTCTGTGCCGTTCTTGATTTCAGCACGCAACACATCACCTGTAGAGATATGGTTAATGCCATACTTCGCTACAATACGCTCACTCTGAGTCCCTTTGCCTGAACCCGGAGCACCGAAAATTACAATATTCAACATCTTTTTTACCTAAAAATTAATTTATATTTGATTCTCAATCTTCTTATTTCTGCAATCTTTTTATTTCTGCAGTCTGCTTATTTCTGCAGTCTGCTTATCTGTTGCTTAGTGCACTACTGCTTTATACACTGCTGCTTAGTGCACCCCGTTACTCTACCACGGTGTAAATATCGGGATAGTTACGTCCGAATCCATCATAATCCAACCCGTAGCCCACGATGAAATCGTTGGGTATCTTCATGGCCACATATTCAATGTTGAGGTCCACCTTCAGTTTGTCGGGCTTCACCAGCAACGAAGCGATATGGATTTCCTTCGGACCGCGTACACCCAGCGTTTCGAGCAGACGCTGCATCGTGAGGCCTGTATCTACGATGTCTTCCACAATAACGATGGTGCGTCCGTTAATATTTTCATTCAGACCAATCACTTCCTTGATAACTCCAGTAGAAGTAACCCCCTGATAAGAAGCCAGTTTCACGAACGAAATCTCGCAAGGGATAGTGATGTGTTTCAACAAATCAGCTGTAAACATGAACGATCCGTTCAACACGCTGAGGAAAAGCGGATTCTTGCCTGCCAAATCTCTGTTTATTTCATTAGCTACACGAATCACTTCTTTCTGAATATCTTGTTCCTTGATAGAAACTCTAAATTGTTTGTCTTTTATCTGAATGGTATTCATAACCCGTTGTTTTAGTAAATTGGGACAAAAATACAATTTTTTATTCTACCCTGCATACTTTTCGGCCACAAACTTTCATCCGAGCGCTTACTGAGAAGAAAGAAAACTGGTTCACCGGAATGTATCTGCACAGCAATCTATAAACGTCATTACCTTCAGACTATACCACAACAGCCCGTTATAGAGCACTGCCTGCGAGACGAACAGTAAAGAAATCCTATCTCAGAAAACGACTCTATAACGGGCTGAGGTGTTATTTTTTACTTCACCGGAAGGGTGAGCTCAGCCGGCAGCACACCGCGGGCTGTGACTTTCAGCGTGAGATGACCGGGGCTTTTCCCGCTACGCACAACAACCGTAGCAGCTCCGGCAAACAAATCCATCTCGGGCTGCTGAAACGAGCGGAGCGAAGTTGGGTCGCCGTTGGCAGTGGCTTCAAATTGCCCCTCACCGCTCACCGTAAATCTCACAGCACGTGTATCGGTAGGAACAAGGTTTCCCTGCCTGTCGGCCACCTGCACCGTGACGTAGGCCAGTTCTTCTCCATCAGCCATGAGCTGGCGGCGATTGCTGGAAAGCACCAGATGATGAGCTTTTCCTGCTGTGCGCACCACCTTTTCTTCCGTTTTTCGGCCCTGCTTATCGTAGGCTACCACCTTCACTTCACCAGGTTCGTAACGCGTATCCATCCACATCAACCGATAGCGGTTGTACATGGTAGAGTCGTTCTTTTCTCTCATTCCTTGGCTCTTGCCGTTGATAAACAGTTCGGCTTTGGGATAGGAAGTGTAGACGAAAACGGGAGTAATCTCCCCCTCCCTGCCCTTCCAGTTCCAATGGGGAAGCACATGCAGCGTGAGCGACTGCCTGTTCCACTGCGCACGGTAGAGGTAATAGCGGTCTTTGGGCAAAGAAGCCAAATCGATGATGCCGAATACCGAACTGTGGCTGGGCCAGGCATCGGTGTCGTAGGGAGAAGGCTCGCCTAAATAGTCGAAGCCGGTCCACACAAACTGGCCAATAACCCAAGGATGATCATCATCGCGGGCAAAATCCAAGTCGGGCACATTGGACCACGAACAGCTTTCGTTGTCGTAGCTGTTGGATTGATTGCCGGGATGGAGCACCACCTGATGGTCGGCAAAACGCACCGGGAAGAAATACTGTCCGCGAGAAGAAACGGTAGAGGCTGTTTCCGAACCAAGAATCAATTTCTGTGGTAATGCCTTATAGGCCTTATCGTAATGCTGAGGTTTGTAATTGAAACCGGGGATATCGAGCGCTGCCGCGAAGCCGTTACCAAGCACAGCACCGATTTGGTCCATACCGCAGGTAATGGGGCGGGTACTGTCAAGTTCTCTCACTACCCGACGCAGACGCATCAGTTCGTCCATACCGGGAGTCCCCCACTGGCTGGGCACTTCATTGCCCACCGACCACATCACCACCGAAGGACTGTTGCGGTAATGCCGCACCATATGGTCCATATCGCGCTCGGCCCACTCATGAAACACCGCGCCATAGCCGTTAGGCGACTTCGGACAGAAGCCCCAATCATCGAAAGGTTCAATCATCAGCATCATGCCCAGTTCATCACACAGTTCCACCAGTTCCGGTGCCGGCATGTTGTGGGCCGTGCGGATGGCATTGGCTCCCATATCCTTGAGCAACTCTATCTGATGACGAAGCGCCGAACGGTTGACGGCTGCCCCCAATGGACCCAGATCGTGATGATTGCACACTCCCTTGAACTTGGTGGCCTTTCCGTTCAGAAAGAACCCCTTTTCGGGCACATAAGCTATGGAACGCACACCGAAACGTGTGTCGTAGCTGTCCACAACCACTCCATCCACTTTCAGCGTAGTGCGAGCTGTATACAGATGCGGCGTATCGGGGCTCCACAGCCGGGGCTGCTGGATGAGGAAAGACTGCGTATATGCCTGTCCACGGGCACACAGGCTGCCTTCGGAACGAGCCACCTGACGCCCGTCGGCATCCATCACCACAGTAGACACCTGCACTTGCTGCTCACGCGCAGCACCAGCCACCTGCACATCCAGCCGGACGGAAGCAAACGCTTCCGACACTTCGGGGGTAGTCACATAGGTGCCCCACACCGGAATGTGCACCCTGTGGGTGGATACCACATGCACATTCCGATAAATCCCCGCTCCGGGATACCATCGGGACTGCCCTTCCTTGTTTTCACAACTCACCTCCAGCCGGTTTTCTCCGGGAAGAGCCACTCCATCCACATTTACATAGAAAGAATTATATCCATAAGGCCAGTAAGCCACCTCTTTTCCATTGAGTTTCACCCGCGGATGACTCATCACCCCGTCGAAGACAAGAGTCACCGAGCGGCGGGCCGTGTCGGTAAGATGAAAGGCAGTGCGATACACCCCTTTACCGATAAATGGCAGTCCGCCGGTGCGCCCGGTCTTCACGGTAGCCTCCTTTTCTCCGTTCTGCTCCACAGCCACCACCTGCAAGTCGTGTTTGCGGTTGAACGGACCGTAAATGGCCCAGTCGTGCGGCACGCGCACCCGCTGACTGCAGCTTTCCTCAAAAGCATCCCCCTTGCAGAACTGCCATCCTTCTTTCAAAGTCTGTATGCTGCGCTGTGCATACAAATCAACTGATGATAAAAATAACAAGAAAATAAATGAATATCGTAATTTCATAAACGTTTTTATTTGTTTTTAAAAGCATCCAAAGCCACTGTTGGCGCATCATTCTCAAAACAACCCATATTATAACCACCGTTATAACCGTTGGGCGCTTGCGGTTCCCAGTAGAATATACCTTCCACATCGGCCCGCATCATCTTGGCTATGAGCTGCTTGCAGACTTCTCCCTGATCGTATGGCATACCAATCTCGCAAATCATCACCGGCTTGCCGTATTTCTTCTTCAGATAATCAACATTCGCCCTGCAAGCATCGGCCACATCCGTCCAGTCGTTAAAACCTTCATTCTGAACAGCCCAATAAGAGTAGAGCGACATGCCTATCATGTCATACTTTCCCCCATGATTACCCTTAATTCCGCAGC
>AMCI01000574.1_pt1 | contig 16224 bp, 13 predicted proteins | sample 419838 | NCBI WGS metagenome assembly AMCI01 (sample SAMN01090643, study PRJNA158313) | gut metagenome
CAGGAAGATGATCAGCGGATTGGAGATGGTCACCAAGAAGGCCGTAACGAAATTGTGCAATAGTGTTCCCTTGCTCTTAGACGCCGGTCGCAGGCATTTCTGCGGGTCGGTGCGATACATATAGATACCAAAAATGAAGAGCATGATGCTGCCTATCAATTTCATGAAGAACAGATTGTGTTCGTTATCTATGAAATCAATGACGAATGTCATGCCATAGCCTGTAATCAAAGCGTAGATGATGTCACTAAGCGCAGCGCCTGCACCGGTCATGATGCCGTAGATGCGACCTTTCTGCATGGTGCGCTGGATGCACAGAACGCCGACTGGTCCCATCGGTGCAGATGCGATGATGCCAATCAGCAAACCTTTCAACAGCAATTGAAATGTACTTATGTAGTCTGCAAAAATTCCCATACGTTATGCAAAAGTCGTAATTTTTTATGAGAGAACGAAATTTTGTCTTATATATTTCTGTTTTAGCAGGATTAAAATAGTCATAAGTGGGGGCTCATAGCGGAAAAAATCCTGCCTATGCCAATAGACGGGGAATTTGTTATAAGTAGGGGGATGGTTTTGTTTATCCTGGTTCTTTTGTAGTTTATCGAGTGCGAAGTTGGTTGTGAATGCTCCCTAAAAACAAAACATCTTTCCTCGTCAAAAAGGGGAAAGATGTTTTGTGGAGTAAGCACTGCCGGGAGTGGCAGTTTAGAAGTCGATGCTTAGTCGGACGTTGATCTGTCGTCCGGTGAGGTAATTGGGTACGGCATATTGTGTGTTGGTAATGTCTGTAATCCAATAGTAGGAATTGACATTGTTGATGCCCAGGAGGTTGAAGGCATCGATGCCCAGCCACGCGTTTTTGATAAGTTTGCCAAAACCATAGAGGTGTTTGTCTTCGTTGTTGATGAGGCGGTAGCTCATGCCCAGGTCGACGCGCTTATAACTAGGGGCACGGAAATTCATTTTTTCCAGTCCGCTGTGCGGTGCGCCGAAGGGCAAACCATCTGCTAAGGCGGCCTTCAGTGTGACGCGCCATCGGTCTGTCCCAGGGAAATAATCAGTGAAGTACAAGTTGATGTTGTAGCGCTGGTCCGTGGGGCGGGGAATCCATTTACCGCCGATTTTCTCTTTGGTCGACATGAGAGAAAAAGTGAGCCAAGAATCCGTTCCCGGTACAAATTCACCGAAGATCTTGAAGTCGATACCCGTGGCATAACCTTTGGAGAGGTTTTTTCCGGCATAGACGACACGCACATTGTCTACCGTGTAGGGAATCAAGTTAGAGAGCGCCTTGTAGTAAACCTCGGTCGTGAATTTGAAGGGGCGGTTCATTAACTGGAAAGTATAGTCGCCGCCCAGTACGAAATGGATGGAGCGCTGTGATTTGATATTCTGGTTGAGCCTTACGGTCGAAACACCGTTGACGAGTGCCGTGTCGCGCAGTTCTTTGTAGAATGGCGCTTGATAGTAGAAGCCGGTCGCGAAGCGGAAGGTCCAGTGATCGCTGAACGAAGGTAGCAATCCGATGGAGGCACGGGGTGAAATCAAGCTTTCCTTATTCCAATCCCAATGGGAGAAACGCAAGCCGTAGGTCAGATTAAAGAGTCCCAGTCCCGTCTTGAATCGCCAGGAGTCTTGGGCAAAAGCTTCAAAGCGGTTCGTGCTGATGTCATTGAATGAGCGCTGGCTGTAGATGAGGGTGAGACGATCGGGGTCGTGGGGCAGGGAAAAGCCCATGGAGTCGCGCATTTCCCATTCGCGTGCATTCTCCTCGATGGATTCCCGCTGCCAGTTGAGGCCTGCCTGGAGGGTATGGCCTTTGAGACGGGTGCGGAACTTTAGTCCGGTATTGAACACATTGGCCTTAAGTCGGTTTCGGGCATGTTCCATATAGGTACCTACGCCTAATTGTTCCTGTGCTGTAGCTTCGTTCAGCCAATATTCTCCCTGGATATCGTAGGTCTCCTTTTCGCTGGTGGCAAAGGTAGAGAACTGAAGTGCTAGGTAGGTGTTGGGATTGAAATGGCGGGTGAGGGAGAGCGAACCGAAATAGGTGCGGAACTTGTCCTTCTCCTGTCCGTCGAAATACACCTTAAAGGTTTTGGCATCCTGCATGGTGCCAAATTTCGTTTCGCGGTCTTCGGGTTCAAAGTTATAATGGTTGTCCGAGATATTGCCAATCAGGTCGAAGGTCCAGCGGTTATTGGGCCGCCAGGAAAGATAAGCCTGGTAGTCAAGAAAATTGGGTCGGTATTCTCCGTCGGTATCCATTGAACCCAGGAGATAGCGGGTCGTCTTGTAGCGAACGGAGGTCATCAAACTTAATTTTTTATTCCCCCAGCCGATATAGGCCCCGCCGCCCAGCATGCTTCCCTGCGCCTTGGCCTCGAAAGCCTCCGGTCGTTTGTAGGTGATGTCGAGTACTGACGACATGCGGTCGCCATAGCGGGCTTCGAAGCCGCCGCTGGAGAAACCGATGCTTTCCACCATGTCGGAGTTAATGATGCTGAGGCCCTCCTGCTGTCCGGAACGCACCAAGAGTGGACGGTAGACTGCCACACCATTGAGGTAGACGCAGTTCTCGTCAAACGAACCGCCGCGCACATTGTACTGTGAGGAGAGCTCGTTGTGAGTGGAAACGCCCGCCTGTGTGGCAATGATTTCTTCGATGCCGTTACCCGTAGTGGAAGGCATCAGGTGGGTATCGGTCGGTTTGATTTTCTGCACTGTTCCGGTTTGGATGTGCTGGCGCTTAACGATGGCAGTACCCAGCGTGTTCACGCCCAGGGCGGGCAGCATGACGTCGATGCGTACGGAGTCCTGCGGATGGGAAAGCGTACGCTTGCGGGTTTCATAGCCGATAAGGGAGTATACCAAAGTGACCGTATCGCGTGAAGTGCAGTAGATGGAATATTCTCCCTTCAGATTGGTGGTGGTGACAGCGGTCTGTCCCTTGACTCTTACTGTGGCGAGTTCGAGGGGTGATCCCTCCTCATCTTTGAGCATACCGAAGATGCGGCACCGCTGTTGTGCTATTGCACCGACGGTGACGCTCATGAGCAGTCCTATCAGCAAAAGCCGACAGCAAACCTTGTTGTATTGAAAGCGTATAGATAGTGTATTCATGTCTGATGGTAACAACGCATAATCCTGTCTTTTATTTTGTCAGTTCGGGGCTTTCTTCAAGCTTGGCATAGAAAAGGCAGGAGGCGGACTTATTTTTTGATGCCTCGTTGGTCCAGCGCTTTGGTGTATTTTCTTGCGTTGGCAAGATGTTCTTGATAGGTGCGGGCGAAATTATGAGTGCCCGAGAAATCCTCTTTGGCACACATGAAGAGGTAGTCATGCTTTTCGGCATGGAGTACGGCTTCGATGCTCGAGAGTGCCGGCAGAGCAATTGGTCCGGGTGGCAGTCCCTTGTAGCGGTAGGTATTGTAAGGGCTGTCGATTTTGAGGTGGTCGTGGAGGATGCGGCGCAGACCAAATTCCTGCAAGGCAAACTTCACAGTAGGGTCTGCCTGCAGCAGCATGTTGGCGCGAAGACGGTTAATGTACATGCCGGCAATGGCAGGCTTTTCTGCATTGTTGGCTGTTTCCTGGTCCACGATGGACGCTAGTGTTATGATTTCGTTGGTGGTGAAGCCCTGTTCTTTGGCTAGTTGCAGCCGTTCTGTGGTCCAGAAAGCCTCGCTTTCCTTTTGCATTCGCTTGAGCAGCTGTTCAGGGGTGATGTCCCAATATACTTCATAGGTGTTGGGCAGGAAAAGAGCGGGGAGGGTAGCGACGGTGCAGTTGTATTTTTGGCAGATGCTGTCGTCGTGGAAGCATTGTGCAAAGGCGGCTGAGTCTGGGCAGAGCACCTTGGCGAGTTTTGCAGAGAGGTGGTTCATCGTGCGCACATTGGGAATGGTGAGACGCACCGGCACCTGGTGTTTGTTGCGCAGGTTGCGGAGAAGGTCGATGGCTGTCAGTCCCGCCCCGATTTCGTACTTGCCGGTCTTGATCTGTTGGTCGTAGTGGGTGGCAAGGCAGAGCAACTGGAATCCCCAGTAGGGCAGGGTGCGCACTTGCGGCTGCAATTGGTTGTAAACCGAATCGATGTTGGGGCTTGCAATATAAAGGTAACGGTGTTCTTTCTCGGCTGTCATCGGGAAGAAAAATAGGAATTTAGTCGTGGCAGCCAATCCGAGTAGCACCACCAAAGCCGCTATCCATAGGTGGACGTTGCGGAATTGGAAAGTTTTGTTTTTTTTCTTCTCATAGGGTTTTTGCGATATATTTCTTTGCAAAAATACAAATTTCTCTTCTGCAACCCTTTCCATTCAAGTATTTTTCTTACTTTTGCACAAATATTGAAGAATTGTGCGGTTTTGGATTTCTTCAACCGCTAACTCAAGTAATAGCATTTATGGAAAATTATAAAGACTTTATCGGCTATATCGAAAGAAGCATCAAGGAACATTGGGACCTCGATGCGCTGACAGATTATGAAGGCAGTACCTTGCAGTATAAGGATGTAGCTCGTAAAATCGAGAAATTACATATTCTCTTTGAAAACGCTGGTATCCAGAAGGGGGATAAAATTGCTTTGTGCGGACGTAACTGTGCCAACTGGGCGGTCAGTTTTTTGGCTACCCTGACCTATGGTGCGGTGGCAGTGCCTATCCTCCACGAGTTTAAGGCCGACCAGGTACACAACATCGTGAACCATTCCGAGGCCCGCATCCTTTTTGCGGGAGATGTCGTATGGCCTACACTGGATCCTGAGGCGATGCCAGATCTGGAAGGTATTATCCATATCCCTGACTACTCTTTGCTGGTGAGTCGCACCGAACGGCTGACTGAAGCCAGAGAGCGTCTGAATGAGTTTTTTGGCAAGAAATATCCGAAGTACTTCCGTAAGGAGCATGTGGAATATGTGCCCAGTGAATCGGGTGAGAGCTTGGCGATGATCAACTATACCTCTGGTACGACTAGCAATTCCAAGGGTGTGCTGATTCCTTATCGTGCGCTCTGGTCTAATCTGGAATTTGCCTACGAAGTGTTGGGCAAGCAGATCAAGGCTGGCGACCATGTCATTTCCATGTTGCCGTTGGCCCATATGTATGGTATGGCTTTTGAATTCATCTTTGAATTCATGAGTGGTTGTCATGTCTTCTACCTGACGCGTGTACCTTCTCCAAAGGTAGTGTTCAAGGCATTTGCGGATGTGAAGCCTCGCATCGTCATCTCCGTACCTTTGATTATTGAAAAGATCATTAAGAAGTCTGTTCTGCCAAAGTTGCAGACACCGAGCATGAAGTTGCTCCTGCGTTTGCCGGTGGTCAATTCCAAGATCCACGAAAAGATCAGAGCTCAGCTCATCGAGGCCTTCGGTGGCAATATGTATGAGGTAATTATCGGTGGCGCTGCCTTCAATAGCGAAATAGAAGAGTTCCTCTATAAGATTGGCTTCAACTTTACTGTAGGCTATGGTGCTACCGAGTGTGCCCCGATTATTACTTACGAGGACTGGCAGCGTTTCCGTCCGGGTTCTTGCGGTAAGGCTGTGCCTCGTATGGAAGTGAAGATCAACAGTGATGATCCGCAGCATACCGTAGGTGAAATTCTGACTCGTGGTGCCAACACCATGTTGGGCTATTTCAAGAATCCGGAAGCGACAGCGGCTGCTTTGGACAAGGACGGCTGGTATCATACTGGCGACTTGGGTGTCTTGGACGAAGAAGGCAACCTCTATATCCGTGGTCGTTGCAAGAACATGCTCTTGGGTTCCAATGGTCAGAACATCTATCCGGAAGAAATTGAGGACAAACTCAATACTTTGCCTTATGTCTCTGAATGTGTAGTCATCCAGAAGGGCGACAAACTCTATGGTTTGGTGCACCCTGACTATGATGAAGTGGAAAAGGCAGGATTGGATGAAAACGGTCTTCGTGCTGCTATGGAGCAGAACCGCAAAGACTTGAATGTCATGGTTAATGTCTATGAACAGCTGGCTGGTATTCGCATCTACGAAGAGGAGTTCGAGAAGACACCGAAGCGTAGCATCAAGCGTTTCTTGTACGAAAATGTGGAAGTATAAACGTTGATATATAAAGATAAGTGCCATCGTACCAAGACTGCAATGGCCTTTTCTTGAAAATTATAAAAAAGCGGTATTGCCCTTCTGGACAATACCGTTTTTTGTTTTTATTCTTTAGGTCTTGTTTTGCTATTATAAGGTGTCAACAGGGGGACTGTCCATTGGGTAAAAGTATGGACTAAGGAGTCTTCCTTTTTACAAGATGATTTTGAGATTCTCTTTTGCCAGGATGGTATTCGGGAAAATTGATTGGGCTTCTTCAAGCAAGATGCGATCATCGTCATATCGGGAAGAATAATGTCCGATGATCAATTTCTTGGCTTTGGCGAGCCGTGCAAATTCCGCAGCCTGTTTGGCTGTAGAATGCTGGGTCTGTTCCGCTCGGAGTGCTTCGCTTTCTGCAAATGTGGCTTCGTGGAAGAGGAGGTCCACCCCTTGTACCCATTGTGCATTTTCCGGGACGAAGGCCGTGTCAGAGAGATAGGCATAGCTTCGAGCCGGACTGTTGGGCGTCACCAGACGTTCGTTGGGATAAACCACGCCCTCGCTGGTCGTCCAGTCTGCCCCTTCCTTGATGCTGTTGATGGCATAGTGCGGAATCTTTAGGAAGTCGATCATGTCGCGGCGGATGTGTGGTAAAATGCCTTTTTCTTCAAACAAGAAGCCGCAGCAGGGCATCCTGTGGCGCAGGGGAATGGTTTTCACACTGACCGAACGGTCTTCAAATATCGTTTCGCAGCGGTTGGTGCTGATGGTTTGGATATCCACTTTGAAGGTGATGCCCTTGCAGAAGAAATCCAGTTGGGGTTGCAGTAGGGCTTTGAGTCCCTTTGGCGCAAAGATGTGCAGGTCGGCTGTTCTCCCCAAGAGATTGAAGGTAGAGATGAGGCCGATCAAACCGAAACAATGGTCGCCATGGAGATGGGAGATGAAGATATGTCCCAAATTGTGGAACCGCAGTTTCGATCTTCTGAGCTGGAGTTGCGTTCCCTCCCCGCAGTCAATCATAAAGTTCTTTCCCCTCAGGCTCAGCACCTGGGAAGTCGGATTGTGCTTGACCGTAGGGAGGGCACTTCCACATCCTAAGATATGCAATTCAATGTTTTCCATAATGATATTGATGAAGGGTAATAAAAGTGGGCGGGAAGGCCTTGTTGGTGACCGCCTTCCGTTGCCCAAAGGATGGGTGGTGCCGCTGTGGCAGGTAGACCGGCATGCAGATCGTTTACTGTTTGCCCTGCTTATAATTTTCTAGCAGGGAGGACCGACTGAATTTGCTGTTCTCGATGACAGAGCTGCACTTCGATGCCGAATTTCTGGTTGAGGTGCTCTGCCAGGTGCTGGGCACAATAGACACTCCGGTGCTGACCACCTGTGCAGCCGAAAGAGAACATCAGGCTGGTGAATCCGCGTTGCAGGTAGCGCGCCACATGTACGTCCGCCAGTTGGTAGACACTGTCGAGGAATGTGAGGATTTCTCCGTTGTCTTCCAGAAATTTGATAACCGGTGCATCAAGTCCTGTGATCTTCTTGTAGGGTTCATATCGGCCCGGGTTGTGTGTGCCGCGGCAGTCGAAGACATAGCCACCGCCATTGCCGCTGGGATCTTCCGGTATGCCTTTCTTGTAGCTGAAACTAGTGATGCGCACCACCAGCGGTCCTTTTCCGTCGTAGGGCGAGGTGGAAGCTTCGCCGTGGGGGAGTGGCGCCTCGTTGAACTGCGGCAGATCCACCAGACGCTTGAGCACGCTTTCCATATAAGGATAGGGGGTGCAGACGCCGTCGAGCAGCATGCGGCGCAGGTTCTGTATCGCCGCCGGAATACTGTCGATGAAGTATTTCTTTCGTTCGAAATAACCGCGCAGGCCGTAGGCGCCTAGGACTTGAAGGATACGGAAGAGCACGAAGAGTTGCAGGTGTTCCCGGAATACCTGTTCGTCGACCGTAATCAACTGACTCAGCTCGTCGAAATATTCAGCGATCATCTCTTCGCGCAGCGTTTGCGGATAGCGGGCGGAAGCCTGCCAAAGGAAGGAGGCCACATCGTAGAATAGCGGACCGCACAGGCCGCCTTGGAAGTCGATTAGGCAAGGCGATTCTGTTGTATCGAGTAGAACGTTGCGGGCTTGGAAGTCGCGGTAGAGGAAGGTAGTACCGCCCTCGTTGCATGCTACTAAGTCCTTTGCCATCTGTTTCATTTCGTTTTCCAGCAGTACTTCGTCGAAGGCGAGGTCAGTTGTTTTCAAGAAACAGTATTTGAAATAGTTCAGGTCAAACATCGCCGCTTGTTCGTTGAAGTAGGCTGGCGAGAGGCATTGATCGAAATCCAGTCCTTTCGCTCCCTCAATCTGGATATGGGGCAGCAGGCGGATGGTGCGTCGTATCAGTTCAATTTCATTTTCGTCATACTGAGACTGGTTCTCTCTGCCCTTCTTCAGCGCCTGGTAGAGCGATTGGTTGCCCAGGTCGGTTTGCAGATACCGCGATTCGTCGGAATCTACCGCCAGAATTTCGGGTACCGGCAACCCTTTGGTGCGAAAATGGCGGGCGAGGTAGATGAAGCAATGGTTTTCTTTGCAGTTAGGCCCAATGACCCCGATTACCGTCTGCTGGTTTTTGTCATAGAAACGAATGTATTCCCGGTTGCTGCCGGCTTTGGGAAGGCGTTCTATTTTCGACGGACTTTCTCCGCACCATTCTTTGTATAATTGTTGTAGCTGTTGCATATAGAAATATTCGTATCTGTCTGTAAAAGTTTAGAGATGAAGGATTTTTCCATAGGTGAGAGGAAGCCGTTTTCCGATACTTGTGGCAATCAGTCCCGCTCCTTTCCGTGCCACTTCCTCCTGGAGGATGTCAGCCATAAGTTGGGCATGGTAATCGTCGAGGTGGCTCACCGGCTCGTCCACCAGGATGAAGTCGAAGGGTTGCGCCAAGGCGCGGATGAAGGCCACCCGCTGTTGTTGTCCGAAACTCATCTTGCCCAGTAGTGTATCGCGTTTTTCTGCGATGCCCAACCGTTCCATCCACGTCAGGATTTCCGATTCCTTTTTCTCATGGGTCAGATTGTTCTTGATCGCGATGTTTTCCAGTGCCGTCAGTTCGGGAAAGAGCTTCAGGTCTTGTATGAGGTGACTGATTTGTTTTTGACGCAGCAGGGTCCAGTCTGCCACGCTATAGGTTCGAGCATCCTTGCCGTCAAAATCCAGTCTGCCTTCGTAATCGTTGCGATAGCCGCAAAGGTAGCTGCAGAGCGAGGATTTTCCTGTCCCTGAGATGGCTTCGATCAAATAGCTTTCTCCTTTTCGGAAGGTCACTTCCTGGTGCCACACCTCGCTGTGGTGTTCTTCCTTTTGGGCAAAGATCAGCGGGCAGAGCTGATGGAGTGTTATGGTTTGCATATTCCGTTCACTTTGGATTCACTTTGATAAGGGTTGGCATCCCCGTAGGAATGCTGAGATGCTTAGGTTTAGCATCGTTTGGCGAGATGGGCGAGATGAACCGCCACCAATGCCGCGGTTTCTGTGCGCAGGCGACTCTTGCCCAGACTGATGGCTTGGAAACCGGCAGCTTCTGCCATCTTCACTTCCTCCTGGCTGAAGTCACCTTCCGGTCCGATGAGGATCAAGGCATCGCCTTCTGACTGCACCACATCTCCCAAGAAAGGCATTTCCGAAGGGTCGGACCAGCAGTGGGCGATGAACTTCTGTCCCTCGAAAGGCTGGCGGATGAATTTCTCGAAGGCAGTCATTTCTGCCACTTCGGGTAACCATGCTTTATGGCTCTGTTTGGTAGCCGCCGCAACAATCTTCTGGATACGTTCCGTCTTGATGACCTTTCTTTCTGAGTTCTTGCAGAGCAGGAAGGTCAGCTGGTTAAAGCCGATTTCCGTGGCTTTTTCAGCGAACCATTCCATGCGGTCCATCATCTTGGTCGGTGCTACCGCCAGATGAATTTTCCCCTTCCATAAAGCTTCGGCTTCGTGGCATGCGTTCAGGAGGATACCGCAGTGTTTGGGGGATGCCGTACTGATTTCTCCGTCGAAGAAATGTCCTTTGCCGTCGGTGACGAGCACTTCGTCGCCTTCCTTCATGCGGAGTACGCGAACGGCGTGCGCTGCTTCTTCGGCTGGTAGCTCATGGGTGGTTTCGATATCGGGTGCAAGAAAAAGATGAACTTCTTTCATAACGATCTTGGTATTTGGATGAGATGGATTTTAGATAGTCTTTACGCAAAATTACGATAAAATCTCGGATGTTGTTGGCTTTGGTCAAAAAAGCTGCATTTCCAATGGGGCGCTGTCGCTTTTTCCTGCTTTTCCCGCTCGTTTGGAGCATACGGTTTGGCGTGCCTTGTCTGCATGTTGGGGCATTTTGCGGACTTCTCAGCATTAAAAAGTGGGTAGACCCCTGTCATTGATTGATTTGAGAATGAAAAGTTTTGCATTCCGCCTATCATTCTGTATCTTTGCGATGCGAAATTTATGAAAGAATGGAAAATGACAGTTTAAAAGCAGCAGCCTTTTCGGATAGCATGGTATTGCGTACAGAAGGGCTGGTAAAGAAATACGGAAAACGTACGGTGGTCAACGGGGTTTCCTTTGATGTCAAGCAGGGCGAAATCGTCGGTCTGCTCGGTCCCAATGGTGCCGGGAAGACAACATCCTTCTATATGACCACAGGACTTGTTGTGCCCAATGGCGGCAGGATCTTCCTCAACGAACAGGATATCACGGACTATCCGGTATACAAGCGTGCTCAGGCGGGCATTGGCTATCTGGCCCAGGAGGCGTCAGTCTTCCGCAAGATGAGTGTGGAGGACAACATTGCTTCTGTTCTGGAAATGACGGGAAAGCCCAAAGAATATCAGAAGGAAAAACTGGAGAGCCTCATTGCCGAATTTCGCTTGAACAAGGTGAGAAAGAACAATGGCGACCAGCTTTCGGGTGGTGAGCGCCGTCGTACGGAAATTGCCCGTTGCCTTGCCATTGACCCGAAATTCATTATGCTCGACGAACCTTTTGCGGGGGTAGACCCGATTGCCGTGGAGGACATCCAGTTTATTGTCTGGAAATTGAAGGACAAGAACATCGGTATTTTGATTACCGACCACAACGTGGAAGAAACCCTGTGTATCACCGACCGTGCCTATCTGCTCTTCGAGGGTAAAATTCTTTTCCAGGGAACGCCTGAGGAATTGGCAGAGAACCAAGTGGTGCGTGACAAGTACCTCACCAATAGTTTTAAGTTGAGAAAGAAGGACTTCCAGTTGTTGGGACAACTGCGTGAAGCCTCAGAAAACCAATAACCATTTGTGTTGTGATTTAATTGGATATGAAGAATGTTTTGAAAATAATGGCAGCAGCCTTACTGCCGAGTGCCGTGATGGCTGATACCATTCCGGTAGAGCAGGCCCGCTATCTGGGACCTGTGGAAGTGCGACTTCCTTTTGCCACAGAGAATGTGAATGCGCAGGGGGCAGCTTATGATGTCAAGGACTTGCTCAATGCCAACAAACAGTTGGTTTATCGTGTCGGCAGTTCCGACCAAATGATTCAGCGGGGCAGTGCACTGGCTGTCGATACCATAAACGACAATACTGTGCTTTCTGCTCTGCAGTTCACCTTGTCTGTGAGTAAGTTCACCAAGGGACAGCTCAGTTTCAAGAATCTGGGCAACCACAAGATTTTCATCGATGGCAAGGAAATGCAGGGACGTGACCTGCGCTTGAAACCGGGACAGACCGAGGTGGCTTTGCTCTGCCTTTCGCAGGCTGCCAGCAAGGATAGCTTTATCGTGGATTTGACGGGTGACGACCTTTCCGGAATCCAGGTGAATCCCACCGGCAAACGTCTGTATTCGCTCCAGGATATGATCTCCGGTGAGTTCTATAGCGGTGTTTCCCTTTCACCTTCCGGAAAATACCAGGTGACTTATTCCTATACCAAAAAGGAAGATGGCAGCGGGGATTACCGAACGGTGATTACCGATACGGAGCGTCAACGGGTGGTGTACAGACTGGCACATTATCAGTCCCTTACTTGGATGCCTAACCGTGATGTGCTTTATTTCACCCGTAACACAGATCGGGGCATGCAGTTGGTTACCCTTGATCCTGCTACCTTGCAGGAAACCGTTATGGCGGAAAACCTGCCGGAAGGTTCCTTCATCATGTCGCCTACCGAGGACTATCTGATTTATCCCAAGACCCAGGAGGGCAAACGTCCTGCCAATGCCTTGAAGCGCATCCTGGAACCCGACGACCGCATGCCGGGTTGGCGCAATACTGCTTATCTGATGCGTTACGATTTGCGTAAGGGAGTGATGACGCAATTGACTTTTGGTAAATCGTCCCTCTACCTCAATGATATCTCCAAGGATGGCAAGCGTCTGCTGGTAGCTTGCAGTAAGATGGATACCCGTCGCCGTCCTTTCAGCCGCACCTCTTTGCTCACTATTCAGGTGGAGGATGGCAAGGTGGATACCCTCTTGAAGGATACGGCGCATATTGCTGAGGCGAAGTTTTCGCCAGATGGGCATCAGCTGATGATTAAGGCAGCTCCTGATGCCTTCGATGGTATCGGTGCCGAACTGAAACCGGGTCAGGTGGCGAATGCGTTCGACTACCGCCTGTATCTCTATGACATCGCCTCCCGTAAGGTGACGCCGATGTTGAAAAACTTCAATGCAGCAGTGGGAAGTTTCCAATGGTCGGCTGCCGACAACCAGGTGTATTTCAAGGCTACGGATGAATGTAACGAAACGCTCTACCGCTTGGATGTCAAGAATGCGCGGGTGACACGCTTCAACTTGCCAGTGTCCTATATTCAGCAGTATGCGGTGGCGTTGGGACAAAAGCAACCTCGTGCCGTGTTCTTCGGACAGACCGGGGAACGGTCCCGTGAGATGTTTACTTGTTTCTTGAACAAGGAAACCCCGAAGTGCGAGCGTATTGGTCAGATCAATTTCGACGAGATGTATAAGGATGTGGCGATCGGTACTTGCCACGACTGGAGTTTCCGTACTTCCCGGGGTGATACTGTTAAGGGGTTCTACTTCTTGCCACCGAACTTTGATGAGACGAAGCAATATCCGATGTTGGTGTATTACTATGGCGGTTGCACCCCAACGGCGAAGCTTCTCGAGTTCCATTATCCGCTGCAGGTATTTGCCAGCATGGGCTATGTGGTCTATGTTTGTGAGCCGAGTGGTGCCATCGGTTTCGGTCAGGAATTCGCTGCCCGCCATGTGAATACTTGGGGTAAGGAATCGGCTGACGACATCATCGAGGGTACCAAGGCCTTTGTTAAAGCTCATCCATTTGTCAATGCGAAGAAGATCGGTTGTATGGGGGCTTCCTATGGTGGCTTCATGACCCAGTATCTCCAGACACGCACGGACATCTTTGCAGCAGCCATTTCCCACGCAGGTATTTCCAATATTGCCAGCTATTGGGGTGGTGGTTACTGGGGCTACACCTATGGCGAGGTGGCGCAATACGGCAGTTTCCCTTGGAACAATCCCGAACTTTATACCCAGCAGTCTCCGCTCTTCAATGCTCATAAGATTAAGACGCCTTTGCTCCTCCTGCATGGAACGGCTGATACCAATGTGCCGACCAACGAGAGTCAGCAGATGTTTACGGCTTTGCGCATCTTGGGCAAACCAGTGAGCTATATCGTCATCGACGGGGAGGACCATGTCATCACCCACCATCAGAAGCGCCTGCTCTGGCAGGAGGCTATTTTTGCTTGGTTCGCGCACTGGTTGAAGGACGAACCGCAGTGGTGGAACGACCTCTATCCCGAAGACCGTTTCGGGCAGACGGAGGAGGGAAAATAATCCCAGAAACACTTTTTTCCATAAACAGCTGGTTTCCTAAAAAGAAACTGGCTGTTTTTTTTGTTTTTTTGAAAAGTAAGGGGTTGAATTAGAAAGGGATTATGTAATTTTGCAGATGATAAAATTCTCTCTGTATGAAATTCTCCTTTTTTCCTCTCTTAGCAGTGCTTCTGACGCTGTTTTTTTGGGTCCCTGACAATACTTATGCTCGCAAAAAGAATAAGTATGGTATTGGCATGATAGAGACCAATGTGATCGAACCTGACATGATGGCTTATAAGGCCAAACAGGAGGGAGTGGTGAAAAAGGAGGCGGTGCTGAATCTCAACAGTGCGGCAAATATCGACAGCCGTTTCCGTGAGGGCATCGACGTGTCCCACTATCAGGGTAGCATCGACTGGGACCAGGTGGCTGGGGCGGAAAAGATTTCCTACGTTTATATTAAGGCTACCGAGGGGGCTACCTATGTAGACGATACCTACGAGCGAAACCTTCGCGAAGTGCGCCGCGTCGGTCTCAGTGTGGGCAGCTACCATTTCTATCGGCCCAATACCAACTGGCGTGAACAGTTGGATAATCTGACAAACAATGTGAAGGCACATGAACAGGATCTGGTGCCGATCATTGATATTGAGCACCGCGGCCATGTGTCGGAGGCTAAGTTCTTGCGCGACTTGAAGGACTTTGTCAAACATGTGGAGCGTCATTATGGAAAAAAACCACTCTTGTATTCCTATCAGAATTTCTACAACAAGCATCTCAAAGGGCATTTCAAGGATTACCATTGGATGATTGCCAAATACCAGGCGGAAGAGCCGGTACTGGAGGATGGTAAGGATTACATCATGTGGCAATATACGCAGTCGGGAAAAATGCCCGGCGTCAAGGGAAATGTGGACCGCAGCTGTATCATGAATGGCTTCGAGCTCTATCTCTTGCAAATGTAAATCACGCTGCTGTCCCAACCTTAGGTTCGGACAGCAGTTTTTATAGACTATTATGGAAAACAACGTATCAAACGGCAAAGAAAAAATGAAAACTTATACTTTTGTGGCTCCTGGGCATTTCGAGATGGTAGAAAAGCCCCATCCGGTTCTGTTGGAGCCTACTGATGCTATCGTACGCGTAACTTTGGGAAGCATCTGTACCAGTGACTTGCATATCAAACATGGTGACGTTCCTCGTGCCGTACCAGGTATTACGGTGGGACACGAGATGGTGGGCGTCGTAGAAGCTGTGGGAAGTGCTGTTGATAAGGTGCAGCCGGGCGACCGCGTAACGGTAAATGTCGAAACCTATTGTGGAGAATGCTTCTACTGCCGTAAGGGTTATGTGAATAACTGTACCTCACCGGTAGGAGGCTGGGCATTGGGTTGCCGCATTGATGGTGGGCAGGCAGAGTATGTGCGGGTTCCGCTGGCTAATCAAGGACTGGAGCGTATCCCTGAGGGGGTGAGTGATGAACAGGCGCTCTTTGTGGGCGATGTTCTGGCTACTGGTTATTGGGCAGCCAAAATTTCCGAAATCTCTTCCGAAGACACGGTATTGATTCTCGGGGCTGGATCTACCGGTATCTGTACCTTACTTTGCGTCATGCTGCATCAGCCGAAGCGTATCATTGTTTGCGAACCTTCAAGTGAAAGACGGGCATTCCTTGCAGCGCACTATCCCGAAGTGCTGCTGACTACTCCAGAGCATTGTGCAGAATTTGTGGCAGAGCACAGTGACCATGGCGGAGCAGACCGTGTGCTTGAGGTCGCAGGGGCAGCCGATACGTTCCAGTTGGCATGGCAATGTGCACGTCCCAATGCTATCGTTACGGTTGTGGCCCTCTATGATCGTCCCCAAATGCTTCCACTGCCCGATATGTATGGCAAGAACCTGACTTTCAAAACCGGTGGGGTGGATGGTTGCGACTGTGCAGAAATCCTCCAGCTCATTGCTGCCGGAAAATTGGACACGACGCCGCTCATTACCCATCGCTTCCCCTTGAGTAGAATAGCAGAAGCCTACCACATCTTTGAAAATCGGTTGGATAATGTGATGAAGATTGCCATCTATGCAGATTAGCATGGGATAAAAAGTGTGGGTCGTCTTATGGCCACAGATGCCTATCCGAGAGAATTTGTAGGTTGGATCACAGGTCTTGCTTTGAAGACAATAGCTACTTTGCAGACACTTCAAATGAACTTAGGTAGCCTCGATAAGCGTAGGGCATTGATGCTCCATTCATCAATCAGATAGAGGCTGCCTGTATTGTTGTGCTGCATCCGTAGATGTACTTTTGGCAAGTGCAAT
>AMCI01000585.1_pt1 | contig 16167 bp, 14 predicted proteins | sample 419838 | NCBI WGS metagenome assembly AMCI01 (sample SAMN01090643, study PRJNA158313) | gut metagenome
GTATGGCCGATGATTTTTGCAAAAAATGTAATAAATATGGTTAACGAATATTTATTCACGAAGTGAAACGCACCGAACACAGCAAAGACAAAAAACAGACCATTGCACACGAAAACGAGAAAGCTAGAACTATCCTGCACCGCAAACTATAAAAATCTGGAAGCCGAAGAAAACAAACGTTTTGAATAATAAAAAAAATGACTATTTTTGTCTTCTGATAAAAAGCAAATGGATAATCTCGCATATACTATTCAAACTTTAAAATCTGGCAACCAGGAAGCTTTTGAAAAGTTGTACAGATTTTACTACAAAGGGCTGTGTGCTTTCAGCGCTCAATTTGTCTCTTTTGCCGAAGCCGAAGAAATAGTGCAAGACACCATGTTGTGGCTATGGGAAAACAAGGATAAGATTAATCCGGAGTTGTCTTTGAAAAGTCTGCTGTTTACCACAGTCAAAAACAAATCACTGAACCTGCTCACACACGATGACATCAGACGGAAAGTGCACCAGGAAATTATGGATGCATTTGAAGAAGAGTTTGATGCCCCTGACACCTTCCTCAACCGAGAAATTATGGTTGCCTACCACCAGGCGATGTCGAAAGTTCCGGCTGAGTTCCGGCAGGTATTCGAAATGAACCGCAAGCAGCACCTCACCCACAAAGAGATTGCACGTAATCTGAACATTTCACCGCAAACGGTGAATTACCGTATCGGACAGACACTGAAGCAGCTACGGGTGGAATTGAAAGACTTCCTGCCACTGATGATACTGCTGATGCAAAGCAAATAAAAAAGAGAATATCAAAACAAGAGCTTATAAAAATGCCCCTGCCGCAACTTCTTGTGACAGAGGCCATTTTCTATTTTATCATGGCTAACCTTCTTCTTTCCCCTAAGCGAAAAGGAGGGGTCATTCTCATGTAAATTTCAACTCATTCTCATTCAATGGTTGCATTGACTTATTCCCATTCAATGGTTGCATTGGGTTTCGGAGACAGGTCATAGCAAACACGGTTGACATTCTTCACTTCTTTCAGAATACGGTCAGTAATCTTCATCAAGATAGACCAATCCAACGGTTCGATGGTAGCTGTCATAGCATCAACTGTATTCACGGCACGGATAATGACGGGCCAGTCGAACGAACGGGCATTGTCACGGACACCCACTGATTTGAAATCGGGCACCACGGTAAAATACTGCCAAACTTTCTTATCGAGTCCTGCCTGCTGGAATTCTTCGCGCAGAATAGCATCCGATTCACGCACAGCTTCCAAACGGTCACGTGTGATGGCTCCTAAGCAGCGCACACCCAGACCGGGACCGGGGAACGGCTGACGGTAAACCATTTCATACGGCAACCCCAGTTCCAGACCACAAGCACGTACTTCGTCCTTGAACAGCTGACGCAAAGGTTCTACCAGTTCAAACTGCAAATCGTCGGGCAAACCGCCTACATTGTGATGAGATTTCACCATCTTGGCAGTCTTTGTTCCGCTTTCCACAATATCCGGATAGATAGTGCCCTGACCCAAGAAATCGATACCGTTCAGTTTGCGTGCTTCTTCTTCAAATACACGGATAAACTCACCGCCGATAATCTTGCGTTTCTGTTCCGGATCGGCCACTCCAGCCAGCTTGGTCAAGAAACGTTCGGTTTCATCACAGTAAATCAGGTTTGCATTCAGCTGGTTGCGGAACACTTCTACAACGTTTTCCGACTCTCCCTTACGCATCAAACCATGATTGACATGCACACAGACCAACTGATCACCGATGGCCTTCAGCAGCAAAGCAGCCACAACGGAACTGTCTACACCCCCCGACAGAGCCAACAACACTTTCTTATCACCCACCTGACGGCGAACAAGTTCAATCTGGTCGGCTACGAAATTCTTCATATTCCAGTTGGTATCAGCCTTGCAAGTGTTGAGCACAAACGATTTCACAGCCTCCTTCACTGCTTCCATATCATCAGTAAAGGCAGCCAGCTTCACATCGCAAGTAGCCTTATCATGTCCGGCAGCCATTACAGGAATACCCAGCTCATAAATACCCGGATTCACGTCTATTTCCACACCATCGATAACGTTGTTCGGGCCCCCGTTGATAATAATACCCTTCACATTGGGCAATGCTTTCAGTTCTTCCACTGTGATATCGTGAGGATAAATCTCACTATATACACCTAATGCACGGATAGCGCGAGCCACCACCGTATTCTCATGACTACCGAGGTCAAGAATGACAATCATATCCTGCTTCATCTGATTTGGATTTTTAAAAAGTTAGTGTATTGTTTTGTTTATTGTTCGCTAATTTGCGTGCAAAGATAATGAAAAATGAAAAAAGACCACATGAGGCCGACTTGGATATCATTTAAAATAATAAAATTAATATCAAATTCATTGACCCACCTTAGTATCAGATAAAAATAACAAAAAAAAGGAAGGAAAACATTTGGCAAGATTAAATAAAAGTAGTAATTTTGTGCCCGATTATTCCGAAACGGGTATAATTAAGTGTTCTTTAAGTGATTAAAGGCCACCCGACGGAGCTAACTTATACATTATTTATAAGATGTACGCAATTGTAGAAATTAATGGTCAGCAATTCAAAGCAGAAGCTGGCAAGAAGTTGTTCGTTCACCACATCCAAGGTGCAGAAAACGGTGCAACAGTAGAATTTGAAAAAGTTCTTTTGGTAGACAAAGACGGTAACATCACCGTAGGTGCTCCTGTAGTAGAAGGCGCTAAAGTGGTTTGCCAAGTAGTTTCAAACCTGGTTAAGGGTGACAAAGTTCTTATTTTCCACAAGAAAAGAAGAAAAGGTTTCAGAAAGTTGAACGGTCACCGTCAACAGTTCACTGAGTTAACAATTACAGAAGTAGTAGCTTAATCAATTAAAAAAAGGAAGAAGAAATGGCACATAAAAAAGGTGTCGGTAGTTCTAAGAACGGCCGCGAATCAGAAAGCAAGAGATTAGGCGTTAAGATATTTGGTGGCGAAGCTTGCAAAGCAGGTAACATCATCGTTCGTCAAAGAGGTACTGAATTCCACCCGGGTGAAAACATCGGCATGGGTAAAGACCACACTCTTTTCGCTTTAGTAGATGGTACAGTTAAGTTCAAAGTAGGAAAAGAAGACAGAAGATTTGTTTCTGTTATTCCTGCAACTGAAGCATAATTGCAAAAAGAATAAAAGACAAGGGAAATGTAATCAGCAGATTATATTTCCCTTTCTTTTTATCTCATTTTTCATTGCTTGGTTGTCCGTTTTTTCCTTATCTTTGCATTGATTAAACGATAGTTATATAAAAAGTATAGATATGCTTACCATTAAACAAATCACTGAAAATACAGACGCGGTGCTCCGCGGGCTGGGAAAGAAGCATTTCAAAAATGCAAAAGAAACCATTGAGCAAGTCATTGCTCTGAACGACACGAGACGCAACACTCAGAATCAACTAGATAAAAACCTGGCGGAAGTCAATTCCCTCTCACGCACCATCGGACAGCTGATGAAAGAAGGTAAAAAAGAAGAAGCGGAATCTGCTCGCAGCCGCGTTACCGAACTGAAGGAAGTAAACAAGAAGCTGGATGCTGTTATGACACAGGCAGCTACCGATATGCAGAATATCCTTTATACCATTCCCAACATTCCGTATGACGAAGTTCCCGAAGGAGTAGGCGCTGACGATAACGTGGTTGAAAAAATGGGAGGCATGCAAACGGAACTCCCCAAGGACGCACTTCCCCACTGGGAACTCGCCAAAAAGTACGACTTGATTGATTTTGACCTGGGCGTGAAAATTACCGGTGCAGGATTCCCGGTATACAAAGGCAAGGGAGCACAGCTTCAACGCGCCTTGATTAATTTCTTCCTGGATGAAGCCCGCCAATCGGGTTACACCGAAATCATGCCGCCCACAGTAGTGAATGCGGCTTCAGGCTACGGCACAGGCCAGTTGCCCGACAAGGAAGGACAGATGTATCACTGCGAAGTGGACGACCTGTATCTGATTCCGACAGCCGAAGTACCGGTGACTAACATCTACCGCGATGTCATCCTGGAAGAAAAGCAGTTGCCTATCAAGAACTGCGCCTACACACAGTGTTTCCGTCGTGAAGCAGGCTCTTACGGGAAGGATGTACGCGGTCTAAACCGACTGCACGAATTCTCTAAAGTAGAGTTGGTGCGCATCGATACGCCGGAACACTCCAAAGAATCGCATAAGGAAATGCTCGATCACGTGGAGGGTCTGTTGCAAAAGCTGGAACTCCCCTACCGCATTCTTCGCCTTTGCGGAGGCGACATGAGTTTCACCTCTGCCTTGTGCTTTGACTTCGAAGTATATTCGGAAGCACAGAAACGCTGGCTGGAAGTAAGTTCAGTATCCAATTTTGACACTTACCAGGCCAACCGCCTGAAGTGCCGCTACCGCAACGCCAACAAGAAGATTGAACTTTGCCACACCCTGAACGGTTCAGCCCTGGCGCTGCCCCGCATCGTGGCTGCGCTGCTCGAAAACAACCAAACGCCTGAAGGCATCCGAATACCGAAGGCACTGGTTCCCTACTGCGGTTTCGACCTAATCGACTAATCAACTGATAACGAAAGAAAAGCCACTCCGCAAAAGAGTGGCTTTTTCTTTTTAATAATTCGCAAAATAGCCGTACCTTTGGTGAATTGAATAGCATTCTGATAGCTACTATGGAATAAAAAACAACAAAACGATAAGATAATGAACAAAATCATTAGAAAAGAACGCTTTTCTGAAAAAGTATTCAGATTTGAAATTGAAGCTCCGCTGATTGCCAAATCCCGCAAGGCAGGACACTTTGTCATTGTACGCGTAGGCGAAAAGGGAGAACGTATGCCGCTGACGATTGCCGGTTCTGATACCCAAAAAGGAACAATCACGCTGGTGGTGCAAGAAGTGGGTCTTTCATCGACCAGACTCTGTGAGTTGAACGAAGGCGACTCTATCACCGACGTGGTAGGTCCGCTGGGACAAGCTACACACATCGAAAACTTCGGTACGGTGGTTTGCGCCGGTGGGGGTGTCGGTGTGGCTCCAATGTTGCCTATCGTACAGGCACTGAAAGCGGCCGGAAACCGCGTCATTACCCTATTAGCGGGTCGCAGCAAGGACCTGATTATCCTGAAGAAGGAAATGCGTGAAAGTTCTGATGAGGTCATTATCATGACAGACGACGGTTCGTATGGACGCAAAGGCTTGATAACGGAAGGTGTAGAGGCGGTTATCAAGCGGGAGAAAGTGGACAAATGTTTCGCTATCGGTCCGGCTATCATGATGAAATTCGTCTGCCTGCTCACAAAAAAATACGAAATTCCTACCGTTGTATCGCTGAACACGATCATGGTGGATGGTACGGGTATGTGTGGAGCATGCCGCGTCACGGTAGGTGGCAAGACGAAGTTCGTTTGTGTGGATGGTCCGGAATTCGACGGTCACCAAGTGGACTTTGACGAAATGCTGAAACGCATGGGTGCATTCAAAACCATCGAACGCGAAGAGATGCACAAACTAGACCACACCTCTGAAGCAACCAAAGAGGAGGATGAAAAGAGCCGTAACGCAGCGTGGCGGGTGGAATTGAGAAAGTCAATGAAACCGAAAGAACGTACGGCCATTCAACGTGTGAAAATGAACGAGCTTGATGCCGAATACCGTTCTCATAGCCGAAAGGAAGAAGTAAACAAGGGACTGACAGCAGAACAGGCCATCACAGAGGCCAAACGCTGCCTCGACTGTGCCAACCCGGGATGCACGGAAGGCTGTCCAGTAGGCATCGACATTCCGCGCTTTATCAAGAATATCGAACGGGGTGAATTCCTCGAAGCGGCCAAAACGCTGAAAGAAACCAGTGCACTGCCTGCAGTCTGTGGTCGTGTGTGTCCGCAAGAGAAACAATGTGAATCAAAATGTATTCACTTAAAAATGAACGAGAAGCCTGTTGCCATCGGTTATCTGGAACGCTTCGCAGCCGACTACGAACGGGAAAGCGGCCAGATTTCGACTCCGGTCATTGCCGACAAGAATGGCATCAAGGTAGCAGTCATCGGTTCGGGCCCTGCCGGACTGTCATTTGCCGGTGATATGGCCAAATATGGCTATGACGTAACGGTGTTTGAAGCGCTCCACGAGATTGGCGGGGTGCTGAAATACGGAATTCCTGAATTCCGCCTGCCCAACCAAATTGTGGATGTGGAAATTGACAACCTAACTCACATGGGGGTTCAGTTTGTAAAAGACTGCATCGTAGGTAAGACTATCAGCGTGGAAGACTTGAAGAAAGAAGGTTTCAAAGGTATTTTCGTGGCTTCCGGTGCAGGTTTGCCCAACTTCATGAACATCCCCGGCGAAAACTCAATCAACATCCTCTCGTCCAATGAATACCTGACTCGTGTCAACCTGATGGATGCTGCCAGCGAAGACTCTGACACCCCGGTAGCCTTCGGCAAGAACGTGGCTGTCATCGGTGGCGGAAACACGGCTATGGACTCTGTACGTACAGCCAAACGCTTGGGCGCAGAACGGGCCATGATTATCTACCGCCGTTCGGAAGAGGAAATGCCTGCCCGCTCGGAGGAGGTGAAGCATGCCAAAGAAGAGGGCGTGGAATTCCTGACGCTGCACAATCCGATTGAATATATCGCCGACGAACAGGGACGTGTGAAACAGGTCGTGCTACAGAAGATGGAACTGGGCGAACCAGATGCCTCGGGCCGACGCAGTCCAGTAGCCATTCCCGGAGCAACGGAAACCATCGACATCGATCTAGCCATCGTGAGCATCGGCGTATCTCCCAACCCGATTGTACCCAACTCAATCAAAGGACTGGAACTGGGACGTAAGGGGACGATTGCCGTAAACAAAAACATGGAATCGTCAATCCCGATGATCTTCGCAGGAGGCGACATCGTGCGCGGCGGTGCAACGGTTATCCTCGCTATGGGCGATGGAAGAAAAGCGGCCGCATCCATGCACAAGCAACTGCAATCGCAAGCTCACTAACAGGACTTGCGTAACACCGGTCTGTAAAAAAAGAAATCCCCGTTGTGCCTCCTGAGCAAACGGGGATTTCTTTTAACAGCAAGTATCAACATACATTCTACTTCACCACCTGGTTGGTCGCCGGATCGGGGAAGACAACAGTCGGCTTAAACGACTTCGCTTCTTCGAAATCCATCAATGCATACGACATGATAATGACAATATCATCCGGCTGCACTTTACGTGCCGCTGCGCCATTCAGACAAATCTTACCAGAGCCGCGCTCGCCCTTGATAATGTAGGTTTCAAAGCGTTCTCCGTTGTTGTTGTCAACAATCGCCACTTTTTCACCGGCAATCATGTTGGCAGCATCCATCAGGTCTTCATCAATCGTGATACTACCCATGTAGTTCAAATTAGCCTCCGTGACGCGTGCACAGTGAATCTTCGACTTCAACACTTCAATCATCATAAGGTTTCGTCTTTTGTTTTGTTTAGTTATTCTTTATATTTCACATTATCAATCAATCTGACTTCTCCGCAGAACACGGTGATGCATCCCACTGCATACGACGTATCCTCCCAGTTTTGAATCTTCTGCAACGTACGGCCATCCACGATTTCAAAATACTGCAGACGGAGTCCAGGAGCTGCAGCGATGGCATCTTCTACCATTTTCTGAGTCTCGGCAACGGTATGAGAAGCAGCGAAAGTGCGGCTGTCGAACAACGTTTGGGAGATAGCCAATGCCTGCCGACGTTCCGCTTCAGACAAACGCTTGTTGCGGCTGCTTAATGCCAAACCGTCCGCTTCACGGACAATCGGACAACCGACGATTTGCAAAGGATAGTTCATCTGACGCACCATCTCACGGATAATGGCCAGTTGCTGGAAATCCTTTTCACCGAAATAAGCCTTATCGGGAGTAACAGCATCAAACAACTTGCTTACAATCTGACAAACTCCATTGAAATGACCCGGACGGAAAGCACCCTCCATCACCGTATCCAAAGGAGCATAGCTAAATTGACGGGTATCCGGTTCCGGATAGATCTCACTCACAGAAGGAACAAAAGCCAAGGTAGCTCCACATTCATCCAACAAGCAGCAGTCAGCATCCACGGTACGAGGATACTTCTCTAAATCGTTTTTATCATTAAACTGCGTAGGGTTTACAAAAACACTAACCACAGTTACACCATTCTCACTTACACTGCGCTTTACCAAAGAAGCATGTCCTGCATGTAAAGCTCCCATTGTAGGAACCAGTCCTACAGTTTTCCCTTGGGCTCTCAGAACTGACAATTCAGCCTGTAAGTCCTTAATGGTATGCACTATTTTCATTTTCGTCAATTGATTTATGTTTTACTCGTTTGCAAAAACTCTGCAAAATAAACTAATATTTACCACATAAAGAAAGAATATCCTATTTAATGTGTATTTTTTTCGTATCTTTGCAGAATATTAAAGAGAACCATTGTTAATATGATAAAAGCGAATAAAGTTTTATTTATAACTCAAGAGATTACACCCTACGTTTCAGAATCCGAAATGGCCAATGCCGGTAGATACCTTCCGCAGGCAATACAAGAAAAAGGCCGCGAAATCAGAACCTTCATGCCCAAATGGGGAAACATCAACGAACGCAGAAATCAGCTACACGAAGTGATCCGCCTGTCCGGCATGAACTTAATCATTGACGATACAGATCATCCGCTTATCATAAAGGTTGCCTCTATACAGGCTGCCCGCATGCAGGTATATTTCATCGACAACGACGATTACTTTCAGAACCGCCTGCAGACGGTCGACGAAAACGGAAAGGAATATGACGACAACGACAGCCGCGCCATCTTCTATGCACGCGGTGTATTGGAAACAGTCAAGAAGCTCCGCTGGTGTCCGGATGTCATTCACTGCCATGGCTGGATGTCGGCGTTGGCTCCTCTTTATATCAAAAAAGCCTATAAAGATGAACCCTCGTTCCGCGATTCCAAGGTAGTCTTCTCTCTATATGAGGATGAATTCAAAAACAACTTAAGTGACGATTTTGCCACCAAATTAATGCTGAAAGGTATCTCCCAGAAAGATGTAGACAAACTGGTTCCGCCGATGAACTATACCGACCTGTGCAAGCTGGCGATAGACTATTCGGATGGCGTGATTCAGAGCAGCAAGAATGTAAATAAAGCTGTAATGGATTATGCTCGTCAGTCAGGCAAGTTGATTCTGGACTATCAGGAACAGGACAACTATGCAGATGCTTGCAATGAATTCTACGACCAGGTATGGGAAACAGCCAATAAAGGCAATGTATAACCATTATATTTAGAAACAACAATCATGAAAGCAAAATATGCCCTACTCACTTTACTGACTACAGCTTTGTTCAGTTGTGACGACAATACTGCGGGATTAGGTTTGGGAATGTTTCCGGGAAGTGACCAGAACATCAACGGAAAACTCACTACGTTTGATGTAACTACGGAATCTGTGCACACGGGCCCGATTTATGCGATGAGCAACATGGGGTATGTAGGCAAGTTTACAGATGAAACATTCGGTACCTATCAGGCAGGTTTTTTAGCCGAACTGAACTGTCCGAAAGGGATGACCTTTCCGGGGGTGTACAATGGTACAGCTTTCAACAGCAATAAAAAGCCGACCCAGACCATGGTAGGCGAGGATGCGGACGAAGAAGATAAGAAGGATATCACGTTCATCAAGGACTCGCACAACAAGGTAATCGGCAACATCCACACCATCGAGATGTATTTGTGGTACCAAAGTTATTTTGGCGACTCCCTGACTGCTTCTCGCTTGAGCGTATATGAGTTGAATAAAAACCTGGAGCAAAAGAATGCATACTACACGGACATCCAACCGGAAGACTACTACGATGCTTCTAAAGGGCTCCTGGGAACCAAAGGATATACGGCCGTAGATGTATCGGTAAGCGACTCTATCCGTCACTTGAAGTCGTATATGCCGAGCGTACATCTTTCCTTTGAGGATGAGGCTGCCAAACGAATCGGTTCGGCTATCATTCAGGCGGCCAACGAAGCAGGAACCAACTTCGACAACAAGGTGTTCCGCGACATTTTTAAAGGAATCTATGTAAAGAGCAATTATGGTGACGGTACCATTCTGTATATCGACCAAGTTCAGATGAACGTGGTTTATAAGTGTTATGCAGTAGACTCGGTTACAGGCTTGAAACTGAAAAAGAAAGTGATAGAGAAGGGAGACAAAGAGGCGAAAGACTCTACGTATTTTGCTTATCGTATGTTCAACTCCACCCGGGAGGTGATTCAGGCCAACCAGCTATCGAACGACAAGGAAGCCATACAAGACTGCATCAATAATAAAGAATGTACGTATCTGAAAAGTCCGGCCGGTATTTTTACACAGATCACGTTGCCGGTGAACGAGATTGCAGAACAGCTTCAGGGGGATACGCTGAATGCGGTGAAATTGAGCATTCCTATCTACAACCAGACGAATGACAAAAAGTTGGGTATGGAAGTGCCGAAGAGCGTATTGTTGATTAGGAAAAAGAACAAAGATGAATTCTTCAAGAAGAACCAGTTGAGTGACGGGGTCACTTCGGTATTGTTCGACTATTCTTCCTATTCCACGGGATTTACGGAATATACCTTCAACAACATTACGAAACTGATCAACCACTGTCTGGCCGACGGCGAACGGGAAGCAGCTGAAAAGAAGCTGGCCAACGGAGAGAAAATCACGCTGGAAATCACGGACGCTGAAGGAAAGACAACAAGCAAGGAAGTGGATAATATCAAGGACTGGGAAAAGTATAGCGACTGGAACAAGGTGGTTCTGATTCCGGTATTGGTGACCAAGGATTCGTCTGGAAGCAATAGCATGTACGGACAAACTTCCAGTAAAGTTATCAGTATCCAGCACGATTTGAAACCGAATTATGCTCGCTTGAAGGGCGGTTTGAATGGAACGGAAGCTGCTACGGAAGAAGAGCGCAACAAATACAAATTGAAACTGGAAGTCATCTCTACCGACTTTGCGACCAGAAAGAACCAGTAAACGAAGAAAAAACAGGCGTAAAGCCTCATTATAGAGCGAGAGGGTATCATGACTACATGATTACCCTCTCGTTTTTTTATATCCCTAATAGCACGGCCGAGCCACACGAGAAAAGACAAAACCCCTGTCACCGGGAAACGATGACAGGGGTTCTATATGCGTTAAGAGGAAGATTCAAGGATACTCTTTTACCTCATCAGTCCAAAGAGACTGTTCACGCTTACTTGTCTTTTTTGGCTGTTGTTTTTTTAGCAGTTGCACTTTTCTTGGCAGCTGTATCCTTAGCCACCTTGGCTCTCAATTTAGCAACTTCCTTTTCCAGTTCGGTGATTTCATCTCCCTGGTTCTTGATGGTAGTAAGCAAGGAATTCAACTCTTCACTATCCACATCCGACGGGAACAGACTGTCCACCCGTCTGATAAAGTCACCCAGAATATTCATATAGTTGGTAAAGGCATCGTAAGGAGAATCATAGATTCCTCTGTTAAGCCAAAGACCGGTATTCTTGGTAGTCATAAAGCGGAAATTGTTGCTGGCTTGCAGATAATCCCAGTCCTGCTTGATACGGCGGTCGTCGCACATGTGCACACGTTCCGCAATGCTATACAGCTTATTGAAAGCCTCGCGCTGCATCACATTACCCAACCAACAGCTGCAATCTCTTTCCTCGTCGACCCATGACAACGGATAAGGAACATCCAGTTGAGAGACAGATTTCAGTTTCGTAACAATCTCGGTCGGTGTAGAGAAAGTGATTCCCTTCGCCTTGGCACAAGCCGGCAAAGCCTTCAAGAACTCAAGAATATTGGAAGAAAGCGGCTGGAACACACCCAAAGCACTCAATTCCATAAAGATATTGATAACCTGTTCCTCTTGCGGCAAAGAGTCAATCCAACTGATGTATTTGTCAGCAAAGAGCGGATATTCCGACCAGTCAGGATTAGAGAAGCGCAAGCTGATATCGTCAGACAACTTAAAATCTCTCAGCAACAGCTTCAGGTCGGGAGCCTGATTGCAATGATAGACATAGTGCGGGCTCTTCCATCCCAGCACATGCTTAGCCCCTTCTGTAAGCATACCCTTGAAGCCCATGGCAGCTACCATGGCACCGATTTCGTCAGAATAAATCAGGCTGGAGTTACGGAACACTTTCGGTTCCTTGCCAAACATTTGCTTCATCTTATCACGCTGGCGAAGCACGTCTTCGCGGAAACATTCCTCGTTGGCAAGAGAAGACAAGCCATGTGAATAAGGCTCGCAAAGGAATTCGCAACAACCCGTATCATTCAACTGATGCAAGAGGTCAATCACAGCCGGAGCATGGATTTCAAGCTGTTCCAAAGCCACACCCGAGATAGACAAAGCCACCTTAAAGGCACCACCGGAATTCTTCACCATTTCAATCAACGTATGGAGTGCCGGAATATAGGAACGTTCGGCCACCTCATTCATGCCAGTCTCATTGGCATAGTCGTCATAATAATAGTGATCATTGCCGATATCAAAGAAACGATAACGTTTCAGATGTATAATTTGATGTATCTCAAAATAAAGACAGATAGTTCTCATTTTTAAAGTTTTGTTTCGTTATTTACCATAGTTTCTTAACACATCCTCATAGAGGGCACGGATTCTCAAGCCAACCTTTTCCCATGTAATGCCATCCACTTCCTTCTTTCCTTCTTCCTGCAGATAATGGAACAGGGCCGGATTGTTACACAAAGAATAAATGGCATCTGCCATCGCATGAATGTCCCAATAATCAGTTTTAATAACCTTGTCCAAAATCTCACCGCAACCGGATTGTTTAGAAATAATGGAGGGAGTACCGCACTGCATCGCTTCCAGCGGAGCAATACCAAACGGCTCAGACACAGAAGGCATCACAAACACATCACTGTTCTTATAGACTTCATACACCTGCCGGCCTTTCATGAAACCGGGGAAGTGGAAACGGTCGGCAATGCCACGTTCGGCTGCCAAATTAATCATCGCATTGAGCATATCGCCCGAACCGGCCATGACAAAACGGATATTACGCGTACGCTTCAATACCAAGGCTGCCGCCTCTACAAAATACTCCGGACCTTTCTGCATCGTGATACGGCCCAGGAAAGTAACTACTTTTTCTTTGGAATGGTCGGGACGAGGAATATCCTGCAGTTCCTGAGACAAAGGATAAACGGCATTGTGCATAGCAAACACCTTTCTCGGGTCCTGATGATACTCATTGATCACCGTGCGGCGTGTCAGTTCAGACACACACATGATGCAATCCGCATGATCCATTCCATTCTTCTCGATAGAGTAAACAGTGGGATTGACCTTCCCGCGCGAACGGTCGAAATCAGTGGCATGCACATGGATACAAAGCGGTTTACCGCTTACCATCTTGGCATGAACACCGGCCGGATAAGTCAGCCAGTCGTGCGCATGAATGATATCAAACTGCTGCTGACGGGCAACAACACCGGCAATAATAGAAAAATTGTTGATTTCCTCGTGCAGATTGCCCGGATAACCGCCGGCAAACTCCATGCAGCCCAAATCGTTGACATGCATATAAGAAAAATCAGCATAGATATGGTCACGGAAAGAATAATACTCTTCGGGAGACATATCTGCCTGCAAACGAGACTTCAAATAGTCGTAATCCACATCACGCCACACGATAGGCACCTGATTCATACCGACAATTTTCAAGAACTTCTCTTCCTCACCCGTAGGTTTCGGCATACAAAATACAGTCTCCACATCACCCTGCAAGCTCAGTCCTTTGGTTATTCCATAAGAAGCAACTGCAAGACCACCATATATTTTTGGGGGGAATTCCCATCCAAACATTAAAACTTTCATCTTCGTTCCTCCTTTATTTAATAATACTTAGACAGTAGCTTCAAAACACGTAAAATTTCGGCCACATTCATAGCAAATGAAACCGCTCCACGACCTCTGAACGGCGGGTTACCATCGAACAGTTCGGGTATAGATCCCACACAATGGCTCGTCATTTCATCTTCGTAACCAACCAACTGGCGTTCCACGAATGAAAGTCCGCTCATTTTATAGATACGGAGGTAAGCTTCCAAATAGAATCCCATCAGCCAAGGCCAAGCAGTACCTTGATGATAAGCATAATCACGCTGAACCTGAGGACCCACATAATTCGGGTTATAGCCACCGCTCTTCGGACTCAAAGAACGGATACCCTTCGGAGTCAGCAGTTCTTTCGTAACGATATCGAGCACTTGTTTTTTCTGTGCTTTATCTAAAGGAGAATAATCAAAGGCAACGGTAAACAGCATATTCGGACGAACACTCCAGTCCATCATATTGCCGTCTACATAATCCAGCAAATATCCATATTCGTTGCGGAACACCTCTACAAACGACTTTCCGGTTACTTCTGCCTGTGCATCCAGTTCATCAGCCAAATAGCTGTCACCGCCCTCGCGCAACAAATCGGCCGTGAAGCGCAGCGCATTATACCACAAAGCGTTGAATTCAACGATATAACCGGTGCGCGGAATAACAGGACGGCCGTTAGCCGTAGAATTCATCCACGTAATAGCCTTTTCCGTACCGTTAGCATATAGCAGGCCGTTGTCGTTCAAGAACAAGTTCGCATGTCTGCCCTTGCGGATGAACTCTATGATTTCTTTCAAGAGGTCGCCATATTTCTGACGGCATTGTTCACGCGAAGTCTCCTTGGCATACTGTTGCAAAGTCCATACAGCCCACAGCAACACATCCGGATGCTCCATCTCATAGATTTTGTAGCTGACAGGTTCGTCGTTGATAAATTGGCGGATTGCCTTTTCGGCAGTTTCCATGGTTTCTTCAAACTGCTCCAGCTCATCAATAGCCAGCGTAAGTCCCGGCAAAGCGATAAACATATCACGCGCACGGCATTTAAACCAAGGATAACCGGCAAGAATATAATGTTCGCCATCCTGTTTGTTATGGAACTGGTGAGCAGAGTTAACCAAACAATGGTAGAAACTGTCACGAGGAGTGCGATCTGCTACTTCCGATTCAAAAGTCTGTTTCAGTTTGCGAGTGGAAATTTCAGAAATACCGGCAGAAAAGACAATACTTTCACCTTTCTTGATGTCCACCTCAAAATAACCGGGAACATATAAATCTTCGTTGAAATCATATCCGCGTTCCTGTTCTTTCGGATATTCAATGCCTCGGTACCAATCCGGCTGAAAATGGAATTCACATTTCTTGTTCAGCTGCATGTAGAGTTCGGGATACCCCGGATACATACAAGTCTTAATGCCATTTTCAACCAACTGATACTCACGACTGGCCTGTGCATTTTCATGCGTGTACTCACGCACGCTTCTGAAAGCAAGGAACGGACGGAAACGCAATGTGGTTGCAGAATGAGCATCCAGCAAAGTGTAACGAATCAGGATTCTGTTTTCATGATGTACAAAGATTTTTTCTTTGCGTAAAATAACACCTCCAACACGATAAGTTGTAGCCGGAATATGCTCACAATCAAATTCGCGAATATACTTATGTCCGTTCGGACTGAAGTTATTGCCCTGATATTTATGCAATCCCAGGTTAAACTCTGCACCGTGTTGAATTACCGTTTCATCAAGAGAAGATAGCAGCACATGATTTTCATCATCTAAATTGGGAACCGGAATTACCAATAGACCGTGATATTTGCGTGTGTTACAATCAACAATCGTTGTACAATGATAAGCTCCTGCTTTGTTCGTCCGGAGAATTTCTCTTTGTAGAGACTCTTCCAGATTCGTCATGAGGGTCTTGTCAAATCGTAAATAACTCATAGTTGTGCATTATTTAAAGGTTAATTATTTGGTCACAAGTCGCACTTACTTTCTCCGCCTCAACCCGTAAAATCGGGCTATAGCGCCTAATTAAGTAAGTATAATGCCCAAATGTACGAATAATAGATAGAAAGAAAAACAAAAATGCTTTTTATTTTCAGTTTTCACACAAATATTTGCCACAGAAACTTTTTTTTCAAAAAAACAGCACAACAAAAGTTGCCTGCATACAAAAGACTATCTTTTTTCATACAAACGGATAGATGAA
>AMCI01000607.1_pt1 | contig 16149 bp, 13 predicted proteins | sample 419838 | NCBI WGS metagenome assembly AMCI01 (sample SAMN01090643, study PRJNA158313) | gut metagenome
ACTCAATTTAGGCAAAGACATAACTTTATAAAACACATTATTAAAACCATTGTATTATGACATTAAATCCACAGAGAACCAACATGAATCTGCTGAAATGGACTCTGCTCATCGTCCTATTTACAATTCCTGTACTGAGTTTCGCACAAAAGAGCAGCCGAAACACCGTAGTTGAACCGGTTTCCGACCGCGCATACTGGGTAGACATGCTCTACCGCATTGCCCAGCCGGTGCTGAGCCAAATGGCTGAAGGCAAACTGCAACAGAACATGACGCTGGAGTTGAGTCCTATTTGGGACGGACGCGACACGCGCGTGGCTTATTTGGAAACTTTCGGACGGCTGATGGCGGGAGTGGCTCCTTGGCTAAACCTGCCGGACGATGACAGTGAAGAAGGCAAAAAACGGGCTCAGATTCGCAAGTGGGCATTGAAAAGCTACGCCAATGGTGTGGACCCTGAAAGCCCTGATTACCTGCACTGGAATGTGCATTCTCAGAATCTCGTAGATGCGGCTTACCTGGCGGAGAGTTTCCTGCGCTGTCCCTCGCTGTGGCAATCACTGGATGCTACCACCCAACAGCGGTATATAAAGGAATTCAAATCTCTGCGCACCATCCTTACCCCTTACAATAACTGGCTGCTGTTCCGCGCCATGCTGGAAGCTTTTCTGCTGAACATCGATGAGGAAGCCGACGGATATGCCCTCGGAGTGGCTACCCGCAAAATCAGCGAATGGTATCTGAGCGACGGCTTTTATTCAGATGGTCCGGAGTTCTCGCTCGACTATTACAACAGCTATGTGATTCATCCCATGTTCATCGAAGTGCTGGAGGTGATGGAATCCAAAGGACTGTATGCACCGGTAAAGAAGGAACTGGCTTTACGCCGCATGCAGCGTTTCAACCAACTCATTGAAAGACTGGTTTCGCCCGAAGGCACGTTCCCGGCTATCGGACGCTCGGCTACTTACCGCATGGGGGCTTTCCAGAGCCTGGCTATGTCTGCCTGGAAATATGGTCTGCCCAAAGGCATGACCAATGGTCAGGTGAGATATGCACTGACTACCGTCATGAAAAACATGTTTGGCGTAGAAGGCAACTTCAACAAAGAGGGCTTCCTGCAGTTAGGCTTTGCCGGCCATCAACCCGACCTGGCCGACTACTACACCAACAACGGAAGCCTCTACATGACTTCGCTGGTATTCCTCCCCTTAGGCTTGCCCGAAAATCATTCGTTCTGGAATGACCCTGCCGAAGACTGGACTTCCAGAAAGGCCTGGAGCGGACGACCGTTCCGCAAGGATTACCATGAATCGGTGAGAAAGTAATAAAAACACTCTGACAATCATTTTTTTTAAGACAAAAGAATGAAAGGTGGAAGATGCTATAAATGAACATTCGTAACAAAAGAATCACTTTGTTTTGTAGTTTATACCCTGGTAGCAACGAAAAAGTCAGAAGAATGACGTAAATTTGTGCTTGAAAACTAAAAAAACACTTGAAAATTTAAAAAAAACAACAATGAAGATATTTCCAAGCAGTAGCATAAAGAAACTGGATGCATATACAATTGAACATGAACCGATTGCATCAATCGATTTGATGGAACGGGCAGCAACAGCCTTAACCAATGCCATTACCGAACGATGGAAAGCAGATACACCGGTTACGGTCTTTGCAGGACCGGGCAACAATGGAGGGGATGCACTCGCCGTGGCTCGCATGATGGCTGAAAAGGGGTATAAAATAGAAGTTTTCCTGTTTAACACAACGGGCAATCTTTCACCCGACTGCCAGACTAACAAGGAATTGCTGGAAATGATGAATGAGATTACTTTCCATGAAATCAGTTCTCAGTTTGTACCTCCAGTGCTGACCACTGACCATCTGGTCATCGACGGTCTGTTTGGCTCGGGCTTAAACAAACCGCTGAGCGGAGGTTTTGCCGCTGTAGTAAAATACATCAATAACTCTTCGGCTACCATCGTGTCTATCGATTTGCCTTCGGGACTGATGAGCGAAGAGAATACATACAACGTGAAAGGTCACATCATCCGCGCTGACGTAACCTTAAGTCTGCAGCTGCCCAAGCTGGCTTTTCTCTTGGCTGAAAACAGTGAATTTGTGGGTGAATGGGAGTTGCTGAATATCGGTCTGAGCGAAAAAGGTATTGAACTGACGGATACCAACTACGAAATGATGGAAATGGAGGATATCCGTTCACTGATGAAACCCCGCAAACAATTTGACCATAAGGGCAGTTTCGGCCATGCGCTGCTGATTGCAGGTTCGAAGGGAATGGCTGGGGCTTCTATCTTAGCGGCGCGCGCCTGCCTTCGCTCGGGAGTGGGTCTGCTCACAGTGCATGCCCCTATATGCAACAACGATATCTTGCAAATGGCTGTACCCGAAGCTAAGGTAGAAACGGATGCGTGTGATACTTACTTCGCTGTGCCTACGGATACGGACAATTACAACGCAGTGGCCATCGGACCGGGACTGGGACGGAACGAGGAGACGGATGATGCTCTCATCGAACAATTGGAGCAATGTCTGTGTCCGGTGGTACTGGACGCAGATGCCTTGAATCTGCTGGCCAATCACCGGCATGCACTCACGCACTTACCCAAAGGTTCTATCCTTACCCCACACCCCAAAGAACTGGAACGGCTGGTGGGTAAATGCCAGGATTCCTACGAACGACTGATGAGAGCATGCGAACTGGCTCGAACAGCGCATGTGCATATCATCCTCAAGGGAGCATATTCGGCTGTCATTACGCCGGAAGACAAGTGCTTTTTCAACCCAACAGGAAACCCGGGCATGGCTACCGGAGGCAGCGGGGATGTGCTCACTGGAGTCGTACTGGCCTTGCTTGCTGAAGGGTACTCGACGGAAGAAGCGGCTAAAATAGGTACGTATATTCATGGACTGGCGGGCGACATCGCACAAAAGAAGCAGGGAATGATTGGCATGACGGCAGGAGATATCGTATCTTGTCTACCGGCCGCTTGGAAATTGGTGAGCGAATAAAGACCATACCTTCCCTTTTTTACAAACTTTTCATTAACTTTGTTTTTGCTAAAAAGAGTCATTAACTTTGTTTGCTAAAATGTAGCTGATTTGAAAATCATTAATTTGCTTTGCAAAACCATTAATAAGAACCAGATATGAAAAAGTGGATTGAACCAGATATGAAAAAATGGATGATGGCAGTTGGCCTGCTGACTGCCACCGCTTCTTTTGCTCAAACAGAAGTAATGGTGGGAGTTACTCAGGGTAAAGACTATGGCATTGTATATATGCTACCTAAAACGCAAATTGAACTTGAGATTAAGACAGAAAAGATAAACTATACGCCCGGCGAATTCAGCAAATATGCGGACCGTTACCTGCGGCTGAAAAATGTATCTACCACCCCTGCCACGTACTGGGAACTGAAGTCAATACAGGTGAAGTCGGTCGGAGTGCCCGATAACGAAGCTACCTATTTTGTCAAACTGAAGGATAAGACAGTGGCTCCGCTGATGGAACTCACGGAAAATGGTATCGTGAAATCAATCAATGTCCCCTACAACCAAACGGAAACCAACAAGAAAGCGACTCAGAAACCTGCCGTCAGCAAACAGATTAATCCGCGTGATTTCTTGACAGAGGAAATGCTGATGGCCAGTTCTACTGCTAAAATGGCGGAGTTGGTAGCCAAGGAAATCTATCAGATCCGGGAAAGCAAGAATGCTCTGCTGAGAGGTCAGGCCGACAATACGCCGTCAGACGGGGAACAGCTGAAAATCATGATTGACAACTTGAACCAACAAGAAGATGCCATGACAAAAATGTTCTCCGGATTACATGAGAAGGAAGAAAAGGTGTTTACCATCCGGTTGACTCCAGACAGAGAATTGAATAACGAAGTGGCTTTCCGCTTTTCAAAGAAACTGGGAGTGGTGGCCAAAGATGACTTAGCTGGTGTGCCTTTTTATATCTCGCTGAAAGACTTGAAAACGGTTACACCGTCAGCAGAAACTGAAAAGAAAAAGAAAGACCTAGAGGGAATTGCCTACAATGTGCCGGGACAAGCATTGGTAACGCTGACGGACGGCAAAAAGAAGGTGTATGAAGATGAACTGCCGATAACTCAATTAGGTGTAAAAGAATATCTTGCTCCTGTGCTGTTCAACAAAAATTCTACCATTAAAGTGTATTTCGATCCGAATACGGGCGGCTTGCTGAAAATAGATAGGGAAGAGAATAAATAGGTATATACAAAAAACAGGAAGAGGAAGAGAAAGAAACGTAAGTTTATTCTATTTACAAAATAAATAAGTCTGTCCGCTTTACAAAATAAATAAGCCTTGTTCTATTTACAAAATAAAAGGGTGCATCGAAATGATTCTTGTTATGGAGTCTTACGAATGCACCCTCTTTTTATGTCTATCGCTTGAACCAGCACTATTTCTGAGTATAAAACTTAATAAATCCATCCTTCTGCATCTGACATAAATAGGCAGATATCCGGGAGGCATAAGTGGCATCATCGGGAAAACGATCGGCAAGTAAGGCGATGATTTCACCTATGGTACGCTTCCCGTCAATGAGTTCCCACACAGCCGTACCATGTGCTTCAAGTTCCACATGCAACTCTTTCGACATTCCCTTCGGAATCAGAAAGCGCTGCATCCAAGCTAACTTAAAACGAGGGAAGGAGAGCACTATCGTCTCCCCTTCCTTTTTTGCTGTAATATGCTCACTGCGACAAGGAACAATCTCCAAAAGGTTGATTTTTTCTTTAGCAACCATCATCTACAAAGATAAATTATTCTTTGATATTTGGTTCTTCCAAACCATAGCCTTTCTTTTTATCTACCACTTTCAGCACAAATCCTAAAGCCAAAGCAGCAACGCCCAAGCTGGCAAGCATTACCAGAGGAGCAGTGTAGTTGTAGGCTGTAGCAGCTGCTTCCGGAGTGATGATACCATTTTTCAAGTCGGCTACCAATTGCGGATTGGTACGGTCGAGCACCTTACCGATGAGCAAGGGGAACAGCCAGAGTCCGATGTTCTGAATCCAGAAAATCAAGGCATAGGCACTACCGATAATTTTGGCGTCTACCAACTTGGGCACACTGGGCCACAAAGAAGCCGGTACCAGAGAGAAGCTAGCTCCCAACACCAGGATAGTGAGGTAAGCCACAATAATACCGCCTACCGGATTACCCTTGAACTCAGGCAATATAAAAGCAAAAGTAAGGTGGCAGGCAATGAGAAGAATGGAACCCATCACGAGCATAGAGGCTGCCTTGCCTTTATGGTCGACATAATTACCCAAAATCGGGGTAATACCGACTGCCAACAGTGGGAATACGGCAAACACGGTTTCTGCACTCTGACGCATGTAACCCATGTAGCAGAATACGACCAAGGCTAGAGCTGCCAAAACGAGCAAGCCGTATTTCATATTTTTCTTCTTAGAGAAATTGCTGGCGAAAGCTGCACCTGCCACTACGAGCATGATGCAATATTGAATAACAGTCACAGTGCTGGTAGCCCAGAAGGAATCGGGTGATACTTCTGTGAAAGTCAAGTTACATTGCAGCATGTTTACTGCATACTTCTGGAAGGGGAAGATAGCTGAGTAATAAAGGACACACAGCAAAGCTACCAACCAGAATCCACTACTCTTGAGGATGTCACCTAAATCGCTCAACTTGAACGGATCGTCTTTTTCTTCGGCTTCACCAGTCTGTTCATCCAGTTTCTTGTCCATAAAGAAGTAAACGATAAACATAATCAGTGCAATCATCAACAGCACTACACCGAAAGCCACCGAACGGGAAACGTCAATGTTGCCGCCCATCTTAGCAAAAACGGGAGAGAAAATCATACAGGTAGCAACGCCCAAACGAGCCAAAGCCATCTCTGAACCCATAGCCAAGGCCATTTCACGACCCTTGAACCATTTAACAACTGCGCGAGAAACAGTGATACCTGCCATTTCCACACCGCAACCAAAAATCATAAATCCCACAGCTGAGAACTTAGCTGATGCCGGCATTCCCTGATAAAAAGGAGAAATACCCAATTCATCAAAAACAGGAATATAGTTGAGATGAGTATTGAACCAATGTTCCAAAGAGCTGCCCATGAAGGTTTCAGTTACTGCATACCAATTAATGACAGCACCCACCAGCATAACGACACCCGAGAGGATAGCAGTGAAACGCACGCCCATTTTGTCGAGGATAATGCCGGCAAAAATCAGGAAGAACACAAACACATTCAAGAAGGTTTCCGACCCCTGCATGGTACCAAAAGCTGTTGAGTCCCAACCGCGTGTAGATTGCATCAAGTCTTTAATAGGCGAAAGAATGTCCATAAAGATGTATGAACAAAACATGGCGAAAGCCATAAACAACAAAACGGTCCAACGCATGGCCGCCGAATCTCTTAAAGTAGTTTTCACAGTGTATGTTATTTATAATTACTAAAAAAAGAGATGCAGATTGCGCACCTACATCTCTTACGAATGATTTTACAAAAAATATCTTCAGAAGCTATTGTTGTAGCTTACTTTGCATCAGATGCAGGAGTTTGTTCTCCTGAAGCAGCCGGAGTCTCGGTTGCAGATGAAGATTCGGGTGCTGCTGAAGATTCGGGTGCTGCTGAAGTGTCTTCAGTCTGAGGAGCAGATGTACCAACAGGCAAGTTGTAAGGATTAGTCTGCTGTTCTTTTTGTGCTTGCTCCAGAATAGCATCTGTGGCGTCATCATTACGAGGCACAACGTAAGCCGTTGCAATGCTCATCAAAACCATAAAGATAGCCAATCCCCAAGTCGTCTTTTCCAAAAAGTCAGTAGTCTTGCGCACACCCATAATGGCGTTTGATGAAGAAAAACCAGAAGCAAGACCGCCTCCTTTAGAGTTCTGAATCAGCACGATGAAACACATCAACACCGCTGCAATTACCATTAAAATAATGAATAATGAGTACATTTTTAGTTATTTTGAATTAGCGTTAATAATCAATTTCTCCAAAAATCTAATTTGGTCTGCAAAGTAAGCATTTTTTTTTGGATATTTCAAACTTAATTTTTTAATAATTTCAAGTGCTTTGGAATATCTCTGCTGTTTTACATATATTTTGGCCAATGTTTCTGTAAAACAGCTGTCATCCTCCTCATCTGCAGTCGTGTTGTCCGTCGAAATTTCAGCTGACGAAACCTTCTTTTCGGGAACAGTAACAGCTGATATAGGCTTCACCACACAGGCTGGTTCATTCTCACTCTTTTCTATAAAATCGTCGATAAGTTCAAAACCTTTCAGTTTGGGAACTTCTTCCTCTCCTTCTGGCTGCTGTTCAGCATCCGCAATTAAAAAGGAAGTATAGTCCATCGAATAGTCCAATCCTGTCTGCTCCTTCACCTCCTCGGGAGCGGTAGACAGAAATGCATCTATCAGCGCAAGGGTACGGTCTACAGTAGGCTCATCGTCACACACGGATTCTTCCTTGCTGGCTGTTTCCTTGGCAAGTTGCACTTCAAACCGACCGCCTTCAATCAGTTGAAACAACTTACGTCTGTCAGCAATGTACAGCACGGCATCGCGTAGCTCTGCACCAAAATCAGCATCATGAAGAACATACAGATTCTTGAGATACAACAAGTAAAGCGACTGAAAATACGGATACTTGGCAAGAAGAGTGCGCAACTCATACAAAGAATCTCTGTCCAGCATTTCCGGATGCCGAATCCATTGTTCTATATTCTCAGCAGTCATCTAATTACCAGTTTGCTACAGTTGCATTAAATATCTGATCAGTAATCTCTTGGGTCATTTCAGCAATCAGACCGTCCTGTACAGCTGTTAGCAGCTGGCTGGAATCATATGTACGGAAAGCAGAGAACTGCTGTTCGAAGTCTTCAGCATGATTGGTATTGTTCACAAAACGCACGTTGACCGTAATGGTTAACTTCGTTTCCGAAGAAAAGCCGTCGGCCGAAATCGCTTGGTTATACTGATTGTATCCGGTGATTTCTCCGTCAATCTGCAGGTCAGCATTCTGTGTGGATTTAAGGAGCTGTAAACGTGTCTGACGCACAAAAATATCTTTCAATTCCTCATTGAACTTAGTAGCCAAAGGGGCATACACATATTCCGATTTGATTGGAAAGTCGGCAATAGAAATCGTTTTCACCTTATCATAATTGATAGATGAACCGTTGAACTTATACGAAACTGTGCAAGCTATCAACAACACCGACCACATAGCTATCATCAAAGAGGGAGTTATCTTCTTAATCCAATCCATATTCTTTTATTTTTCTATACAAGGTACGCTCTGAAATATTCAACTCTTTGGCCGCACTTTTCCGCTTGCCATGGTGTTTTTCAAGTGCCCTACGTATGATATCTTTTTCTACTTCATCCAATGCTAACGGAGTTTCTTCCACGTATTCTTCGGTATCCTGTATGTCATCATCATCTCTCCGCACAGCGGAAGGTGGCTGCTGCACGTTTTGAATAATGGAAGGCACAGCAGGCGAATGAACGGTCGACATAGGGGTCGCCGGGATGGAGGTGACCACAGGGGTAGCTACCACCGCTTCCATCGGATTCACCTGTCCGGCCCGTTCAGCCATCAGGTTGTGAACCATTTTCTTCAGTTCTGCTACTTCCTGACGCATATCAAACAAGACAGAATACAAAATTTCGCGCTCGCTCTCAAATCCCTTGTTTCCCCTTACACCACTCAGCGCCGGAAGATGCTGGATATTCTGAGCAGGCAGATAGGTACGCAAAATTGCTGAAGTAATCTCCCGATTGGTTTCAATAATCGAAATCTGCTCAGTGATATTCTTCAGTTGGCGCACGTTTCCAGGCCAGGAATAAGAAAGCAGTTCTTTTTTAGCATCATCTGTCAGCTGAATGGCAGGCATCCGATACTTCTCAGCAAAATCGGCTGCAAACTTGCGAAACAACAGAACGACATCTTCACCCCGCTCACGCAAGGGTGGAATTTGAATGGGCACCGTATTCAGTCGATAATACAAATCTTCCCGAAAACGTCCTTCTGCAATAGCCTGCACCAGATTAACATTGGTAGCTGCAACAATACGTACGTTGGTTTTCTGCACTTTAGACGAACCGACTTTCAAGAACTCACCGCTTTCCAACACACGAAGCAGACGAGCTTGCGTAGACATCGGCAATTCACCCACTTCATCCAGGAAAATGGTTCCACCGTCAGCCTCACCAAAATATCCTTTGCGTTCGCCGATAGCTCCTGTAAAAGCACCTTTCTCATGCCCAAACAATTCAGAATCGATGGTGCCTTCGGGAATAGCTCCGCAGTTGACAGCAATATACTGTCCATGTTTACGCCGGCTATACTGATGAACAATCTGAGGGAAACTTTCCTTACCTACCCCACTTTCACCTGTAATCAGCACAGACAAATCGGTTGGAGCTACTTGAATAGCGACATCGATGGCACGTGACAATGCTTCGGTATTGCCAATAATACCAAAACGCTGTTTCACTTGTTGTATTTCCGCTTTTGTCACCTTATCAATAATTTAATTAATCTTCATCTACCGTATCTAGCTTTAACTTATCACTATCATCACGTTTCTCGTAATACTGCTTACGCAGGGGATTAGCATGTGCCATTTTTTCGCGCTGACGGTTTCGGAATACATCAATCGCTACATAAATAGCCTGACGGAAGGAATCTTCACTGGCCACTCCCTGTCCGGCAATGTCATAGGCAGTGCCATGAGCAGGAGAAGTGCGCACCACAGGAAGACCTGCCGTATAATTCACACCATCGTCCATTGCCAATGCCTTAAACGGAGCCAATCCCTGATCGTGATACATGGCCAGCACACCATCAAAATGAGTAAAGTTGCTGGAACCCATGAAACCGTCAGCAGCATACGGACCATAACAAAGAATTCCTTTGCTCTCCATGGCTTTCATAGCCGGTATAATCACCTCCTGCTCCTCCATACCAAGCAAGCCACCATCGCCTGCATGAGGATTAAGCGACAATACGGCTATCCGGGGAGCACCAATTCCAAAGTCCTGCTTCAAGGAACGATTGAAAATCATCAGTTTCTCTTCAATCAGTTCTTTCGTGATGGTAGTTGCAATCTCTCTGACAGGGATGTGTGTAGAAACCAGCGCCACCCGGAAATCATTTTTCATCAGAATCATCAATGCCTTGGCACCGTTGCCCAAACGCTCTTCGATGTATTCCGTGTGCCCCGGGAAATTAAATTCTTCCGAATGAATGGTATGCTTGTTGATAGGAGCTGTTACAATTACGTCAATCAGTCCTTCGCGATAATCATCAATAGCGCGTTCCAAAGCCTCCAGAGCAGCCTTGCCAGCATCTGCATCAGGCTTTGAAAATTCTACTTTCACCTCATCATCCGTACAGTTGAGCACACTCAGCCGATTCTGCGTAGCTTCGACTGCATTATTGATAATGCTGAAGTTGGTGGAGAGATCCAATGCTTTCCGATGGTAGGCTGCCACTTTGGGAGAACCATACACAATCGGTGTACAAAGTTCCAACATCACTGGATCTGAAAAAGTTTTCAGAATCACTTCATATCCCACACCATTTATATCACCTTGCGTGATACCAATTCTTATCTTGTTGTCTTCCATTTTATTCGTTGTTAATTTATTCTGTAGCTTTATCCACCTCTCCCAATGGAATCTGGGTCTGCTTCGCCTCGTTGGGAAGTTTGAGCGTATAGAGCGAAGCTTCCATCTGACGTAGCAGATTACGTTTCATCTTATCGGGAGAATAAACAAAGATTTCGGCAGTAATAATGCGCTGGTTTTTCTCATCCAAACGAGTATGAGAAACATACGGCCCACCCATAAAATCACCTTTCATGCGCCACAATCCACGGGCTTCGAGCGTGTAGCTGTTTTGTACACTGATAGGACATACTGTAGTCAACAAAGTATCGGTAACCATATAGACTCCTTCTTTATAACCCGGAATGTTAACTTTCATTACAGAGTCGCGCTTGTGAACGAAATACTCCTTGGTAAAAGTAGATTTATCCGTGTACGGATAAGAATACATTACAAAGTTACGGTCGGCCGTACCCGTATTGGTAGAAGCCCAAAAGAAGTCTTTTCCTGTTTTGGAACTGGAAAGTTCAGCCGGCAACCAAACATCACAGCCAAAAAGACTGTCCACTTTGAGAGAGACAAAATCGCTGTGCTTCTTTTCTAACGCCACAATCTGACGGTTCATCTCAGCACGGGTAAAGAAACTGATAATAGTTGACTTGTTTTCTTCCACAAACTTCTTAAATACTGCTTCATTCGGTGCCTGAATCGTAAGAATCATCTGCGGATTGGCATATACGTCTTTGGCATATTTAAAAGAGCCCTTCGTATAAATATCCTTGATATCCACAATCACGATATTGCGAATCAACTTCAACGTAGAATCATAATCACGCGGTGCAGTATACATGATACGGAAAGAGGGTTCCGACTGAGGCAATCCCGGCACATCAGAATCTAGCACATCATGCAATACTCTACCCGCAGGACGTTCCCAAAGGCCTGGATCAACCACAACCAACAGTTCGTATGCGCGCCCGCTGGAAGTATGATTTCCACTCAAACCGCAAGACGTAGCAACCAAAGTCACCCAAAAAAGGCTTAAATAAAAAATGTATTTTTTCATGATACTCGATTATATTAGATTAATGATGATTTTGTTCTTCTTGCTTAGCCGTAGACAACATGCCGCATGCAGCAAAGATATCTTCTCCTCTAGAAGCACGAATGGTGGTAAACAGTCCGTGAGAAGTGAGATAATCACGCAAACGCACCATGGTATCCATATCTGCTCCATTCAAATCGACACCGGGAATGGCATGAAAGCGAATCAAGTTGATTCTGCAATCCAATCCCCTGAGAAGCTTCAACAACTCCTTTGCATAAACAAGTGAGTCATTCAATCCTTTGAAGACAATGTATTCAAACGACAAACGGCGTTGCTTACTGAAATCATAATTGCGCAACAAGTCCACTATTTCAGTGATAGAGAAAGCCCTCTCGGCGGGCATCAGTTCGGCCCGCTGCACCGGTAACGGAGAATGCAAACTGATAGCCAAATGACAATCGCTTTCTTCAATAAAACGCATCAATCCTTTACGCAAACCGACAGTGGAAAGGGTGATACGCTTCGGGCTCCAGGCATAACCATAAGAAGCCGTAAGAATTTCCAACGCTTTCAGTACTTCATCCAAATTATCCAAAGGTTCACCCATTCCCATCATAACCACATTCGTCAGTTTGTCGCGTTCAGGCAAAGCATGAATTTGGTTAATTATCTGATGGGCTGTCAAAGAGGCAGTAAAACCTTGTTTGCCTGTCATACAGAATTTACAGTTCATCTTGCAACCTACCTGTGAAGAAACACAGAGAGTAGCTCGGTCACCGTCAGGTATATAAACTGATTCTACAAAGTGACCCTCACCCACCTGATAGAGATATTTCACCGTACCATCGACCGAACGCATTTCATCAACAGGCGAAGCTACACCGACTTCATAATTCTGCTTAAGCAATTCGCGGTTCTTCATCGAAAGATTGGTCATCTCATCAATGGAAGTAACTTTTTTTTCGTAAATCCAAGAAGCTATCTGCTTGGCTGTAAAGCCAGGCATACCCAACCGCTTTACCAGCAATTGGAGCTCCCCAAGGTTCATTCCTAAAAGAGGATATTTAGACATTTTTCTTACTGTTCATGATTTATATTTGCAAATGTAAGGAAATAAAGTTGGTTTCACCACAGATTAACACAGATTTTCATAGATAAAGAGATAAAGACCCGACAGGCTGAAGCTAAAAAGCGGACCATTCAGTGAATCATTTTACACTGAATGGTCCGCATATGTTATAATCAATGTCCCTTACTCAATCCAGTACAACATTAAGCACAGGAAAAAGACAGAACATCATTTACTTAGAAGAACAAGTAACGAGTATCTTTTACATTAGCCTTCAAATACAAGTCGTTCATCAAGCGACGTGCAAAGCTAGCATTCATATTTTCAGCAGTCGTTTCTTCAACCTTTGCATCGAACGTTTCTTTCAAAGGTTCATTGCCAGTCACCTGTAGCACATATACACCGGCATTACCCTTGATCGGAGCGCTCAATTTGTTGTTTTCTGCCACAGAAGCATAAGCACCTACCAGCGGTTCGCTGCTGTGCAAAGCCGACACATAAGCTGGAGCAGAGAAAGTAACCAATTTCAACGAATCGTTCACAGCATTCGACATGCCCTTGTATTGTTCAAAAGAAGAAGCATTGGCAGCTTTCATGTCTGCCATGATTTTAGCAGCTTTCTTTTCCTTCACAAGTTCTGCTCTCAGCAGTTCCTGAACAAAATTCAAAGAGCGGTAACCTTCTGGATTAACTCTTACCAGACCTACTACCAACATGTGGTCGCTGTCTCCGCAATCATACAATGTAGAAACTTCACCCGGTTTAGCAGTTTCAAACACCCATCTCAGCGCTTCTTTAGTACCTTTCACACCACCGATTCCGTGTTCAGAGGCGTTCAAATCAGCTCTGTCGAGTAATCTGTAACCAGCATTTTCAGCATTAGCCACCATTTTTTCCACTGTGGGATTTTCAGCCACAAACTGTCTAAAGTCTCTATCGGCACGATTGTAAGTTTCTTTGCTGAACTCTACTTCACGCTTGATAACTGCGATTTTATATTTGTCTTTTACATCTTTCTTGTTAGTCACCTGCAAGATTACATTTGCCTGACCTAAAGGAAGGTTGACAACTTCATTTATATTCGTATTAACGATAGCAGAAATAAACTTCAAGTTATCGCCATCAATCTGTGCACCTTCATACTGAGAAGCAGTCAGCGTATTGGAAGCACCAGTCTGACCATATTTCTTTGCCAGTTCTACGAAATTAGCACCACCCTTGATAGCCTTGTAAATGCTATCAGCCAATGTTTGGGTTTTGGCAGTGTTTTCGTTGTAAACCTGAATCTGACGATATTCCACTTCGTCAGCAACAGGAGCTGTAGCTACAATCTTAAAAGAATTAATAGTATTGTCAGCAGCGTTATAGTAAGGACCATACACAGCACCTACTTTAGCTTCTTCCATATGAGCTACTACATCCGACGGGAAAGCGCTCTTGTTGTAAAACAAGTCTACATAAGGAACCTCAGAACCTACCGAACGCATCAAAGAAGTATATTCACCGTTGGCAGCAGCTAGCTGAGCAGTAGCTTCATCCACTTCTTTTTGGATAGCAGCTCTATCTTCAGCGCTGGCAGTTACCTGCACGTCAATATATTTGATATCACGAGTTTCCTGATATTGTCTGAATTCTTCTTTTCTCTTATTGTATAAATCCTTCAATTCAGCCTCAGTTACAACGATAGAAGAATCTGCCACTGAAGAATAAGGTATACCAGCCAACAAGACATTATACTGGTTGACACGAGCATCAAAGTTTTCTTTTGCTTCAACCGGGTTCGACAGCAATGCCTTAGCTACCAAAGCATGGTATTTTTCAGCCAAGCGGTTCTGAACCAGTGTTTTTTGGATAAATGACCAGTATCTGTAAAGGTTATTATACTGTTCTGCATATTGTGCAGGCATCTGCGATTCATTCATCTTGGCATATTCTACCAGAAACTTGTTCAGCATATCCTTATCGAAATTACCCGTCTGAGGATTCTGAAAAGGAGTCTGTCTCAACAAAGGATGAGTACCAGCCTTCAAGATATCTTGAATTTCAGCATTAGAAACAGTCAAGCCCAATGTTTTTGCTTCTTTTTCAATCAATTTATTATTTACGTAAGAGCGCCACACTTCGTCACGCACCATATTAATTTGCTCATCATTCAAAGCGGATGCACCACGCATCATTTTCACCACTTCCGTATATTCTTCTACTAAATTCTGATACTCGTGAGCGGAAAGCGCGTCTCCGTCAACCTCACCAGCGTCATGAGCTTGGTGCGGCTGTATCACTTGCCATGCGTCACCCGCAATAAAAGCAAACAGCGCCAAGCCGATAACAATCACCAATAAAGGTCCTTTAGACCTAATGTTTTGTAACGTTGCCATTTTTATTAATACGATTTATGTTTATTATTATTTTTTATTTTTCCATTTAAGCGCACGAAGATACAAAAAATGCTTATAATCGTCTATTTATTAGCAAAAAAAATATCATTTAAGCCCTATTATTCCAAGACAGTGAGACGAACTAGTTCGATTTTGGTAGCTGCTACCTTGATAATTTTAAACTGATAAGGGCCCACCTGCACCACCTCATGCAATTTAGGAAAACTTTGATACCGACTCAAAATCAAGCCACCGACGGTGAGATAATCATCCGACTCAGGCAAATCAAGACCAAATGTTTCATTCACCTTTTCAATTTCCAAGCGGGCAGACAACACATACTCATGTTCTTCTATCTGCTTGCATACATAAGAAGTATTATCATGTTCATCTTCGATATCACCAAAAATTTCTTCCACCAGATCCTCTAGGGAAACAATACCCGATGTGCCGCCAAACTCATCCACCACAACCGCAATCGTTTTCTTCTGCTGCATAAAAAGTTTCATCAATTTATGCGCAGCCATCGTTTCGGGCACGATGGGAACATCCTTTACGTTATCATGCCAGTCTCTAGGCGAACGAAACAATTCCGAAGAGTGAATATAACCCACCACATTGTCTATATTACCGTCATAAACAATAATTTTAGAAATGCCCGACTCGATAAAACGGTTCTTAAGTTCATCGAGCGACACCGACAAATCGACTGCTACCACTTCCGTTCGCGGAACAATGCAGTCACGGATTTTAACATTAGAAAAATCGAGCGCATTCTGAAAAATCTTCACCTCTGTATCCAATTCTTCTTCATTCTCTGCATTGTCAATACTGCTTTGTACAAAATAGTCAAGATCTACCTTACCGAAAGCAATGTCAGATGTTTCCTTATTCATCTTTATACCAAATACCCGGAGAAAAAGACAAGACAAGCCAGAGGCAAATTTTGAAATGGGATACAGAAGCACATAACACACAATCAAAGGAAGTGCAAACAGTTT
>AMCI01000596.1_pt1 | contig 16144 bp, 17 predicted proteins | sample 419838 | NCBI WGS metagenome assembly AMCI01 (sample SAMN01090643, study PRJNA158313) | gut metagenome
TAAGTATTTGTTCCACCTATAAAATTAAGAAAAATTCTCCGGATTTCCTAATTTATATCATTGATAATCAGTCTATTAAACCGTTTTTAAGACTGCTTTTATATGCTTCGGAATGGTCTCTTGAAAGCCCTCATAAAGGACTCTTTATGCAAGGAAATATCATATCAGCAGCTTAACGAAAATGTACCAAGTTATTTTTTAATGCTTACTAAAGTGGCTTGCCTGGTACAATCTTCAAGATAAATCAGGAAATAACGGACAGAAAGGCAAAGAAGAGATTCTATCAGCGACCTAGCCCGATGGAATCGTTTGGAGGAAGCGTCAGAGCTTTCAGCTGTTCCAACGTACCGTTGAAGATGTTCAGATCTACTTCTTTCTCTATGCCGGAAACCGTTCCGACATCCGTATGCTGCCAAAACTGCCATTTGCCTTGATAACGTACCATATCCACATAATAATGAGCAATCCAATAAGGATAAGCATTGAAGATCGGATTGTTCAAATATTTTTTCTTGAATTTATAGGAAGTATAAAGAATAGGCTTCACCCCATAATGACTTTCTACCCTATCCAGCCAAATCTTAATGGCTGCCTGCAGTTCTTCCTTTGATTTGCCTCCTTTGATTTCCACATCCAACACCGGGGGCAAATCACCCGGCTGCAAACAAGCGGTGCGAATAAAAAAATCGGCCTGCTTGACAGGATCAGTCTGAGGTATAAAAAAATGATAGGCTCCGCGTATGAAACCATACTCTTTAGCCTTGGCAAAACCGGCTGCAAAAGTTGTATCCGCATAGTCACCACCTTCGGTAGCCTTCAAAAAAATAAAATGCAACGGATAACTAGTAAACCGATTCTGTGCCAAAAGTTCCCAATCGACCATGCCCTGATAATGTGACATATCCACCCCATGAATCTGGTAGTTACCGGGCATGCACACCCCATACCATTTCATTCCATAGCAAGGCTTCCATCGATACGCATACGGACGGATACAAAGCCAATAAAAAGCAAATGAGAACAACAAGACAATACCTACAGCGATGAGATTCCGCATCCACGAGGACATAGAATCCGAGGATGCTGCACGCTTTGCAGCAGCAGATGCAGACGAGCGAGTGTTTTTTTTGCGTGTTTTTCTAGTTTGCTTAGAAGCTGGCATAGAGTAATATAACAAAAAAGAACAAGTTACAGGCTGCATAGACCCGTTAGAAGGCACTATGCAACTCAGTAACTTGTATTTCAAAACTTATTGATCAGAAAACATTTATTTACTTTGTTCCAACTGCAAAGTCTTGGTCGGCTGATCACAAACGTCAGAAGGACCGAAATATTGAATAGGACCCGGATATACATAAGCAGTCTCCTTGGCCCAAGCTTCACGTTGGGCAGCAAATGCTTTAAAAGGCGCACCATCCAGTTTCACCAGAGCCTTCTGGATAACCGGTTTCATCTCACCATGACGGCGTTCCATGTTCATCATCATAGTGATGGGCACACCACCGGCGATCCATTGGTCGGCCGGAGCCGTTGTGTTGCGAACAGACGACATATAACCCGTCTTACCATTCGCAATCAAAGAAGCAGCTGTATATCCCAATGAATAGCAATAGTCGGCATCGAAGTTAGAAGGAGCAGCGCAACGGCCTTCGTAGCCGAAGAAATGATGCTGAGCAGCAAACTTACCTACATACTTACCTTCAGCCTTCCAACCTTCCAATTTCTTGGCAACCATTTCAGACAACAGCTTTTCAGTTTCAATCAAAGAAACCTGTACGTTACCGTGCGGGTCACGATCCAGCGACAACTGACGGGCAACGCCTTCGGGCAAGCTAGCATAGATAGCAGAATTTTCAGGAGATAAGTGACGGATGATATAATCGCGTTGAGCAGACTTCTTGATTTGAGCAAACTCTTCTGAGTTGGTAGCCAGGAAGTCGTTCAATTCGGCAATCAGACGTTTCATGGCAGGAATAAACTCTACCAGACCTTCCGGAATCAGCACAGTACCGAAGTTATTACCTTCAGCAGCACGATTGGCAACAGCCTGAGCGATGTAAGTTACCACATCATCCAAAGACATATTCTTTTCCTCAACCTCTTCCGAAATGATACAGATATTAGGCTGTACTTGCAATGCACATTCCAAAGCAATGTGAGAAGCAGAACGACCCATCAGTTTGATGAAATGCCAGTATTTACGAGCAGAATTACAGTCACGCTGAATGTTACCAATCACTTCAGAATAAGTCTTACAAGCAGTATCGAAACCAAACGAAGTCTCAATCATTTCATTCTTCAAGTCACCGTCGATCGTCTTCGGACAGCCGATAACCTGTATACCATACTTTTTAGCAGCATAATACTCGGCCAAAACACAAGCATTCGTATTGGAGTCATCACCACCGATGATAACCAACGCCTTGATACCTAATTTCTGAAGAATCTGATAACCCTTTTCAAATTGATCTTCTTTTTCCAGTTTGGTACGGCCTGAACCAATAATATCGAAACCACCCGTATTGCGGTATTCATCAATAATATCAGCAGTCAGTTCCATGTAATTATGATCAACCAAACCGCCGGGACCCAAGATAAAGCCATAAAGTCTGCTTTCAGGATTCAGCTTCTTGATACCGTCAAACAAACCGGAAATCACATTGTGACCACCGGGAGCCTGACCACCGGAAAGAATCACACCCACATTCATAGCAGGGAAATTTACCACTTCATCCGTAGCCTCAAACTTAATCAGAGGCATTCCATACGTGTTCGGAAAGAGTTCTTTAATAGCTTCCTGATCGGCTACAGACTGAGTAGCTTCACCCGCAACTGCTTTTACGTTTCCACGCAGTGCTTTAGGAAGTTTAGGCTGATAAGCAGCCCTTGCAATTTGCAATGCACTTTTTGTCATTTTCATTCTATTTTAAAGGTGTAAATTAGACTTCAAATAAAATCCTTGCAAATTTCGCTTTTTTTCAGTAGAAAACCACATAAAAAAGCAACTTTTTTATAGTTGAAGCCAATTTATTCAACTTGCCATCCGCCTCCCAGAGCCTTATATAAATTCACTACAGCAATCAATTCATCACGTATGGCATTGCTAACCCCAATCTGAGCATCGAAATATCCACGCTGAGCATCAAGCACATCCATGTAATTGATGACCCCATTGATATACTGCAGATGAGCCAGTTCCACATAATTTTTGGCCGAACGCTCCAACTTCAGACGAAGTTCATATACTTCCTGTATCTTATGAAAATCGACAATAGCATTGCGAGCTTCCTTGAAAGCAGTAAGTACAGTCTTCTCATAGCTATGCACTTCTGCCTCGAAAGCTGCCTTTTGAGCCTTTAAAGCAGCCCTATTCTTACCCATATTGAATAACGGAGTAGTAATCAAGCCATTAAGCAAAGCATAAGGTGATTCCAAAAACTGCTTCAACACATCACTCTCCAAACCAAACTGACCGGTTAATGTGAGACGAGGGAACATGTTGGTATACGCCACTTTGACCTGTGCATGCTGCGAAATAAGCCCCTGTTCGGCAGCCCGCACATCGGGTCGACGCTCCAGCAAGCCGGAAGACAATCCCACCGGCAAAGTTTGAGGCACATTCATTTCCGTCAAAAAACGGCTGCGTGCCAGACGACTCGGATATTCACCAGCCAAAAAAGCCAGGTCATTTTCCTTCAACGAGATACGACGTTCCAAATCCGGGACCAGCGTAGCCGTTCGAGCCAATTCCACTTGAGCCTGCTGATAAGACGTTTCGGATGTCAAGCCCCCTTCAAAACGAATACGAGCCAAACGCACACCTTCCTCACGTGCTTGCTGAGTGCGACGTACAATATCCAATTCGGCATCCAGTGCAACCAGTTCATAATAAGCCCTTGCCACTTCAGAAACGATCGTCATGCGCAAGGCACGCTGAGCTTCTACACTCTTCAGATAATCTGCCACAGCTGCCACTTTTTTCCAACGCAGATTGCCCCAAAGATCAAGTTCCCACGAAAGCAAACCTTTGGCATGATAGGAATTTTTATATTTTCTGTTATGTCCGCCATAGTTCTCGAACTCACGTTCAGCAGACACCTTACCATTGAGCTGAGGCAACAGGTTGGCTATGCTGATGCGTTTCTGAGCAGCCATTTCTTTCACACGGGCAGCAGCAATCAGCATATCCTTGTTGTGATCCAATGCACGGACAATCAAAGCCCGCAACGTGCTGTCCGTATATATTTCCGACCATTTCTGATCGGCCATACTCACACTGTCCTGACCAGCAGACAAACTATCGGGCAATTGCAATTCAGGGCGCACATAGCTTTTACCCACTTTACAGGAAGCAAGCAAAAACACTGCCAACAGTCCCCCAAAGAAATATTTCATTTTCATCATTTGCTATACTTTAATTAAAAATCGTCTTCATCACCCATTACTCGCTAACAGCAATCGGTTTTTTGGAAACTTTGCGTTTGATTTTCGCCTTTGCCTTATAAATCATGACAAAGAAGAACGGAACCAATACGATACCAAATACAATAGCGAAGATCATACCAAAGAACACACCTGTACCGATAGCCTGACGACTGGCCGAACCCGGACCACTGGCCAACACCATAGGGAGCATACCCAATACAAAGGCCAACGATGTCATCAAGATAGGACGGAAACGAAGCTTGGCAGCATAAATGGCAGATTCAACCAAATCCTCTCCCTTATCCACCTGATCTTTGGCAAATTCTACAATCAAAATAGCATTCTTTGCAGCCAATCCGACCAACATAACCAGACCAATCTGAAAATACACATCATTTTCCAATCCACAAACCGCTACGCCCAAATAAGCTCCCAATGCAGCAATAGGCAATGACAAGAGCACAGCAATAGGCACCGTCCAACTTTCATATTGTGCCGCAAGGAAAAGGAACACAAAGAGGAATACCAAAGACAAGACCAAGCCTGTCTGCCCGCCAGCCTTTTTCTCCTGATAAGACAATCCACTCCATTCTACTCCAATGTTTTCAGGCAATTTTTCACGAGCAATCTGTTCCATAATGGCCATAGCCTGACCGGAACTGCATCCCTGTGCTGCAGCACCGCGAATAACAGCTGTAGTAAACATATTAAAACGCTTTATACTACCCGGTCCTGCTGTGTAAGAGGCATTCCCCAAGGAGGTTAACGGCACCATCGCATCATTCGATGCACGCACAAAAAAGAGATTGATATTATCTTTATGCTCACGATACGGTGCTTCTGCCTGAATATACACACGGTAAATACGGTTAAACATATTGAAGTCATTGACATATACCGACCCGGTGTAAGCTTTCATCGTAGAAAACACGTCAGCCAAAGGCACACCCAGCATTTTCACCTTATCGCGATCCACATCGAAATAAAGTTGCGGTATCTCTGCCTGAAGTGAAGAAGAAAGTCCATTCAGTTCTTTTCGCTGCTCCGCATAGTACATCAACGTATCGGCAGCATTCACCAGATTTTCAAAAGTAGCATCACCACGCGCTTCCAGTTGCATTTCAAATCCACCCGATGTACCTAAACCGGGGATAACCGGCGGTGTGCTGAGATACACCTTGCACTCCGGATATTCTGAAAATTCTTGTTTTACCTGATCCATAATAGCATGAATATCCGTACCCTTTCGTTCTTCCCATGATTTCAGAATCACTGTCAGCTGACTACGTGCCTGATTGGTACCCACACGCGGACTGCTACCGGTAACATTCTGAATATAGGCAATATTGGGATCTTTCTCCAGAAAAGCCACTGCTCGATCGGTAACCTCACGCGTACGCTCCAGAGTAGCACCTTCGGGCAATTCCAGCTCTACAGTGAAATAACCTTGATCTTCTTCCGGAAGGAAGCTCGTCGGGATCAAGTTATGAATCACGAATATAGCAATCAGCACCATACCAAAAGCACTCAGCAGACGGCGCGGATGCTTGATGACCCGTGTAATCACACCCACATATTTATTATTACCGATAGCCAGCCATTCATTGATTTTACGGAACACGATATTTTTCTTTTTACCACTGTCCGGACGAAGAATCAACGAGCACATCACCGGACTCAACGTCAATGCCACAACAGTAGAAAGCAATACAGATACCGCAATAGTAATCGTAAACTGACGATATAACTGTCCTGTGATCCCACTCAGGAAACTTACAGGAACAAACACAGCACAAAGCACCAGCGAAGTGGCAATGACAGCACTCGTCAGACCGGTCATGGCTTTTTTGGTAGCCTCATAAGGAGACAAGTGTTCAGTTTCCATCAAATGCTCCACATTTTCCACCACCACAATGGCATCATCCACCACAATACCGATGGCCAGTACCAACCCCAGCAAAGTAAGCATATTCAAAGAGAAACCAAAGATAAGCATGAAACCGAAAGTACCGATCAGCGAAATAGGTACTGCCACTACAGGAATCACCGTTGCACGCCAACTTTGCAATGACAAATACACCACCAGTACCACCAATACCAATGCCTCGAACAAAGTCTTATACACCTCATTGATAGACTCCGATATATAGGTTGTCATATCAAACGGAATCTCATAACTCATACCTTCAGGAAAATTGGCACTGATCTCTTTCATAGCCTTCTTCACTTCAGTTGCCACATCCATGGCATTGGCACCCGGCAACATATAAATACCCAATACAGCAGCATTTTCACCATTGATACCACTTTCTGTGCTATAAGAAGAGGCCTCCAAGGAAACTCGGGCCACATCACGCAAACGAATAATGGATCCGTCACTATTGGCACGCACCACGATATCTTCAAATTGCTTGGCCGTACTTAAACGTCCCTGTGTCGTGATAGGAATCGTAATATCCAACCCTGTCACAGGCTGCTGTCCCAATACACCGGCAGCAGATTCACGGTTCTGATCTTTCAATGCATTCTGTAAATCGGCAACAGTCAGTCCAAAATTTGCCAACTTATCAGGCATAGCCCAGATTTGCATAGCATAATAGCGGCTACCAATATTGGACACACGCCCCACACCGGGAATACGCCGCAAAAGATCCAACACATTGATCGTAGCAAAGTTACTCAGATAGATTTCATCAAACTTCGGATCACTGGAAGTAAGACAGAGCGTCATCAACTGACTCGGAGCCTGCTTTTCAACCGTGATACCATTTTGAATAACTTCAGCCGGCAAACGACTTTCAGCCAATTTCACACGATTCTGGATTTCCACAGCAGCCAAATCGGCATCAGCAGATACATCGAAAGTAACCGTAGCTGAAAAACCTCCGGAGTTAGAACTGTTTGACTCCATATATAACATGCCCGGCGTACCATTCAATTCCTGTTCGAGCGGAGTAGCCACCGCCTGTGACACGGTTAGCGCACTAGCACCCGGATAAGAAGCTCCGATACGAACAACGGGAGGGGTGATTTGCGGATACTGATCTACCGGCAACATGGTAAGGCCTATCAATCCTACCAACACGATCAGGATGGAAACCACCATCGAAAATACCGGCCGGTCTATAAAGAATGTTACTTTCATAAATTATTCCTCTTCTTTCTTCATTTTATTCAATGAACCATCATCCTCGCTCTTAGCAGCTTTCACTGCCATCTTGGGTTGCACTTTCATACCCGGTGTCAGTTTATGGAAACCTTCAGTTACAATCTGTTCACCGGCAGCCAAGCCACGTTCCACTACCATGTTGTTTCCAAATTCCGGTCCCAACTCAATGAAACGGTTTTCTACTGTAGAATCACGGCGCATCACATACACATAAGCACCTCCTTTTTCAATAGTAATGGCTTTTTGTGGAACAGCCACAGCACCTTCACGCACATCGAGCAGCAACTTCACCTTAGTAAACTGTCCGGGCAATAAAATATGTTCCGGATTTGGCATCTCGGCACGCACAGAGAAAGTACCCGTTTTAGGATCCACCTGAGGTTCGGCAAAATCAACTATACCCTTATAAGGATACACCCTGTTATCGGCCAATGTAATCGTAATATTGGGCTGCCAAGAACGCGTAGTGTCCTGTCTTCCAATCTCAATGTTACGCTCCTTACTCTTCAGATAGTCCAAACCTGTCATACTAAAATCTACCAAAACCGTATCACTCTTCACCACTGTAGCCAGCAAGGACTTAGCACCAGGACCGACTAATGTACCCAAATCCACATTTCTTTCACTGATATGACCACTCAACGGAGAACGAACAATGGTATAACCTAATTCCAATTCAGCCTGATCCAAATCAGCCTGACTCATAGCTACAGAAGCTTCAGCCGTTTCATAAGCAGCCTGCGCATTATCCAAATCCAACTGACTGGCAGCATTCTGCTCATACAAAGGACGAATACGTTCCAAGTCGCGTTTAGCTTTGAGAGCCTGAGCCTCATCTTTCTTCAACTGAGCACGTACCTTATCCGCTTTCGCCCGATACTGATCTTGGTTGATAACAAACAGCACTTGATTTTTGCTGACATACGTACCCTCATTGAACAACATATTTTCCAAATACCCTTCCACACGGGCACGAACCTCCACAAACTGCTGTGCACGAATACGCCCCACATACTCACCATATATCTCCACATCACCTGTTTCTGCAGGTTCCACCACTACAGTAGGCAATACAGGAGGAACTTCTTTCGGCCACGTCAACACGATGTAGGCAGCCAGCAACACAGCCATGCAAGTCAACATGGCCATCCATCTTTTCTTTTTCAACTTCAGTTCTTTTTTTGTTAAAAACAGTCTCATGCTAGTTTGTTTATTATTTGGTAATTTTTACATCTTCTGTTAAAGAGGGGCAAATCCGATGCCACTCTCCAGAAAAACCGCGCAAAGATACGCAATTCCCTATAATCCAACAAATAATGATTCTGAATGGTTTTTCTTAACTTCCTGAAAACTCATTTTTCCTGTAGAAGATTCCCCAAAAGTGTAGAAAAACGCCCCAAAATATACAGTTTCTCAAAAAAAGGCTTTATCTTTACGAAAAATAAACCTATTAATCACTTTAATAAAAAAAACGATTATGGCAAACAGAAGACAATTAAAAAAGAACGTGAATTATATCGCAGGAGAACTCTTTATGGAATGTCTTGTGATGAGCAAATACGTGCCCGGCACTAACAAGCAGAAAGCAGACGAATTGATGGCGGACATTCTGAAGACTCAAGATGAATTTATCAGCCGCATCAGCCATACAGAACCGGGCAATGTAAAAGGTTTCTACAAGAAATTCAATACAGATTTCCAGGCAAAGATAGATGAGATTATTGAAGCATTAGGAAAATTGAACGAAGCATGAAACAAAAGCTCTACAGTTTTATCTACTATAAATTATTAGGTTGGAAAGCCGATGTCACGGCGCCGAACTATGCCAAATGTGTGATTTGTGCGGCACCCCACACCACAAACTGGGACTTATTCATTGGCAAACTGTTTTATGGGGCCATTGGCCGCAAAACTAGTTTCATGATGAAGAAAGAATGGTTTTTCTTTCCACTGGGACTGATTTTCAAAGCAGTAGGTGGAATCCCCGTGAACAGAGGCAAAAAATCATCACTGGTTGACCAGATGGCTGAACGCTTTGCCACTTCGGAACGTTTCAATCTGGCCATCACACCGGAAGGTACCCGCAAAGCCAATCCGAACTGGAAAAAAGGCTTTTATTACATTGCACTGAAAGCAAAAGTACCCATTCTGCTCATTGGCATTAACTATGCAACGAAAACCATTACTGCCAATAAAGTGATTATTCCCAGCGGTGACATTGAAAAAGAGATGAAAGAGATAAAACTCTATTTCAAAGATTTCAAAGGAAAGAAACCTGAGAATTTTGCGATTTAACATCGTAGAACCATTCATGAAACTGACATTATTACAAACCGACATCTGTTGGGAAAACAAACCAGCTAATCTGCAGCATGTGCAACACATGCTGCAAATGCTGAGTGGTTCCACAGATTTGGTAGTCCTGCCGGAATTGTTTTCCACCGGATTCAGTATGAACATTGAGGCACTAGCAGAACCTGTTGAAGGCCCCACCATCACCTTGTTACGCCAATGGGCACAACACTATCAATTAGCGTTGGCAGGCAGCTATCTGGCCGTCGATTCCTCCTCTTCCACCTATTATAATAGAGCTTTCTTTCTCACACCGCAAGGCGAATGTTATTTTTACGACAAACGGCACCTTTTCCGGATGGGACATGAGAACGACTACTATACAGCCGGAACAGAACAGAACATCATCCACTATCAAGGCTGGAACATCCAGCTGCTGATTTGCTACGACCTAAGATTTCCCGTATGGAGCCGAAACACCAACAATGCTTACGACCTATTGATTTACGTAGCCAACTGGCCTGCTGCACGCCGAAAAGCATGGGACACCCTCTTACCTGCCCGAGCCATTGAAAACCAGGCTTATGTATGTGGCGTAAACCGCACGGGAATAGACGGAAACCTATTGAAATACAACGGAGGAAGTGCGGTTTATGGTCCGAAAGGGGAAACATTGGCATCCATTCCCGACTTTACAGCCACCGGTACCACCATCGAACTTTCACCGGATACGCTTCACCAATTCCGTGAAATATTTCCGGCTTGGCAAGATGCCGACCAATTTACCATTACCTTCTAACTACAAACACCTCACAAAAAAAATGGGTGCATCGCACAATAACGACACACCCACCTTTCTGACAGCATATTTCAAATCAAGGGAAAAATCGATGATTACATCATACCGCCCATACCGCCCATACCCGGGTTCATCGGCATTTCGGGTTTATCCTCTTTCTTTTCCACAATCACACATTCAGTAGTCAGGAACATACCGGCAATAGAAGCAGCGTTTTCCAAAGCTACACGAGTCACTTTAGCAGGATCTACCACACCGGCAGCGTGCAAATTCTCATACACATCAGTACGAGCATTGTAACCGAAGTCACCCTTGCCTTCACGCACCTTTTGTACCACTACAGCACCCTCCTTACCTGCATTGGCGCAAATCTGACGGAGTGGTTCTTCAATAGCACGCTTGATGATGTGAATACCGGTAGTTTCGTCAGCGTTTTCGCCTTCCATACCTTCAAGTGATTCCAAAGCACGGATATAAGTCACACCACCGCCCGGTACGATACCTTCCTCAATGGCAGCACGAGTAGCACGCAAAGCATCATCCACACGGTCTTTCTTTTCCTTCATTTCTACTTCTGAAGCAGCACCTACGTACAGCACAGCTACACCGCCAGACAACTTAGCCAAACGTTCCTGCAATTTTTCCTTATCGTAGTCAGACTTCGTATTCGCAATCTGAGCCTTGATCTGTTCGCAACGTTCTTTGATATTTTGCTTATCACCAGCACCGTTTACGATAGTAGTGTTATCTTTCGTTACAGTAACCTTATCAGCAGTACCCAGCATTTCGATGGTAGCTTGTTCCAGTTTCAAACCCTTTTCTTCACTAATCACCACACCACCAGTCAGCACGGCAATATCTTCAAGCATTTCCTTACGACGATCACCAAAGCCCGGAGCCTTCACTGCACAGATCTTCAACTGAGAACGCAAACGGTTTACTACCAAAGTAGTCAACGCTTCACTATCTACATCTTCTGCAATCACCAACAGTGGACGACCCGTCTGAACAGCCGGTTCCAAAATAGGCAAGAAATCTTTCAAGTTAGAAATCTTCTTGTCATAAATCAGGATATACGGTTTTTCCATTTCGCACTCCATCTTCTCTGTATTCGTCACAAAGTAAGCTGACAGATAACCGCGGTCAAACTGCATACCTTCTACCACACCAATCGTAGTATCAGTACCCTTAGCTTCTTCAATAGTAATTACACCATCCTTAGAAACCTTACGCATAGCATCCGCAATCAATTTACCGATCACCGGATCATTATTGGCAGACACCGTACCTACTTGTTCAATCTTGTCATAGTTATCACCTACCGTTTCAGACTGAGCCTTGATAGATTTCACCACCTTAGCTACTGCCTTATCAATACCACGCTTGATATCCATGGGGCTTGCACCAGCCGTTACATTTTTCAAGCCTTCAGCCACAATAGCCTGAGCCAACACTGTAGCAGTAGTTGTACCGTCACCGGCATCATCTCCTGTTTTGGAAGCTACTTCCTTCACCAATTGAGCACCTGTATTCTGATAAGCATCAGCCAGTTCCACTTCTTTAGCTACAGTTACACCATCTTTCGTAATATGCGGAGCACCGAATTTCTTTTCGATAATTACATTACGACCTTTCGGGCCCAGTGTTACTTTAACAGCATTAGCCAATGTGTCGATACCCTTCTTCAATTGGTCACGGGCATCTATATTAAATAAAATTTCTTTAGCCATAATCTTTACTTATTTTTTAATAATTCAACTTATAAGATTTATTTATCCCAAAACGGCAAGAACATCACTTTGACGCATAATCAAGTATTTGGTGCCTTCCACATCCAACTCTGTACCGGCATATTTGCCATAAAGAACAGTGTCGCCCACCTTCAATACCATTTCTTCGTCCTTTGTTCCGTGACCTACTGCCACTACTTCACCCTTCAAAGGTTTCTCTTTCGCTGTATCGGGAATAATGATACCGCCAATTGTTTTTTCTTCTGCAGGTGCAGGGAGTATCAGTACTCTGTCTGCCAATGGTTTAATGTTCATAATTCTTTCTTTTTTATATGTTATACATTAATTTTCTAATTTCTGACCTTTAACGTCAGCGACAAAACCTTTACGAAAACCGTGCCAAACCTCCAAGCAACAAATTTGTCAGTAGTCAACTGCCAATTTGACAAAATCATATGACAAAAATAGTCAGAAGCTCCAAGGACCCTTCCACTTTTTCCAGGGAAGATCGGTCGAGAACAAAATAATTGCTATAAAATTTTGTAGAATACTTTCTTCGTTCTACTTTTGCCCCGATTTTTCCGGCTAACATATAGCCTTAATAAGTATAATATAACCTCAATGATGAAAAAAATAATTTTCTTGCACGGATTCTTTGCTTCAGGAAAATGCGAAATGGCCCTGACGCTAAAGGAGATTTTTCAAGAAAAAGCAAATGTACTAACCCCCGACCTGCCCCTACATCCTCAGGAAGCACTTGATTTTGTCCATTCATTATGCGACTATGAACACCCGGATCTGCTGGTAGGCAATAGTTGCGGTTCCTTTTTGGCACAACAATTAGCTCCCGTAGTGGGTGTACCTGCACTGCTTGGAAATCCTCATTTACAAATGTCTGACTTTCTTCGAGAACGTAAAGGGAAGCATACCTATCAATCACCACGCCAAAATGGGCATCAAGAATTGATCATTGACGAGGAACTGATCAACGAATTTGCGACACTGGAAAACGTTCAATTCCACTGCTGCAATTCTTTCTACAAAGATAAAGTTTGGGGAGTGTTTGGAGAGAATGACACATTGGCCCATTTTGAGCCCTTATTTCTGCAACATTACACCAATACATTTCATTTTCCCGGCGGACACACACCCACCTCTTCCGAAGTAAAAACCTGGTATGCTCCACTCATTGAAAAGATGCTGCTCACCTATTCCGATTTGAGTGACAGTTGCCGCTATTTCCGCCATTTCAAAGGAGGTACATACCGCTTCCTACATACAGCATTCGACAGTGAAACGCACAAACGCATGGTGATTTACCAAGCCCTCGATGGAGAAAAGAGCTATTGGGTACGTCCGGAAAAGAATTTCTTCGAAAGCATCACCCGCGAAGGCAGAACTTTCAACCGATTTACAGAAATAGAAGCCCCTACCGAAGATTAAACACGATGATATAAACCAAACATGAAATTCAAGAAACTGATTGCTATAGAACCTGTCAGTTTGATTCCTGAGGCAGAAAAAGCCCTGTCAGACTTTGCAGAAACCGTTGTACTACACCCCGATATTCCGGTTGACGACAACGACATCATCACACGCATCGGAGATGCCGATGCCGTGTTGCTAAGCTATACCTCACATATCAACCGCTACATACTGGAACAATGTTCACACATCCGTTACATCGGTATGTGCTGTTCTCTTTATTCCCCTGAAAGTGCCAACGTAGATATCCGCTTCGCCCACGAACGGGGTATCACCGTAACCGGTATTCGTGACTATGGTGATGAAGGTGTAGTAGAATATGTAGTCAGCGAACTGGTACGCTGCCTACATGGCTTCGGACAAGAGCCCTGGGACGAGATGCCACGTGAAATTACCGGACTGAAAGTGGGCATCGTGGGACTGGGAAAATCCGGAGGTATGATTGCCGATGCACTTCATTTCTTTGGAGCAGAAATAGCCTATTTTGCCCGCAGTGAAAAAGCAACAGCTACACAAAAGGGATATCGTTTTCTGCCACTGAGTGAGTTGCTGGCTGAAAGCGAAGTTGTATGCTGCTGCCTCAACAAAAACACCATACTGCTGCACGAAACTGAATTCGAAGCCCTGGGACCACATAAGATACTCTTCAACACCGGTCTCTCACCCGCCTGGGATGAAGCCCCGTTTGCCCGATGGATTGACGGAGAAAACCTCTGCTACTGCGACACACTGGGAGCTCTGGGTGAAGCTCGCTACCTTTCCCATCCACATGTACACTGCATGCAAGTATCTACAGGCCGTACCAGTCAGGCCTTCCAGCGTCTGAGCCGGAAAGTACTGGATAACCTATCAAAATACCAAGGGTGAAGTGATCTTCTGCAAAACATTGACCACCGACCATCCTGCAATCTCGGAAGTAGCACTATACACATCCACCACAGCATGCACCTGACTGTTTTTGATTTCCACCCGCTGTGTATCGCCCGTAAATCCGGGCGTTGACTGAATGGTCACCTGCATACGTTCAGGTCCCACCGATGCCAACGAAGCAGCCACGGTTACATTCACTTTAGTAGGAAACTGCTGAATCGCCTCTGTGGCCGTTCCGGCAAAAACCACCCGTTGTTCATGCTGCAGAGCATCCTCATAAGCGATAGTACCACGCAAGCCATCCGGTCCTTTCTCATTAAAGAAGCAAGCTGTAGTATCTCCCATGAGCGAAGCCGTGCGCAACACATCAAATCCGCCAGTAGCCCCGGAAGCCAAATATACCCGTGTGCCATGAGCTCGGGCCGTATCCATTACCTGCTGACAGAAAGCAGCATCAGCCAGTGCTCCGATAGAAAGCGTAACCACCGAAGTTCCGTTCTCCAGAGCCGGCAAAGCCAGTTCCCTCATGGCAACAGGCGATGCAGCCTCTACCAAATAATCCGGCTTCAACGAAAGCAGTTGCTCCAGCGATTCACACACAGCACACGTCTTTCCATGCGCTTTCATCTTATCAGCCAATTGTATAGCTTTCGAAACCGTACGAGTATACACACCCACTAATTCATAGTCGGGCAACAAACCGTTCAAAAGAGCATCGACCACAATACCGGCCAACTTACCACAACCCACTATAACTAATTTTTCCATACTGCAAAAAACAATCAATTATCAAAACTCTTTTTCTGTCCAAAAACCATCTTCACAGTCATCATATCCATTTCCATCGCGATCCATCCAATCGAAACAGCTTTCCCCATGCGAATCAAAGGATTGTTACTCCAGCACCTCGCGTATAAGTTTCAGCCACTCTATGTTCACGACTTTCACGAAACTTTTTAAAGATAAAAGAATAATAAGCCTCACACGCTCCCGTAGAGGATCCTGGTTCATAAGAATTGTTATCGCGCGGATAACCAAATTCTTCAACAACATAAGGCTTTTTAAGCTTCGCCCAGAAATACGTATTTCATACAACACAAAGATAGAACGGCTGCATGCAAAACAGCTGTATGACACACAATGGTAATCGTTCTATTTTCCGCCACGACAATTTTATCGGCTGTTTTTCAGCCGATAAAATAAAAATGCCCGCAAGAAAATATTTTTGTTTTAACATTCCGGTTTATAAAAACATGGTAGAAGAGCTTTTTTGTCGCAGTCCTTACCATAAAGAATACATTCGAACAGGTGCTTCAGGTAATCCTGAGGATCTATGCCATTAAGCTTGCAGCTTTCTATCAGAGAGAAGATAAA
>AMCI01000618.1_pt1 | contig 15962 bp, 14 predicted proteins | sample 419838 | NCBI WGS metagenome assembly AMCI01 (sample SAMN01090643, study PRJNA158313) | gut metagenome
GGATGGGTAAAGTGTTTCAAAAAGGAAGCGGGCCGTCGTCCCCTACTCCGCCAAACGGATTGTTGACGGACGAGCCGTAATCATCGGGCCTCGGCGGAGGTGCCGTGGAACTGCTACCGATGGGGGAATTCATCCGTGAACCAAAGGTGGCTCCCCCGCCCTCGGTGGGAGGTGGTATCACCATGTCATCTTCGGGGTTCTGGAATCGGGTGTACTGACCGATGAACCGCAGACGGACGTCGCCCACCGCACCGTTACGATGCTTGGCTATAATAATTTCAGCCATGCCGCGAAGGTCAGTACCATCGGCACTCTTGTAAATTTTATAGTACTCGGGACGATGGATGAAGCACACCATATCAGCATCCTGCTCGATAGCTCCGGACTCACGAAGGTCACTGAGCTGCGGGCGTTTGCCTTCTTCGCCTTCGCGGTTTTCTACACCACGATTCAACTGTGACAAGGCAATAATGGGGATGTTGAGTTCCTTGGCCAGTCCCTTGAGCGAACGAGAGATGGTGCTGACCTCCTCCTGGCGGTTGCCGTAGGCCATGCCGCTGGCGTTCATCAACTGCAAATAGTCGATGATGATAACTTTGACACCATGCTCACGTACCAAACGGCGGGCTTTGGTGCGGAGTTCGAATACAGAAAGCGAGGGGGTATCATCAACGTAAAGAGGAGCGTCGATCAAATCGCGTAGTTTGTAGTCAAGCTGCTGCCATTCATAATCAGCGAGCTGTCCGCTTTTAATTTTTTCACTGGGGATTTCGCATACATTGGAAATCAGACGGTTAACCAGCTGTACGTTGCTCATTTCAAGAGAGAAAAGGGCTACGGGATTTCGATAATTTACCGCAATGTTCTTGGCCATGGAGAGCACGAAAGCAGTCTTACCCATGGCAGGACGGGCGGCTATAATGATAAGATCGGAATTTTGCCAGCCGGAAGTCATCTTGTCGAGTTTGGTAAATCCGCTTTCCAATCCGCTGAGACCATCGGTTCGCGCAGCGGCTTTCTGCATAAGCTGATACGACTCGGCAATGATGGGATTGATTTGCGTGTAGTCTTTCTTCATGTTCTGCTGAGAGATCTCGAAGAGCTTGCCTTCGGCCTCCTGCATGAGGTCGTCTACGTCGATGGTCTCATCAAAGGCCTTCGTCTGGATAATGCTGGTGAAAGTGATGAGCTCACGCGCCAAGGCTTTCTGCGCAATGATGCGGGCGTGGTATTCGATATGGGCAGAGGATGCCACCTGACTACTCAGCTGAGTGATGTAGAAAGGGCCTCCCACCTCTTCAAGTTCGCCGCGTTTAGACAACTGCTGCTTGACGGTAAGGATGTCGACGGGCTTCTGATTGATGGCCAAATCGGTGATAGCTGCGTAAATGAGCTGGTGCCGATGTTCGTAGAACGACTCGGGACGCAGAATTTCACTAACCAGAGAATAGGCATCTTTTTCAATCATCAGCGCACCCAAAACGGCTGCTTCCAGTTCAGGTGCCTGTGGCTGAATGCGTCCGTAGTCGGTAACGGGCTGAAGAGGCTTCCGTCGCGATGCATAACTTGTTCTTTTTTGCTCTGTCACTACCTTATCTTATTTTTAATGAATCAATTGATTTTAAAGAATTGAATGATTTTTATTGATTCGAAAGACAAAGATAATTCATTTTAGTAACTTTGCAACGTATTTATGGATTTAATTTTTCTGTTCACGTATGATTACTTTTCCAAACGCTAAAATCAATTTAGGACTTTCGATTACAGAAAAACGCCCGGACGGCTATCATAATCTGGAAACGGTGTTCTATCCAATTCCAGTGGAGGATGCACTGGAGGTGGTGAAGGCACCGCTGTCGGAGCGAAAGTGGGTGCTTCACCAAAGTGGAATGACGCTGGAGGGAGAGGCGGATCAGAATCTGGTGGTGAAGGCTTACCAGTTACTGGACGCTGACTTCGGCCTTGAACCGGTGGAGATATTTCTTCACAAGCTGATTCCTTCAGGCGCTGGTTTGGGGGGTGGCTCGGCGGATGCGGCGTTTATGCTGCGGATGCTGAATGAGCTTTTCGAACTGAAGCTGAGCACGGAACAACTGGAGGCGTATGCTGTGCGGCTGGGTGCGGACTGTGCTTTCTTCATTCAAAACCGTCCAACATTTGCTGAGGGTGTGGGCAATGTGTTCTCGCCCATCAATCTGTCACTGAAAGGGTATCAATATGTATTGGTGAAACCGGATATATTCGTTTCGACACGGGAAGCTTTTGCACACATCACACCGCATCGCCCGGAGCATGCAGTAAAAGAAACGGTGCTGCGCCCCATGATTGAATGGCGGGATCGGCTAGTGAATGACTTTGAAGCGAGTGTATTTCCGCAGTTTCCGGCCATCGGCGAATTAAAGAAGTTGCTGTATAGCCGGGATGCGCTCTATGCTTCGATGAGTGGTTCGGGATCATCGGTATTCGCACTGTTTGCTCCGGATGCCGTTCTGCCGAATCTGAAATTTGATGAGGGTACATTTTACCGCCAAGGGAAATTGCGAGTGTAAGAGCTGAAATTTTCGGCTGTAAAGGAATGTTCGGCTATATAAAAGAAATAAGCCTTGTCTCACGACAAGGCTTAAACAACACAAACACAAAATAAAACACGACAAAACTACTATGTTATCCATCTGTTTACACCCTCAAGTGTAAATACTAAATCATTGCATATTCACATACACAAGACAGTCAGATGAACTATACTTAATGTTACAAACTAAGCAGTAGTTTGTTGACAAAAACATTTTTTAATTATGAGTATTATTTTAGCAGTCTCTTATTGAATTCCACGCTCACGCAACTTCAACTGCCAATTCCAAGCTGAAAGCAGGGTCTCTTCAATGTTCTTTTCAGCTTTCCATCCAAGTTCATTGTTGGCTAATGCCGGATTGGCCCATACCTTTTCGATATCACCAGCACGACGACCTACAATCTGGTAGTTCAGCTTCACACCGGTAGCTTTTTCAAAGGCATGAATCAATTCCAATACAGAGAGTCCGCGTCCAGTGCCCACATTGAACACTTCTACTTTTTCTTTCTGCTTGTGTTCCAAAATACGTCTGATAGCTACAACGTGTGCCTTGGCCAAGTCAACCACATTGATAAAGTCGCGGATACAAGAACCGTCGGGAGTATCGTAATCGTCACCGAATACGCTCAGTTTCTCGCGGATACCAATGGCAGTCTGCGTGAGGTAAGGTACCAAGTTCTGAGGAACACCATTGGGCAATTCACCCAGCAATGCAGAGGGGTGAGCACCAATCGGATTGAAGTAACGCAGCAAAATAGCTTGGATGGGGGATCCGGAAGCTACGGTATCGCGTACGATTTCTTCGTTGATCTGCTTCGTATTGCCATAAGGTGATTCAGCTTTTTTAATAGGAGCTGATTCGGTAACGGGCAGATTCTCGGGATCGGGCTGACCATATACGGTGCATGAAGAAGAGAAAACAATACCCTCTACACCATGCTTCGGCATAAGTTCCAGCAAATTGATCAAAGATACCAAGTTGTTGCGGTAATACTTCAACGGTTTTTCTACAGATTCGCCTACGGCCTTGCTGGCTGCAAAGTGAATGATGGCTTTGATGCCTTTATATTTTTCAAAAACCTTATCCAGACCTTCAAAATCCAAGCAATCCAATTTCTCGAATGCCGGACGAATGCCGGATACTTTTTCAATATTATCTACTACATCGGCACTTGAATTGGACAAGTTGTCGATAATCACTACTTCATAGCCTGCGCTCTGAAGCTCTACAACAGTGTGAGAACCAATATATCCGGTACCACCTGTAACAAGTATTCTTTCTTTCATAATAGATAGTTAGCTTTTAGGTTTTTCTAAACTAATGCAAATGTAAGGAAATAATTTAATATTCCTAATAATTCTACAAAAAAATATCAGATTTTGACAACTCCTGAAAAACCCATGAAGGCCATAGCAAGTAATCCTGCTGTGATCAATGCAATAGGAGTACCTTGCATGCCTTTGGGGATGTTGACAAGACTCATCTGCTCGCGCAATCCGGCAAACAGGGTAAGAGCCAATCCGAAACCAAGGGCTGTAGAGAAGGCGTACACTACTCCGGTGAGCAAGTCATAGTCTTTCTGAATAACCAAAATAGCTACACCCAAGATACAGCAGTTGGTGGTGATAAGCGGCAAGAATACACCCAGTGCCTGATACAGGGAGGGTGATACTTTCTTCAGAATGATTTCTACCATCTGCACCAATGCGGCAATGACCAGAATAAAGGTGATGGTCTGCAAATAGCCCAAATTGAAAGCATCGAGCACGTATTTCTGAATCAGGAAGGTAACCACTGTAGCGATGGTGAGCACAAAAGCTACTGCAGCCGACATACCCAAAGCGGTGTCTACTTTCTTGGATACACCCAAGAACGGACAGATACCCAGGAATTGCGACAACACAATGTTGTTAACAAAGATTGCCGAAATAAATATCAATATATATTCCATGTGAATCAAATTATAAGTTAAATACTAGGTGATCAATTCTTCGGGGCCTTGAGGCGGTTGACCAAAGCAATCAGATATCCTAATGCGATAAATGCACCCGGAGCGAGTACAAAGAGCAACATGCCATAGTCTTCGGGGAAAATGGTGAGGCCGAACACTTTGCCTGTACCCAGGATTTCACGCATAGCTCCCAACAGGGTAAGACCCAATGTAAAGCCAAGTCCCATGCCCAGACCGTCGAACAGAGAAGGTATCGGACCGTTCTTGGCGGCAAAGGCTTCGGCACGTCCCAATACGATACAGTTTACTACAATTAACGGAATAAACAGTCCCAGTGTGGCATACAAACCTGGTACATAGGCTTGCATAATCATTTGAAGCAATGTTACGAATGAGGCAATGACCACAATGAATGAAGGAATTCGCACCATGTCGGGAATCAGATTCTTAATGGCCGAAATCACTACATTCGAACAGATGAGCACAAACATGGTAGCCAGTCCCATACCCATACCATTGATGGCTGAAGAGGTGGTACCCAACGTAGGACACATACCTAGCAGAAGTACAAAAGTAGGATTCTCTTTGATAATCCCGTTCATCAACACTTTAAAATTATTCATATCTTCTACTCCTTTCTTATTTAGTTTCTACATTCTTTTGGGTAGCACCGGTGGCTCCGTCGGCTTCATTCTGACCGGAAAAAGCGGCATAGGCAGCATTGACCGCATTCAGAAAAGCGCGTGAAGTAATGGTGGAAGCAGTAATGGCATCCACTTGACCGCCGTCTTTGCTAACTTTCAATTCGCCTTGACCGGGATTCATACCTGTGATGTCGCCTTTGGCTCCTTTCTTAAACCATTCGGCTGCTTTGGAACCTAAACCGGGAGTCTCGGCATGTGAAAGCAAGGAATAATTCAGAATCTTACCTTCTGCATCGAATCCTACCAGCACTTTCAATTCGCCACCGAAGCCGGAGGAAGTGGCTTCTACGGCAGCTCCGATAAATTTACCGCCTTGTGTGGCAGGGTAAATGGCATAATCAATGTCGTTTACGGTCTGCACTTTCTTTTCGGCGATGGGATCATTATCAAATCCGGGAACCACCTGCTTTACAGCTTCGCTCAGTGTCTTGGCATTGGCTTGGGCAATGGGTTCTTTCGTCAATTCGTTTACATAGGCCAACAGGGCAACCGAAATGGCTGTTACTCCTGTAAGCACCAGCAACATATTCTTTAAAGATGATTCTAACTTTTTCATTTTTTCTTCGCTACCTCCCCAAAGCGTTTTGGTTTAACATAGGTGTTGATAAGCGGAGTGAAGGCATTCATGATAAGAATGGCAAATGACATACCTTCCGGATAAGCTCCGAACAGACGGATGATGACAGTGAGCAAACCGATACATACACCATAGATAAGCATACCTCTATGGTTCATCGGTGAAGTGACGTAGTCGGTTGCCATGAAGATGGCACCCAGCATCAAACCGCCGGAGAGCAAATGAGTAAGACCGCAAGCATACTTCACCGGATCGACCCAGTGCATGATGCTGCTGAAAATGAATACGGTAGCCAAGATGGATACGGGAATGTGCCAGGTGATGATCTTCTTCCAAAGCATATAACCCAATCCAATGAGCAATGCCAAGGCACTTACCTCACCCAAACATCCGCCATTCTCTCCAATAAGCAGTTGGAAAGCGGAAGGAAGTTGGTCGAGAGATACACCAGGAGCACCGTTGATGACACCTTTCATAATACCCAGCGGTGTAGCACCTGTAGTGGCATCGGAATAGGCAGTGAGCTGTCCGACTTCCGGCCAGGTGGTCATCTGTACCGGGAATGAAAGCAGCAGGAACACACGACCCACCAAAGCGGGGTTGAAAGGATTACAACCTAAACCGCCGAATGACATTTTACCTACTCCGATGGCAAATAAAGCACCGATGATGATAATCCAAATAGGTAAATTGGATGGTAAGTTGAAGGCCAACAGTACACCGGTAATAATGGCTGAACCATCGGCTATAGAACTAGTTGGTTTTTTCATCAGGAATTTGCTGATGGCCCATTCGAAAAAGAGGCATGACAACACTGAAACAGCTGTCACAATCAGCGCACCCAATCCGAAAAAGTAGAGCGATACAAGAAATGCAGGCAGCAAAGCGATAAGCACACCATACATATTCTTCTGAACGCTGTCACCTCCATGCACGTGAGGTGAAAGGGATACGATTAACTTATTCATAGTTTCTCACTAAATTATTTTTTAACTTGACGGGCACGAATCATGGCTCCTACCTTACCCTTGCCTAAACGGATATAATCCAAGATAGGACGGTTGGAAGGACAAGTGAACTGACAAGAACCGCACTCAATGCACGACATAATATCTTCTTTCTCTACACGCTCGAAATCGCCGTGGGCAGAAACGGTGGCCAACAGATAAGGCTCCAGTCCCATGGGGCAAGCGCTCACACACTTGGCACAGCGGATACAGGGTTGTATCTCACCACGTTTGGCTTCTTTATTGTTCATAATCAGAATGCCGGAACTACCTTTGGCTGTAGGTACATCGGTATTTACCAATGCTTTACCCATCATCGGACCACCGCCGATAATCTTACCGGTATCTTCGGGCAATCCACCACAAGCATCAATAAGCTGCTTCATCGGCGTACCGATACGTGCCAGGAAGTTAGAGGGATGTGCCAATGACTTACCCGTGACGGTAACAACGCGCTCAAAGAGAGGCTTATTCTTCTGAACAGCTTGATAAACGGCAAAAGCGGTTCCTACATTCTGAACCACAGCACCCGTAGAAATAGGCAGAGCACCAGCAGCTACCTGACGATTGATAACAGCGTCAATGAGCTGTTTTTCACCACCTTGCGGATATTGTACTTTCAAAGGAATCACCTCAATACCAGCATAACTAGAAGCTACCTTAGTCATCAGTTCGATGGCATCGGGCTTATTGTTTTCAATACCGATAAATGCTTTGTTCACCTTGACTGCTTTCATCAGAATAGATACACCTACCATGATTTCTTCGGCATGTTCCAACATCAGCTGATGGTCGGCCGTAAGATAAGGTTCACATTCTACTGCATTGATAATCACACATTCAGCCTTGAATGCAGGCGGAGGACAAAGTTTAACTTGCGTGGGGAAACATGCACCGCCCAAGCCCACGATACCTGCATCGGCGATTTTCTTCACAATTTCCTCGGAAGAGAGGTTGCACTCTTTGACCAACGTCTCACTACGGTCAATGCTTTCTTCCCATTCATCGCCTTCTACATCGATGAATATGGCGGGTTTTGCATAACCACTGGCATCTACTATCGTATCAATCTTAGCGACTTTGCCGCTAACTGAAGAGTGGATTGCAGCAGATACAAAGCCACCCGGTTCAGCAATCTTGGTGCCCACCTTCACAACATCACCCTTCGCTACAATAGGCTTGGCAGGTGCACCGATGTGCTGTCCCAATAAGATAACCGCTTTAGACGGAATCTCTGCCTTGACGATGGGCTGATGCGCTGAAAGTTTATTTTCGTGTGGATGAACTCCACCAATTGAAAATGTCTTCAACATACCATTTTGTATTTTTAGTCGTTTTACTTCTTATTCAAATTTTGATGCTTCAGCTTATTCGGTTCATTAAGCTTCAGCTTTGGGCTTACGAGGTGGAAAATTCAAAGCTACAATACTACCCTGCGGACATACTTCTTCGCACTTACGACAAGATTTACACTTATTGTAATCAATGTAAGCTACATTATTTTCCAATGTAATGGCTTCAAACGGACAAACCTTAACACACTTTCCGCAGCCAATACATGCTGTGGTACAAGCCTTGCGAGCCACTGCTCCTTTATCCTTATTGACACATTGCACATACACACGACGTGACTTTTTGCCTTGCGGACGAATTTCAATAATGTTTTTGGGACATGCTTTGGCACAAGCACCGCACGCTGTACATTTGGATTCGTCAACTTCGGGAATACCTGTTTCAGGATTAATATGGATAGCACCAAACTGACAAGCTGACACACAGTCACCACAACCCAAACAGCCGTAGCTACAGCCCGTTTCTCCACCATACAACGCAGCAGCAATGGCACAACTCTTGGCACCATCGTACTGATTGATACGTGGGCGATTTGCACAAGTACCATTACATCTCACTACGGCCACCATCGGCTCGGAAGCCGCAGCGTCCAATCCCAGAATTTCGGCCACTTTTGTCATGACAGGCTGACCACCCACCGGACAAAGTTTACCTTCCAATGAACCAGCCTTGACACATGCATCGGCAAATCCACTACATCCCGGATAACCACATCCACCACAATTTGCCTGCGGCAAAACGGCCGTCACCTGGGCAATGCGTGGATCCTCATACACGGCGAATTTCTTGGAAGCGATGTACAAAATAGCTGCTGCTACCAAAGCAATAGCTCCCAAAGAAATCACTGCAATCAGAATTACATTCATAAATCAGTTTTTTATTAATTGTTTAATTTATTTTTTATAATACACTCATAGGTTGGATGCTGAAAGAAAATTTCTTCCGCAAACGGGCTTTATTGAGCCAAATAATATAGTAATAGGGCACAAGAAAAGATAACGAACAAAGCGAAGCGCTCAGCTCGTCTTTCCACAAAGCCATAAATACGAATAGAGAAATGACCAAAATCAAAAAAGGAGGACAAATGCCAACAACACTGCCATAAAGCCCATCGAAAGTTCTCCTGTCACCCATACGTGATCACCCACCTGGTAAACAGAAGTATCTGTTTCGGTTACGTCAATCAATTTTTCCTTAGTATCAGCAGAAGTGCAATGTCCCTTGATGCTACACGTGGCACATGCTGATGTCTGCACAATCCTCACCTGCATGTGTGTGCCTTGTATGTTTTCCACAATACCCTGATGTTTTATAGTATTCGCCATTTTGCAAACTATGCTTTACAAATCGCAGCAAATTTACATATTATTTATGAACTGCAAGGCATTCTTTCCTTTTTTCTGTTTGTCTGAAGGACCTTTTTTTGATTTTTCCGCTTTTTCGAACCGTTTTTCCATCAAACTATCGGAATAAGGCCTTCATCCGACAACAAAAAGTCCGGCTTTGCATCTGAGTAAATCTTTGACAACTCTGCAGTCGAAAAAAGAAAGAAAAGAAAAATTTACCAAGTATAGTTCAAACCAAAGCCTAAGGTTTCGTTCACTTGGAAATAGCTACTTCCCTCTTTAGGTTCTGCACTATCGTCAAACCGAGCCCAAACGTAGAATTTGGCTGAGAGATAACGATTTAGAGCGAAATTGACCGTACTTTCCCAATCAATACGCACCCATTCGTAACTGGTGAGATAATCTAATCGAGAATCCAATGTAATGGACGGAATGACTTTCCATGCAATCTTAGACTGCATCTGCGAACCGAAGTCATGCTTTACCGTCTGCCCTTCTTCCAAGCCATATTTGGTTTCATTCACATCCTTGCCACCCACATATCGCATCGTGTGTGAGAATGGAGCCAAAAAGACAGAGAGATTCAACTTTTTCTTTTTCAATTTATAGTCCATACCGATACTGTTGGACCAATCTAACGGTGCCAGGAATTCAGCCTTCAGTTCGTCACTGTTGGCCGGATAAGCCTTGCAGAACTGCGTTTTCAATTCGGTAGAAATCGTATAATACCATTTTGAAATAGCTTGCAAACCTACCTTACTATATAGGCGGAACTGGTCGTTGTTTACCAGATAATCATGCTTTTCATCCGAAGGAGCTGAAACGAATCCTAATTTGGCTTCAAGGAGACTCTCCCACTGCACTTTTTCACGATCATTATAATTAGCATACAGATTCAAGAAAGCAAGCACTGAGTGGGTATTTTCACCACCCTTATACCAGTTGTCCGAGAAATGCGTTTGCGTGAACTGCAAAGAACCGTTACCGCCCAACTTCCACCAATTCGGCTTGTGTATCACCACCTCAACATCTTCTTTCACATCCAACATATTCTCTTGCACAAACAACTTAACCACCGAAGGCTTTGACTTAGCTTCTTTCTCCAGATTATCCTTGAACACTCCCCCCTCATCAATCTCTGCCTCTGTAAAGCGAATAAGGCGTGGATGATTTACGTAGGCACTCAATAAGGTTCGATCCACCACTTCCTCGGCGCGCGCCATAGAAGTGAAAGCCAAAGTGTCGTACGGAAGCAACGCGGGAGTCTGTGAAGGTAATGTATCGGGCATCCGGAACTTCCAATTCAACTGCGAATAGTGATTCAGCGGTCCGTAAAAATAGGTGAACGGAACGAACAGTTTATAATAATCGGGGCTGACTTCAATATATCGTTCAGGAGTGGCAGGATCGTTCAAATAATCGAGTACCCCCAAATACTTCTGCTGCAGAATGGACACAGTATCCATGCGGAACGATGAATTACCAGTTTTAGCCAGCTTCAACAGCAGATAAGGTTTAAGCAATTTGGACATCTCCGGTCTGCGTTTTTTCCGTTTCGGTGTCACCTCTTTCACTTTTTTCGAAGCTGCAAGACTATCCGACTGCAACTGAAGCGAATCGGAAGGAGCGGATAAAGAATCGGAAACTACCGCCAGCGAATCGGAACGCATCTGCAAGGAATCAGGACCTATCTGCAAGGAATCGGGGCCTATCTGTAGAGAATCGGGCCTTTCATGCAACAAATGCTTAGGACGAACAACGCTATCGCTATCAGCACTGCCGTTCTGCTCGATCAGTACCGGTAGGGAATCCATCAATGAGTCCACATCATAAACTTCTGTCGGACCAACTATTAAAGAATCCGCAACTGCGGAATTTCCAACAGTTTGCGCCGTCAAAGACTGACATAATGAAACCAATAAGCTAAAGCTTAAAACGGTTATCTGTTTTTTTATATTCATCATAACATCTTTTTAACCTAAAATAAAAAACTTCGGCAAAAATACTTCAATTTTACTTAGCAAACAACATCAGCAACATATATTTATGTAAAACCTGACAATAATCCAACTTTTTACGAAAGGATACACACAAAGAGTTTCTGTGTTTTTTAGATTTGTTTTCATCAAACCTTATGTAGTTCCTCATTTTTTTCATAATTTTGCGCTTTCAAACTGAATGTAAAATTATAAAACTAGATAACAGTGGGAGAAACAAAGTACATTTTCGTCACCGGTGGTGTAGCCTCTTCATTAGGAAAGGGCATTATATCATCCTCCATCGGTAAATTGCTGCAAGCAAGAGGATATAAAGTAACCATTCAAAAGTTCGATCCGTACATTAATATCGACCCAGGTACACTGAACCCGTATGAACACGGTGAATGTTACGTTACAGTGGATGGACATGAAGCCGATTTGGACTTAGGACACTACGAACGTTTTCTGGGAATCCAGACTACCAAAGCCAACAACATCACAACCGGACGTATCTACAAGAGTGTAATCGACAAGGAACGCCGGGGTGATTATCTGGGAAAGACTATTCAGGTAATTCCACACATCACTGATGAAATCAAACGAAATGTGAAACTTCTGGGCAATAAATATAAATTTGATTTCGTTATTACGGAAATAGGCGGTACGGTGGGTGACATCGAATCACTTCCCTACCTAGAAAGCATCCGTCAGCTGAAATGGGAATTGGGAAAGGACGCTTTGTGTGTACACCTTACTTATGTACCCTATCTGGCTGCTGCAGGCGAATTGAAGACTAAACCCACGCAACACTCTGTGAAAGAATTACAGAGTGCAGGTATACAGCCCGACATTTTGGTGCTGCGCGCTGAGCATGAACTGAGTGCCGAACTCCGCAAGAAAGTAGCCTTGTTCTGCAATGTAGATGAGAACGCTGTGGTACAGAGCATTGACGCTCCCACTATCTACGAAGTACCTATTCTGATGCAGGCTCAAGGCATGGATGCTACCATTCTGAAGAAAATGGGATTGCCTGTGGGCGACACTCCGGGTCTGGGTCCTTGGCGTGCTTTTCTGGAACGCCGTCACAAAGCTGAAGAGAAAGCAGCTTTACACATCGCTTTGGTAGGAAAATACGATTTGCAGGATGCCTATAAATCTATCCGCGAAGCACTGTCACAAGCAGGTACCTACAATGACCGCAAGGTGTCAGTGGATTTCGTAAACAGTGAAAAACTGACTGACGCCAATGTAGAAGAAGCACTAAAAGGCATGGCTGGTGTTTTAATAGGACCGGGTTTTGGCGAACGAGGAATCCCCGGCAAATTCGTAGCCATCAAATATGCCCGTGAACATGATATTCCGACCTTCGGTATCTGTCTAGGTATGCAGTGCATTGCCATTGAATTTGCACGTAACGTATTGGGATATCAAGATGCTGACTCTCGCGAAATGAATGAAAAAACGCCTCACAACGTAATAGACATTATGGAGGAACAGAAGTCCATCACCAATATGGGAGGTACTATGCGTCTGGGTGCTTACGAATGCGTATTGAAGCAAGACAGCAAAGCCTATGAAGCTTATGGCACGGAACATATTCAAGAACGTCATCGCCACCGCTATGAATTTAACAACCAATATAAAGATGAATACGAAGCAGCAGGGATGATGTGCTCAGGCATCAATCCGGAATCTGATCTGGTGGAAATTGTAGAAATACCTTCACTTCGCTGGTTTGTGGGCACACAGTTCCATCCGGAATACAGCAGTACAGTATTAAAACCGCACCCCTTGTTTGTGTCATTCGTAAAAGCTGCCATTGAAAACGAGCAGGCATATCTTAACAAATAACTCTTAATACATATCATACATTAATTTCAAGATAAAAATACATGGATAAAAATACCATAACAGGCCTTGTGTTAATTGGAATTCTACTGGTCGGTTTCAGTATCCTGAGCCGACCGACTCAGGAACAATTGGAAGCACAGCAACGCTACTACGATTCTATTGCACAAGTACAACAGCGTGAAGCTGACTTAAAGGCCAAAGCCGAAGCCGCACTAGCACATGAAAAAGTTTTGCAGGCATTAGACTCCACCAACCTTTTCTTTCATGCCCGACAAGGCAAACAACAACAGATTGTCATCCAAAACAATCTGGCAAAAATTGTAATCGACACAAAAGGTGGTCGCATTGCTTCTGCCACTTTAAAAGAATATAAGGAGCAGGACAAAACCACACCGGTAACCTTGTTCAGCGGTGAAGATGCTTCTATGAATTTCTTGTTCTATAACACCAAGGAAACCATTCAAACCAAAGAGTACTACTTCACTCCCGTGAACTGCACCGACAGCACGGCTACCATGCGTCTGTCTGCCGATGCTAACAGCTATATCGACTTTACATATGCCATGCATGCCGACAATTATTTGGTGGATTTCACCATCCATGCAGTGAACATGAATGGCAAATTAGCCTCTAGCAACAAGACGATTGACATAGAATGGACACAGCGGGCCCGTCAGATTGAAAAAGGCTATATCTACGAAAATCGTCTATCCGACCTTACTTACAAGATCGCAGACGATGACACTGACTATCTGTCTGCGGCACAAAACGATCAGAAAGAGCTGGCAGATCCTTTAGAATGGATTGCCTTCAAGAACCAGTATTTCTCGTCTATATTCCTAGCTGATGCTAACTTTGAAAAGGCAAAGCTTACTTCTAAGATGGAAGCAAAAGGCAGTGGATACACCAAAAACTATTCAGCAGAGATGAATACCGTTTTTGACCCCACTGGTCAGAAACCCACTCAGCTATACTTCTATTTCGGTCCGAACCATTATAAGATACTGAGTGCTGTAGGCAAAGACCTCAACAAAGACTGGGATCTAAACCACTTAGTATACTTGGGATGGCCTATCATCCGCTGGGTAAATAAGTGGTTCATTATCAACCTCTTTGACTGGTTATCAGGCTTAGGACTGAGCATGGGAATCGTGTTGTTGCTCATGACACTGATTGTAAAAGCTGTCGTGTTCCCGGCCACACTAAAGACCTATCTATCATCAGCCAAGATGCGCGTGCTGAAACCAAAAATCGACGAAATCAATCGTAAATATCCCAAACAGGAAGATGCTATGAAGAAGCAGCAAGAAATGATGACAATCTACAACCAGTATGGAGTCAGTCCTATGGGAGGCTGTCTACCCATGTTGATTCAATTGCCTATCATCATGGCACTATTCTTCTTTGTACCTAATGCCATTGAGTTCCGCCAGCAGAGTTTTCTATGGGCTGATGACCTCTCCACATATGATGCATTTATTACTTTTCCGTTTCATATTCCGTTTTTGGGCAGCCACCTCAGTTTATTCTGCTTGCTGATGACACTCACTAACCTCCTGAATACAAAGTATATGATGCAACAGCAGGACACCGGAGCCAATCCCCAGATGGCAGCCATGAAGTGGATGTCTTATCTTATGCCTGTAATGTTCCTGTTTATTTTGAATGACTATCCTTCAGGCTTGAACTACTACTACTTCATCTCAACGCTAGTCAGTGTGATAACTACTATCATCCTGCGTAAGACTACCAACGAAGCAACCTTGTTGGCGCAATTGGAAGCCAATAAGAAAGATCTTCACCAGATGAAAAAAAATAGCTTTGCCGCCCGCTTGGAAGCTATGCAGAAACAACAAGAAGAACTTATGCGACAAAGACAACAAAACAAGCGATAAGTCTTTTTACAAAAATAAAAAACTAGAGGGGAGTAACCACTCGGCAACGAGTTGCTTGCTCCCCCACTTTTTATGCACCTATACCTTTTTATATACACATTTGTACACTAAATACCTAGCCACATGAAGACTCACTATACTACACGCGAAATATGGCACATTGCTTTTCCCATACTGATTAGCCTACTGATGGAGCAAATGATTGGAATCACCGACACCGCATTTCTGGGTCGTGTAGGCGAAGTAGAACTGGGAGCTTCTGCCATCGCAGGCATCTTCTATACAGTTATTTTTATGGTGGCTTATGGATTTAGTATCGGAGCCCAAATACTAATAGCCCGCCGTAACGGAGAAAAAGAATATAGTAAAATAGGGCAACTGTTCTATCAAGGCATTTATTTTCAAATAGGGATAGCAACCATTCTTTTTACACTCTCCTATTTCTTTTCACCGCAGATTTTAAGAAAAATCATCGCTTCCGAAAATATTTATCAAGCAACCATCGGATACCTACATTGGCGTATATTCGGTGCTTTTTTTTCTTTTCACAGCAGTAATGTTCCGCGCCTTCTTTTTAGGTACCACACAAACTAAAACACTAACACTGAACTCATTAGTCATGGTAATGAGCAACATCGTGTTTAATTACATTCTGATATTCGGCAAACTAGGATTTCCCGAACTAGGTATCGAAGGTGCAGCCATTGGCTCATCACTAGCCGAAAT
>AMCI01000629.1_pt1 | contig 15914 bp, 9 predicted proteins | sample 419838 | NCBI WGS metagenome assembly AMCI01 (sample SAMN01090643, study PRJNA158313) | gut metagenome
TTTCCTCTTCCACGATAGAGGCCAGCGTACACACTTCCTCTGGTGTTAGTCCGATGTTCGCAGCCTGAGTTCTTCGTTCTGCGTTCCAAAAGCGGTCGTGTTCTTTCTGCATCCGCCGGATGAAATTCTCCACACTCATGTTCCAGTACACCTCATACGTCTCCGGGATAAACAGGGCAGCGAGTGTTTCTTTCGTGTAGCCCAGTTGCTGCAGGAAGAGTGAGTCGTTTAGCGGACGGGCAATTTCGGCCGAATCAATCATCAGCTGCTGTCCCACACTCCGTGCCAGGCGGTCTAGCGTTCGCACACTCCCGATGGTCAGGTTCATTGGTTCCTGATACCCCCGGGAAAATCGGCTGTACACGTGATAGACATTGTCCTTGGGGTGGATGGCATATCGTCCCGTATGAATGTGCTGTTCCAGATGCTTGTAGTGAGCCAGCCAGTGCCAGGCGGTCAGCCGGTTGGCATGTCCTACCTTCTCTATCTTGGCATAGACTGAGTCGGCTGTATCGTCGCGGTCCACATATACGTAGGCCGTCTTTTGGGGGTGAAACTGGGGAGCCAGGAGGCAGTAGTATCCCCATCCGCCAAGGCAGGCCCCGATGCTGAAGAGTCCTCCGATAAGGACTCTGATTGCATAGTTGGTCTTCTTTTTCATCTGTTGTTTTATTCGCTTGCTAAGTTTGTATCAATTGCAGTTGTCTGATTTCTTCTTCCCCTGTTTTGGGGTGATTCGGTTAAGAAAGAACCGCTCTGCAATCAGCTGGCCCACTGGTAATAGTTGTCTTCGGCTTCTATCTGTTTCTCGATGTCGTCGGGTAGCGGAGCAAAGAAATCCATCTGGGTTAGTTTCTCGATGCAGTCCACACTCACAGCATAGGTTGACAGCGGTTCCACTGCTTGCTGGTTGTTGAACAGGAATCCGATGGCGCGCATCGGTTTCACGAAAGGTGACAATACCACTTTGAAGAATCGTTGCGGTACCGCTACTTTCCCTTTGCCGATGGTTTTCGTCTGCTTCCCGTAAATGGGCCCGCAGATCACGATTATTGCACTATCGGCGATGGCCCAGTCGCGTATTTTTTCTTCCAAGTCTTTCCATCCGCGGCGGTTCAACTGCGGATGTTGCGGACACATGTTGCTGAAGTAGAATGATTCTTTCATCGCCTGGCTGTTCCATTTCATATCGGCAGCCGGTGCCATGTGCCCTTTGTCATACCCCGACCGGTTGTAGTCGGTGTTCGTGGCCATCGCTCCTCTCACGGCGGGGTCGGCCACAAAGCGGTCGCTGCGTTTGGCTTTTCCCTGTGTCTCTTGTCGGGTCAACTCATACGCCACCCAGTTGGGCACTTTTTTGTCGGGGTTGTAGGACACCACGTAGCCCAGATGCTGGATGAACTGTTCTTTCCGCGGACTGAGCATGCGGGGAATCTCCAGTTCCTTGCTGTTGGGCACATACAGTGCCATTCCCTTGTCTGCTGCCGGTGTAACGTTTCCCGACTGGTGGTTGCCTCGGCCCGGCTTCGTTGCCGGAGCAGGGGAGGGTTTTGTTCCCGGTTTTGTGGCCGGCTTGCGCTGCGGAGTTTCCTGTTCCACCACTGTAGTCTCCGTTGTTTCTGTTTGTTCTCTTTCCTGTCTGTTGTGTTCTTGTTGCCAGTACAGATACAGTCCGTACGACACCGGAATCAATACCAGGATAATCAGGACGGCAATCAGCCACCGGTTGCTGCCTGCTTTCTTTTTCCGTGCCGAAGTTCTTTTCCGGCCATTCTTCTTTTTCGCCATATCCGTTATTCCTCCTTTCTCATGCTGAATTCACAGCCACAATACTGTTGGTTATAGAATTGATATGCTTTGATGATGGCGATGCGTCGTTCGCTTAGCCCCCCTTTTCGCCAATTCTGTTCCCAGTACATCACGTCGGGATACGCCTCCGTGGCCCATCGTCCTGCTTCGTTGATCTGTTCCAGGCTCTTCCATCGGCTTGATGCCAGCGTGGTGGTAATCACGGCAAATCCGTGTTCGTGGGCATAGCGGGCCGTGTCGAGCAGCCGCAGCTTGAAGCAGTTTAGGCAGCGTCGTCCTCTTTCCGGTTCGTGTTCCAGTCCCGTCATTTGGCTTCGCCATTGTTCGTGGTTATAGTCGGCATCGATGATTTCAAGGCCGAGCGACTCGGCATAGCGGGTACATTCGTTTTTGCGGATGAGGTATTCTTCCAGCGGGTAGATATTGGGATTGTAGTAATAGATGGTAGGCGTAATACCGTGTTGCATCAGGCATTCGATGATGGCTGATGAGCAAGGAGCGCAGCAGGTGTGCAGCAACACTTTGTCGGCTCCTACAGGAATTTCCAGTTCAAATTTCTTTTTCATGGCGTAAAGTTAGTACATATTTTGTTTGATGGGAAAAATCGGTAAAAAACTTTGGTCGAAAAAAAAGTTTAAAAAAAAAGACGGGAATCTTTTTGTTATTTCAAATAAAGCTGTAATTTTGCACCCCGTAAACAAAAAACAATTGCCGCTATAGCTCAGTTGGTAGAGCAACGCATTCGTAACGCGTAGGTCACCAGTTCAAGTCTGGTTAGCGGCTCAGTACGGTGCTGATTATCCTTTGGGTAGTTAGCACTTTTTTGTTGATTCCTTTTGCCTTTATTTTCTTTATTTTCTCAAAAAGTGGTAGCAATTTATCGGGATTCTGTTACATTTTTCTATCTTTGCAGATAATCACATTTTATTTACTAACGAATACCATGAATATATTGAATGCCATGAAAAAAAGTTCGTTTTTACTCTTTCTCTTTTCTTTAGTGGGATTTTTGCCTTCAGTAGCTTCAGACACTCTTTTTGTGCGCGAAACGCAGATTCCGGTGTTAATTGAACGGCAAGATAATGTCCTTTTTATGATGCGTATGTATGCCACCGGGAGTCGTGTGCTCGATGAGGTGGTGTTGCAGTTTGGTAAGGAGGTGCCTTTGTCTGATATCCAGGCGGTGAAACTGTATTACAGCGGCACGGAAGCCCGACAGGACTATGGCAAGAATCGTTTCGCTCCTGTGGAATATATTACCAGTTTTACGCCGGGCAAGACGTTGGTTGCCAATCCTTCTTATTCGGTCAATCGTGCACAGGTGAATCGTCCCGGCCGTAAGGTGGTGCTTCGTGCACAGCAACCGCTTTTCCCGGGGCTTAACTATTTCTGGGTGAGTTTGCAGATGAAACCTGACGCTTCGCTCTACAGCAAGGTGTCGGCGCGCATCGAGTCGGTGAAGGTCGATGGTAAGCCGGGATTGTGCAGTGTGGTGTCTCCCGAGGGCATCGAGCACCGCATGGCTGTCGGTGTGCGTCATGCTGGCGATGATGGCTCGGCTGCTTTCCGCATTCCGGGACTGGTAACGACCAACAAGGGTACGTTGCTCGGGGTGTATGATGTGCGTTATAACAACAGTGTGGATTTGCAGGAACATGTGGATGTGGGCCTGAGCCGCAGTACTGACGGTGGTAAGACGTGGGAGAAGATGCGGTTGCCTTTGTCGTTTGGTCAGACGGGTGGCTTGCCGGCTGCTCAGAATGGGGTGGGTGATCCTTCCATCCTGGTGGATACGAAGACGAATACGGTGTGGGTAGTGGCTGCCTGGACGCACGGCATGGGCAATCAGCGTGCGTGGTGGAGCTCGCATCCGGGCATGGATCGTTATCATACGGCGCAGTTGATGATGGCGAAGAGCATCGACGACGGTCAGACGTGGTCGGAACCGATTAATATTACGGAACAGGTGAAGGATCCTTCGTGGTACTTCCTCTTGCAGGGACCGGGCCGTGGCATTACGATGGACGATGGTACGTTGGTGTTCCCCATTCAGTTTATTGATTCTACTCGTGTACCCAATGCTGGTGTGATGTACAGTAAGGACCGGGGTACTACCTGGAAAATTCATCAGCTGGCACGTACTAACACAACTGAGGCTCAGGTGGCTGAGGTGGAACCGGGTGTGCTCATGCTCAACATGCGCGACAACCGCGGAGGTAGTCGGGCGGTATCGGTAACGAAAGACCTGGGTCGCACGTGGACCGAACATCCTTCTTCTCGCAAGGCGCTGCAGGAGCCGGTGTGCATGGCTAGTCTCATTCATGTCAAGGCGGCAGATAATGTGTTGGGCAAGGACTTGCTGCTTTTCTCCAATCCCAATACTACGAAAGACCGTCATCACATCACGGTGAAGGCGAGCTTGGACGGCGGACTGACTTGGTTGCCCGAACATCAGGTGATGCTCGACGAGGGTCACGGCTGGGGCTATTCTTGCCTTACGATGATTGATAAGAATACGGTGGGTATTCTTTATGAGAGCAGTGTGGCTCACATGACGTTCCAGGCTATTCCGCTGACCGATTTGGTAAAATAAAAACTAAGAGGTAGGACTGCCTTGTTTTTTTGAAAGCTACCTTGTTTCTTTGAAACTATTAATTCGTTTATGCTAATTTTATGATGAATCAGAATACTAGTAGAAAGTCACGGATGCTGTGCGGGTTGCTGTGCTGTTGCTCGCTTTCGCTGGCGCAGCAGCCGGCTACTTCGGAGGTGATGACCCTTCATTCGGGGTGGGAGTTTACGCAGGTGGGCACCGACAATTGGCGTCCGGCGGAAGTGCCGGGTACCGTGCATCAGGATCTCATCCGGCATGAGTTGCTTCCTAATCCTTTTTTCGGCACCAATGAGCAGAAGATTCAGTGGGTGGAGAATGAAGATTGGGGGTATCGCACTTCTTTTCAGGTCTCGGCCGAGCAACTGAAGCGCGACGGGGCGCAGCTGATTTTTGAGGGGCTCGATACGTATGCCGATGTTTATCTCAACGGATCGTTGCTGTTGCGGGCCGACAATATGTTTGTGGGCTACACGCTTCCTGTTAAGGAGGTTTTACATGAGGGCGAGAACCTGCTGTATGTTTATTTCCATTCGCCCATTCGGCAGACGTTGCTGCAGTTGGGGTCCAACGGGTTCAATTATCCGGCGGACAACGACCATCACGAGAAGCGGCTCAGCGTGTTCTCGCGTAAAGCGCCCTATAGCTACGGGTGGGACTGGGGCATCCGGATGGTGACCAGCGGTATCTGGCGTCCGGTGATGCTCCGTTTCTTCGATGCGGCTACCATCAATGATTTCCATGTGAAGCAGCAATCGCTTACCGACGAACGTGCCAGCGTGGAGAACGAGCTGGAGGTGAACAACATTCTTTCGGAGCCGGTGCAGGCAGAGGTGAAGGTGAACATCTCGCTCAAGGGGGCAGAGGTGGCTACGCATAGCCGTTCGTTTACGCTGCAGCCGGGTGTCAATCACATTAGTCTGCCGGTCGATGTCTTGTCGCCCCGGCGCTGGATGCCCAACGGGTGGGGGGAACCCACGCTGTATGACTTTACGGCTCAGGTGGTGGTCAACCGTCAGGTAGTGGACCAGAAGCAGCATCGCATCGGCTTTCGCACGTTGCGCTTGGTCAACGAGAAGGATGAGCATGGCGAGTCTTTCTATTTTGAGGTCAACGGTCTCCCGCTCTTTGCTAAGGGGGCTAACTATATTCCGCAGGACGCACTTCTGCCTTCGGTCACTGAGGAGCGTTATCGCACGCTGTTCCGCGACATCCGCGAGGCGAACATGAATGTTATCCGCGTGTGGGGTGGAGGCACGTACGAGGACGACCGCTTTTATGAGTTGGCTGATGAGAACGGTATTCTCATCTGGCAGGACTTTATGTTTGCCTGTACGCCTTATCCTGCCGGACCCACTTTTCTCAAGCGGGTGACTGAGGAGGCCGATTACAACATCCGCCGCTTGCGCAACCATCCTTCGCTGGCGATGTGGTGTGGCAACAACGAGATTCTCGAGGCTCTGAAGTACTGGGGGTATCAGAAGAAGTATTCGTCGGCCATTTACCAGCGCATGCAGGCAAACTACGACAAACTGTTTCATGAGTTGCTGCCCTCTCGGGTGAAGTTGTGGGATCCCGATCGTTTTTATATTCACAGTTCGCCTTATTTTGCCAACTGGGGCCGTCCGGAGTCGTGGCCTGTAGGCGACAGTCACAACTGGGGGGTGTGGTATGGCCAGAAGCCTTTCGAGTCGCTCGACGAGGACATTCCTCGTTTCATGAGTGAGTTTGGTTTCCAATCGTTCCCGGAGATGAAGACCATTGCAACGTTTGCTTCTCCGGCCGACTATGAGATTGAGTCGGAGGTGATGAATGCGCATCAGAAGAGTAGCATCGGCAATCACCTCATCCGCACGTATATGGAGCGTGACTATCGCTTGCCTGCTAAGTTTGAGGACTTTGTGTATGTGGGTCTGGTGCTGCAGGGACAGGGTATCCGTCGCGGACTGGAGGCGCACCGCCGTCATCGTCCTTATTGCATGGGTTCTCTCTACTGGCAACTCAACGATAGCTGGCCTGTGGTGTCGTGGTCGAGCATCGACTACTACGGTAACTGGAAGGCACTGCATTATCAGGCGCGCCGGGCATTTGCACCGTTGCATCTGAATCCGTTGCAGCAGGCCGATAGCCTGTCGGTTTACTTGCTGTCCGACCTCACCGAGCCTCAGAAGAAGCTGTCGCTCTCCATGGAGGTGCGTACCTTTAGTGGCAAGCGCATGGGTAAGCCGGTGCATCTCACCGACCTGTCTGTTCCTGCCAACACGTCGCAGCTGTTGTGTACCACGCCGTTGTCACCGCTCTTCCGCCAGGAGAATGTATTCGGTGATGAGGATCGCCGCCGCTGTTACTTGCTGCTCACGCTGAAGAATGCGGAGGGCAAGGTGCTGGAGCAGGAGGTGCATTTCTTCGCCAAGCCGAAGGAACTCGACTTGCCCGATGCTGCGGTGAAATGGAAGGTGAAGCAGACCGACGGGCAGTGTGTACTTACGCTGCTGACCGACCAGCTGGCGAAGGATGTCTTTATCGAGGTTCCCTTGCAAGGGGTGCGTTTTAGCGACAACTTCTTCGATTTGTTGCCGGGCGAGCGCAAACAGATCATCCTCACTTCCCCGCAGATTCGCGCCGGTGAGCCGTTGCCGCTCACGGTCCGCCACTTGCGTCAGACGTATCCTTGATGCCGGTGTGTGGGGGGACTCTTATATTTGATAACATGTTTTATTAATTAATTTAATACTAAATTATTCATTATGAAACCACTATTAAAATGGACTGGATGTCTGGCGGCAGGCTTGTTGGCTTCTTGTCAGTCATCGGTAGAGCAGGCTGACTATCAGGTGATTCCTATGCCGCAGGAAATTGTAGCAGCCCAAGGAACTCCTTTCGTTCTCAAAAGCGGAGTGAAAATTCTGTATCCCGAAGGCAATGCCCAGATGCAGCGCAATGCAGAGTTGCTGGCTGAGTATTTGAAGACGGCTACGGGGAAGAGTTTTGCCGTGGAGGCAGGTACCGAAGGAAAGAATGCCATCGTATTGGCGTTGGGTGTTGACAACAAGAATCCCGAAGCGTATGAACTGAAGGTAGCCGGTGAGGGGGTTACTGTGAAGGGTGCCACCGAAGCTGGTGTGTTCTACGGTATCCAGACGTTGCGTAAATCGCTGCCGCTGGCAGTAGGGGCCAACATCTCGCTTCCGGCGGTCGACATCAAGGATGCTCCGCGTTTTGCTTACCGTGGTGCTCACTTCGACACTAGCCGCCATTTCTTCACGGTCGATGAGGTGAAGACGTATATCGATATGCTGGCGTTGCACAACATGAACCGCTTGCATTGGCACCTCACTGAAGATCAGGGCTGGCGTATTGAAATCAAGAAATATCCTAAACTTACCGAAATCGGTTCCAAACGTTCCGAAACGGTGATTGGTAAAAACTCCGGCAAGTATGATGGCATTCCGCACGAAGGCTTCTATACGCAGGAAGAAGCCAAGGAGATTGTGAAGTATGCTGCCGAACGCTACATCACGGTGATTCCCGAAATCGATATCCCGGGTCACATGCAGGCGGCTTTGGCTGCTTATCCCGAACTCGGCTGTACCGGCGGTCCGTATGAGGTGTGGAAGATGTGGGGCGTTTCCGAAGACGTGCTTTGTATCGGTAACGACCTCTCGCTCAAGTTCCTCGAAGACGTGTTTGCTGAACTCATCGAGATCTTCCCGTCTGAATACATCCACATCGGTGGTGACGAATGTCCCAAGGTACGCTGGGCTAAGTGTCCCAAGTGTCAGGCACGCATCAAGCAGCTTGGCTTGAAGTCGGATGCTAAGCACACCAAGGAAGAGCGTCTGCAGAGCTACGTCATCTCTCACATAGAGAAGTTCCTCAATGAACATGGCCGTCAGATCATCGGCTGGGATGAAATCCTCGAAGGTGGATTGGCTCCCAATGCTACCGTGATGTCTTGGCGCGGTGAAGGTGGTGGTATCGAGGCTGCTAAGCAGCACCACGATGTCATTATGACCCCCAACACTTACCTCTATTTTGACTATTACCAGAGCAAGGATACCGACAACGAACCGTTGGCTATTGGCGGCTACCTCCCGGTAGAGCGCGTCTACAGTTACGAACCGATGCCGAAGTCGCTCACTCCGGACGAGCAGAAATACATCAAGGGGGTACAGGCCAACCTGTGGACCGAGTACGTTCCTACGTTCTCTCATGCACAATACATGGTATTGCCGCGTTGGGCTGCCTTGGCCGAAGTGCAGTGGTCGGCTCCGGAGAAGAAAGACTATGCGAACTTCCTTTCTCGTCTGCCGCACCTCATCCAGTGGTATGATGCGGAAGGTTACAACTATGCAAAGCATGTGTTCGACGTAACGGCTGAGTTCACTCCGAACACGACTGAAGGTGCGCTCGACATCACGCTTCACACCATTGATGATGCTCCTATCCACTATACGCTCGATGGCAGTGAGCCCACAGCGGCTTCTCCGCGTGCCGAAGGCGTGGTAAAGGTCAAAGAGAATGCCGTGTTCTCTGCCAAGGCTTTGCGTCCCTCAGGCGACAGTCGTGTGCTGACAGAGAAAATCAATTTCAGCAAGTCGAGCATGAAGCCCATCGTGGCCAACCAGCCCGTGAACAATCAGTATAAGTTCAACGGCGAGTCTACGCTGGTCGACGGACTGAAAGGCAGTGCCAACTACAAGACGGGCCGCTGGATTGCGTTCTATAAGAACGATATGGATGTTACCATCGACTTGCAGCAGCCCACAGAGATTTCTCGCGTGGCTCTTTCTACTTGTGTGGAAAAAGGCGACTGGGTGTTCGATGCCAGAGGACTCACCGTGGAAGTGTCTGCCGATGGCAAGAACTTCAAGAAGGTGGCTTCCGAAAGCTATCCGGTGATGAAGGAAAACGATAAGAACGGGGTGTACAACCACGAACTTACATTTGATTCTGTGCAGGCGCGTTATGTCCGCGTCATCGCTCCTACCGAACAGCACATGCCGGCTTGGCACGGTGGCAAGGGGAATCCCGCTTTCCTGTTTGTAGACGAAATCGAAATCAACTAATACCCCTTTACACATAGATATGACAATAAGAAACAGATATACGTATGTAGGTCTTTTCTTATGGGTTATCGGGATGTGCTTCGCGGCACATCCCATCAAAGCACAGTCCGTCACCCCGGTTCCTTTGAAGATGGAACGGGGTACGGGCTTTTTTCAGCTTTTGGATGATACCCCATACGAGACCAACCTGCGGGGCAAGGATGCCCGCTGGCTCGCCCGCACCCTGCGGTCTCTTCCTGTCCGTTTGATTCCCGCGGAGCAGGCGGATGCCTCACCGCGCCTCACGTTGCGGCTTACGGATGCCAGTGCCGTCCTCTCGTCGCCGGAGAGCTACACCCTCTCCGTCACGCCGGAGCACATCCGGGTGGAAGCTTCTTCTGTCTCCGGACTTTTCTATGGCGTGCAGAGTCTGGGGCAGCTCGTCACTCCTGCCGGCACAGGTTTTACTGTTCCCGCTGTGGAGGTGGAAGATACGCCCCGGTTTGCCTACCGTGGCTTTATGCTCGATGTGTCGCGCCACTTTTTCCCTAAGGCATTTGTGAAGAAGCAGATCGACGCACTGGCTCGCTATAAGATCAACCGCCTGCACCTGCACCTCACCGATGCAGCTGGCTGGCGCATTGAAATCAAGAAATATCCCCGGCTCACCGATCTGGCTGCCTGGCGCAGCGGGGCCAACTGGAAAAGTTGGTGGAACGGTGATCGCCGCTACCTTCCCGAGGGTAGTGAGGGAGCTTTTGGCGGCTACTACACCCGTGAGGACATCCGCGAACTGGTGGACTATGCCCGCGAGCGGTGCATCACCATCGTGCCCGAAATCGAGATGCCTTCGCATTCCGAAGAAGTGCTGGCGGCTTACCCCGAGCTGTCCTGCTCCGGCGAGCCCTATAAGAACGCTGATTTCTGTGTGGGCAACGAGCGTACCTTCACCTTCCTGGAGAACGTGCTCACCGAGGTGATGCAGCTTTTCCCCTCCGAATACATTCATATCGGCGGTGATGAGGCTGGCATGAGTGCCTGGAAGACGTGTCCCAAATGCCAGAAACGCATCCGCGATGAGCACCTCGACGGGGTGGAAGGGTTGCAGAGTTACCTCATCCATCGCATCGAGAAGTTCCTCAATCGTCACGGTCGTCACCTCCTTGGTTGGGATGAAATCCTCAAGGGCGGACTGGCTCCTCATGCCACTGTCATGTCGTGGAGAGGAGAGGAGGGAGGCCTTGCTGCGATTCGCTCCGGCCACCGTGCCGTGATGACTCCCGGCAGCCATTGTTACTTCGACGGTTACCAGGATGCTCCTTCTACTCAGCCCGAAGCCATCGGCGGTTACCTGCCTTTGCAGAAGGTTTATGCTTACAATCCCGTGCCTGCCACGCTCACATCCCAGCAGGCTCGTCTCGTTGATGGTGTGCAGGCCAACCTGTGGACCGAGTACATCCCCACGCCTGAGCACGTGGAATACATGATGTATCCTCGCATTCTTGCTCTGGCCGAAGTGGCGTGGTCGGCTCCCGAGTGCAAGTCGTGGCCCGATTTCCACCGCCGTGCCTTGCATGAAGTCGATTGGCTTCGCGCTGCCGGCTATCATCCCTTCGACCTCTCAAAGGAAGTAGGCCCTCGTCCCGCTTCCCTTCAGCCTGTCGACCACCTTGCCCGCGGCAAGAAGGTGCATTACAATGCTCCCTATAATTTGTCTTACCGGGCTGCCGGCGACGGCTCGCTTACCGACGGATTGCAGGGCGACTGGACCTACAGCGACGGCCGCTGGCAAGGATTTATCAGTAAAGACCGCCTCGATGTCACGGTCGACCTCGAACAGCCCACCGACATCCACACCGTCAGTGCTTCTTTCCTTCAGGTAGCCGGTCCCGATGTGTTCCTTCCCGGTTCGGTCACCATCTCCGTGTCCGATGACGGCATTCACTTCACTCCGTTGTTGCAGCGCACCGCCGCCGTCAGCAAGCAGTTGGCGGTGCAGTATCAGGACATCACCTGGCACGGCAGTGCCCGCGGCCGCTTCGTGCGCTATCAGGCCAAGGCCGATCCTGCTGTGAGTGGTTGGATCTTCACCGATGAAATCATCATCCGTTGAGGGTAGCCGGAGAGAAGACTGCACCTGCCAAAAAGGCATAAAAAAAGCGCCGCGATTTTGTTCGTAGCGCTTTTTTTATGCTCATTGCTTTTTATGCTTAGAAAGATTAGTCAAATAAATTCTTGAATTTGCGGAAAATCTTCTCCTTTATCGACAGGTTTGGCTGGAAGCTGTCCGCTTTCTCCCATTTCTCCAGCGTAGCCTTTTCCTCCTTCGTCAGCGTTTCCGGCACATAAATGCTCACATTCACCAGCAAGTCACCCGTGCCGTAGCCGTTCACGTTGGGAATACCCTTGTTGCGCAGGCGCAATACCTTGCCCGGTTGCGTGCCCGGTTCAATCTTCACCTTCACCTTACCGTCGATGGTCGGAATTTCCACCGCGCCACCCAAGGCCGCCGTCGGGAAACTCAGCAGCAAGTTGTAAATCAAGTCATTCTCGTCACGGAGCAGTTCCGGGTGCTGTTCCTCTTCCACTAAGATCAGCAAGTCGCCCGATATCCCGTTGTGCTTACCCGCATTTCCTTTGCCGTTCAAGGTCAGCTGCATGCCTTCCATCACCCCGGCAGGGATTTTCACGGTCACCACCTCTTCGCCATACACGATACCTTCGCCGCTGCAATGCTTACACTTGTTCTTGATGATCTTTCCTTCACCGTGGCAAGTGGGGCATGTAGCCTGTGTCTGCATCGTACCCAAGATGGTCTGTTGCGTCTGTATCACCGAACCCCGGCCCTTGCAAGTGGGACACGTTTCCGTGCCGCTGTTGCTTTCCGCTCCCGAGCCGTGACAGTGGTCACAGGGCACATACTTCTTCAACTTAAACTTCTTCTCCACGCCTTGGGCCACCTCTTTCAGCGACAGTCTCACCTTCACGCGCAAGTCACTTCCGCGATACCGGCGTGGTTGCGGGCGTCCGCCCCCGCCGAAGCCTCCGAAACCGCTGAAGCCCCCGCTGTGTCCGCCGAAGATATCACCGAACATAGAGAAAATGTCATCCATTGACATACCCTGTCCGCCGAAACCGCCAAACGGACCGCCGTTGCCGGCAGCGCCGCTCACACCTGCATGACCGAACTGGTCATACCGAGCCCGTTTGTCCTCGTTGCTCAGCACCTCATATGCTTCAGCAGCCTCCTTAAACTTCTCTTCCGCTTCCTTGTTCCCCGGGTTCTTGTCCGGGTGATATTGAATCGCTTTCTTGCGGTATGCCTTCTTTATCTCGTCTGCCGTAGCCGTTTTGGCCACGCCCAATACTTCATAATAATCTCTTTTTTCTGCCATGCCTTTTGTCTCTTTACGTGTTCCGAATTATTCGCCAACCACTACCTTGGCATGTCTCAACACCTTATCGTTCAGTGTATACCCCGTCTGCACACAGTCCAGAATCTTACCCTTCAGTTCCTCCTTCGGAGCCGGAATCACCGCCACAGCTTCGTGGAAATCCGTGTTCAGCGGCAGTTCCTTCGTTTCGATGATTTTCACCCCGTTCTGTCCCAGCACGTTGATAAACTTCGTGTAAATCAGTTCCACACCTTCCTTCACAGCACTCACGTCCGTAGCCGTTTCCATCGTCTTGATAGCCCGTTCAAAGTCATCCACAATCGGCAGAATACTGCCCAGGCACTTCTCGCCACCGTTCAGAACCAGTTCCGCTTTCTCCTTCATCGTACGTTTGCGGTAGTTGTCAAATTCAGCCGAGAGGCGTAAGAATTTGTCCTTCTGATCCTCGATGGTCTCCTGAGCCTTCGCCAGTTCCTGTTCCAGTTCCTCTTCGCGAGTCAGAGGAGCCTGTTCCTCGGCCTGTTCGTTCTGCGGTTGTTCTTCCGCATTTTCCTGAATGTTTTCCGCATTTTCTTGAATGTTTTCCACATTCAACTCTTCTTCTTTCACTTTCTTTTCTTTCGGATCCATATCTAATTATACGATTTTATTCTACTTATCACCACCCAGCAAAAACTTTGCCAAGATGTGCCGGTGACATAAAAACGCTGCAAAGTTAATACAAATCTGTCAGATTGGCACATCCCTCTTTGCCTATAATTCATTTTAAATGCCTACCTTTGCGCCAGAAAACAAAAAAAGATCTTATAAAGAATGATTACAGTTTCAAACGTTTCGGTACAGTTTGGTAAAAGAGTATTGTTTAATGACGTAAACCTCAAGTTTACGAGTGGTAACATCTACGGCGTCATCGGAGCCAACGGAGCGGGTAAGTCTACCTTCCTTCGCACCATCAGCGGAGAGCTTGAGCCCACCACCGGCACCATCGTTCTCGGACCCGGCGAACGCCTGTCCGTGCTCAGTCAGGACCACTTCAAGTGGGATGCCTACACCGTGATGGACACCGTGATGATGGGTCACACCGTGCTGTGGGACATCATGAAGCAGCGCGAAGCACTCTATGCAAAAGAAGACTTCACCGATGAAGACGGTATGAAGGTGTCGGAACTCGAAGAACGTTTTGCCGAGCTCGATGGCTGGAATGCCGAGAGCGATGCTGCCATGCTCCTCAGCGGACTGGGCATCAAGGAAGACAAGCACTACACCCTTATGGGCGAACTCAGCGGTAAGGAGAAAGTGCGTGTCATGCTGGCACAGGCGCTCTATGGTAACCCCGACAACCTGTTGCTCGATGAGCCCACCAACGACCTCGATATGGAGACCGTGACCTGGCTGGAGGAATATCTCAGCAACTTCGAACACACCGTGCTTGTGGTGAGCCACGACCGTCACTTCCTCGATTCCGTGTGTACCCATACCATCGACATCGACTACGGCAAGATCAATCTCTTTGCCGGTAACTACAGTTTCTGGTACGAATCCAGTCAGCTGGCCCTCCGTCAGCAGCAGAACCAGCGAGCCAAGGCAGAAGAGAAGAAGCGTGAGCTCGAAGAGTTCATCCGCCGATTCAGTGCCAACGTGGCCAAGAGCAAGCAGACCACCAGCCGTAAGAAGATGCTTGAGAAGCTCAACATCGAAGAAATCCGTCCTTCTTCCCGTAAATATCCGGGCATCATCTTCACGCCCGAGCGCGAACCTGGTAACCAGATTCTCGAAGTATCCGGCCTTACCAAGACCACCGATGATGGTGTGGTGCTCTTCAAGGATGTCAATTTCAATGTGGAGAAAGGCGACAAGATTGTGTTCCTCAGCCGCAACCCGCGTGCCATGACTGCTTTCTTCGAGATCATCAACGGCAACATGAAGCCCGATGCCGGTCGCTTCAACTGGGGGGTGACCATCACTACTGCCTACTTGCCGCTGGACAACACCCGGTTCTTCAACACCGACCTCAACCTCGTCGACTGGCTGAGCCAGTTTGGTGAAGGCAACGAAGTCTACATGAAAGGCTTCCTCGGCCGTATGCTTTTCTCGGGCGAAGAAGTGCTCAAGAAAGTCAGTGTACTTTCCGGAGGGGAGAAGATGCGTTGTATGATTGCCCGCATGCAGCTGCGCAACGCCAATTGTCTTATTCTCGACACGCCTACCAACCACCTCGACCTCGAGTCCATTCAGGCCTTCAACAACAACCTGAAGACCTACAAGGGAAACGTACTGTTCTCCTCACACGACCATGAGTTCATCCAAACGGTGGCCAACCGCATCATCGAGCTGACGCCCAACGGCATCATCGACAAGATGATGGAGTACGATGAATACATCACGTCCGACCACATCAAGGAACTCCGTGCCCGCATGTACGGCGACAAGTAAATCAATAAAAAAAGGAGGATGCTTTTGCGTCCTCCTTTTCTTTTTCTATGACTTTATCTTTTTCTTTTATTCATGACTTTATCCGTGACTTCCTATTCTTCTGCAACCAACCAATCCTCCACTGTACCGGTTTCCGATGAGAAACTGACCCCGATTCTGTAAACAGTCCGTTTGTCCGCTTCGTAAGGCCGGTCGTAGCCTTTGTCTTCTATCTGCTGTAGTGCCTTTTCGGCAGAACCATCCAGCTTAAACTCAAAGATATATACAAACTTCGGAGTTTCCACAATGCAATCCACTCTTCCTTCGCTCTGCTCCCTTTCGATGCAGACCGTATACACGCTCATGAGGCGCAACAGCAGATAGAACGTATATTGAAAATAGCGTTCACGCTCCGGTTCTGTGCTTTTGCGCCGCATGGAGTAGGGGATGCTTGCCAAGAAAGAAGTCAGCTGCTTACGGAAAAGCTCCGTTTCTCCATCCGCTAAAGCAAAAGCCAAATCCTGTGCAAGGCTATTTACATTCTCCGTTGTATTCAGATAATTCGAGGCCACCATCGTGAGGAATCCACTCTTCACTTCGTTGTTTGGAAAATCCAGCAAAAAGGTCTGGCGGCGCTTG
>AMCI01000640.1_pt1 | contig 15803 bp, 12 predicted proteins | sample 419838 | NCBI WGS metagenome assembly AMCI01 (sample SAMN01090643, study PRJNA158313) | gut metagenome
TCGACTGCATAACTCCTATAGCATACGAACAGCTTTACGCCCAATTGAAACAAGAACTCGCAGACGGCGAGCGCTTTTGGTTTACCAAGGAAGACGAACGCGCCATCCAGGCCAACAACCAGCCTTTCTGTGCCGTATCGCCTGCGGAAGAACTTTTGCGCGATTGTCTGGTCTTTGCGGATAGTAAGGTAGAAGGTTTTAACTTCTACTCGGCTACCACCTTGTATGCCCTGCTGAAGAAGCGCTACGGCTGCGTATTGCGCGACAGTTCGCCTTCGGCCTTCAGTAAGTTGTTGCCGAATATCGGTACGCGGGTGCATACGCAGTTCGGCAACGGCTACTGGGTGAAATTTGTCGGAGAATGGATCTGATTATTTTTTGAGGATGACGTCCTATACCTTGAAGATAGCATTGGGATTTCGACTATTTTTTACGGGTGAGGGATACTATGAGCTGACCATAGACCGGAAGTTCGAAGAAATGACAACTTTTGCCCATGGTTACTTTTTTTATAACGAAAATAAAGTAACCCAAAAGAGCTGACATTTAATGATATCAACCGATTTTACAAAAGTAGCAAAAGGTTTTACTAGACAGCAATTAAAATAATCAAGCCGCTGTTCTGTTCAGAGCAGCGGCTTGATTAGGGAAAAGGTTTAGAGTACAGTTTTAATCTTTGCAAATTTCAGCAGCAAATTCTTGCGTCCGGCATGGTCGAATTCGACGCAGGCCTTGGTGTTGTCGCCATTTCCTTCTACAGAAATGACGGTGCCAAGTCCGAAGCGATCGTGTTCGATGCGCTGCCCCGCCTTCAAATTCGGCAGGTTGATGTTACCGCTGCTTGCTATACTGGACATCCCTTTCAGTGGTATCAGTCGGCGCCCGTTTGATGCAGGTGGGGTTGGTCTTGATGGCCAGGAAGAAGATTGGCTGCGGGAGGCTGTTGGGGTTGGCTTGCTGCGGAAACCATTGAAGTCCTCGTCATCTCTTACCAGATATTGGGGATCCACTTCATCAAGGAAGGGACTGGGCTCGCAGAATTCGACATTGCCATATTTGAAACGTGATTTCGCATAGGTCAAGTAGCAGCGCTTCTTCGCGCGTGTCACGGCAACGTAGAAGAGACGGCGTTCCTCTTCCATCTCCTTGGGATAGAAATTCGCATTGGCATTGGGGAAAAGATCCCTCTCCATACCTGTGACGAAGACCGTATCAAATTCCAGACCCTTAGCAGCATGGATGGTCATCAGTGTCACCTTCGGACTGTCGTCCTCCTTTTCCTCAGCATCGGTCAGGAGCGATACTTGCGAGAGGTATTCCGTCAAGGGAACGATTTCCATGCCGCGCTCCTCCTGCACCTCCTCTTCGTATGCCTTGATAGCATTCAGCAATTCTTCGACGTTCTCTTTGCGGTTGAGATTTTCCGGACTGTTGTCGGCATTGATTTCCGCTCCGATACCCGTTTGGCGGATAATGGTAGCTGCCAGTGCATAGCCTTCGGTCGTGAAGAGTTGGCTTCTGAAAGAGAGGATGAGTTCCTTGAATTTGTCGAGTTTGGCCTGTGTCCCCTTATTGAAGTTGAGACCGTACTGCTCTGGGTTGACGAGCACTTCCCACAACGACGCATTGTATTCTCCAGCCGCCAGTTGGAGTTTGCCCTGTGTCGTTGCACCGATACCTCTTGCCGGGTAGTTCAGCACACGTTTGAATGCCTCTTCGTCGTGGGGATTATTGACCAGGCGGAAGTAGGCCAGGATATCCTTAATTTCCTTCCTCTGGAAGAAGGAGAGACCGCCATAGATGCGGTAGGGGATATTTGCTTGACGGAAGGTCTCTTCAAAGGAGCGGCTCTGCGAATTGGTGCGGTAGAGGAGGGCGATATCCTTATGATCGACATCGTCTCGGTGGAGACGTTTGATCTCGCTGGCAATCTTCAGACTCTCGTCCTTGTCGCTGTAGGAAGAGAAAACCTGGATGGGACTGCCTTCCTCATTGTTGCTGTAGACTTTCTTGTTGATTTGCTTCTGGTTATGGCTGATGATGCTGTTGGCCGCGTTGACGATGGTCTGGGTAGACCGGTAGTTCTGCTCCAGTTTGATGAGCTTGGCTTTCGGATACTGCTGCGTGAAGAGCAGAATATTGTCAATGTTGGCGCCTCGGAAACCATAGATGCTTTGGGCATCATCTCCTACGACACAGATGCGGGAACTGGGTTTCGTCAGTTGGCTGATGATGGCATGCTGTGCGTGGTTGGTGTCCTGATACTCGTCCACCAGGATATATTGGAAACGTTCCGCATACTTCTGTCGGATCTCCGGGTATTGGCTGAGGAGCAGATAGGTGTTGAGCAGGAGGTCATCGAAATCCATGGCATTTGCCATGCGGCAGCGCTGGAAATACTTGGCGTAGATGTCGTAGGTCTTTCCAATATTGTTGAAATGGTCGCGGTCGAGAATGCTGCGGTCAGAAGCATAGGCTTCGGGCAGCATCAGGTGGTTTTTGGCTTCTGAGATGCGGCCGGCGATTGTGGCAGGCTTGTATACCTTTTCGTCTAACGTCATCTCCTTGATGATGGTCTTGATGAGACTGCGTGAGTCTGCCGTGTCGTAGATGGTGAAGTCGGAGGTATAGCCCATCACCTGTCCGTCGATGCGCAGAATGCGGGAAAAAATAGAATGGAAAGTGCCCGACCACAATCCTCGGGTGAAGTCGTCGCCGATGAGTTGGGCAATGCGGTGGTTCATCTCTCTGGCGGCCTTGTTGGTAAAGGTCAGAGCGAGGATATTATAGGGCATCATGCCCATTTTCATCAGATGGGCAATTTTATAAGTCAGAACTCTGGTTTTTCCCGAACCAGCACCTGCGATGATTAGGGAGGGACCGTCATTGTAGAGGACGGCTTCCCGCTGACTGGGGTTGAGTTCGTTGATGAAGAGATCTTCCATGGGGTGAACTTGTCGTTAGGGTAGGTGGGTGTAAGACAGTTACTGGTCGCTGTTCTTCTTGTCGTGTTCCAGTTTACGCTTGTAGAACTTACTTTTTTGGAAGAGATCGTCAAAGGCAATCTGCAGACTGTCTTTATCTTTCGCGTTTTCGTCTCTCAGGGCCTTGTCCACAATCTTCAGTTCATGTTCGGCTTCCAAGAGGTTGATGGAGTCCATCAGGAGAATGCCTTCAGCTCTGGCATTGATGGCGAGACGGTATTCCTTGCGCATTTTCTCAACGGCTTCTCTTGCCGTTTGGAAGTCGTTTTCGGCAAGGGCAGCACGAGCCGTGGTGAGGCAAGCCTTACCGTTGGTTTCTGCTGCTTCGCGTTCTTTGTCGTATGCGGACTTCTTGTCGCCGCAGCTGCTGCTGAGGAGGCCGAGCAGGAGGAGGCCCAGGATGGTATTGTATTTCATGGTTATTGGAGTTTATAGTGTGTAAAAGTACAAATTTATTTCGAGTTATCACTTTACTGTAGGGAAGTACCTGTCTTTTGGGGTGGGATTCAGGGAATCGCGGACTCGAAGGCAGATAAAAAATAATAGCGCATACCGGATTGCTCCTCGTATGCGCTATCATTATTTCAAGGATTTCGAAAGTGCTGACCCTTGTCAGTGACGAAACCTTCGGTCGTTAAGACCTCTTCTGTTGCGGAGACCCGACTCGAACGGATGACCTCAAGGTTATGAGCCTTGCGAGCTACCAACTGCTCCACTCCGCGATGTAGTCAGAAAAGCTTGACGCTGGAATATCTGACTTTGCTGTAGTTGCGGGAGCTCGACTCGAACGAACGACCTCAAGGTTATGAGCCTTGCGAGCTACCAACTGCTCCATCCCGCGATATTACCAATTTTTGTCTTCTTGGTTTGCTAATCGACTGCAAAGATACGATTTTTTTCCAATCAGCCAAATCAAATTGGTCGTTTAGATTTTTGTTAGTTTGTGGCGCCAACGCATCATCTTTTGTTTCGGTTGGTTTGCCTTACTTGGATTCGGATGATAACCTATTTTCAACTATAGAAAGATTCACTTTCAATCGTTGAATCTCTTTCTAGGTTATTGTTCAATCGCAGCGCTACTTAGATGTACAAAAAAATGATTGACACCTGTCAATCATCCATGCATTACTTCGTAGCGCCAACGGGAATCGAACCCGTGTTCCATGCGTGAGAGGCATGTGTCCTAGCCGCTAGACGATAGCGCCAAGAGCGGAAGCTGGGGGATTCGAACCCCCGGTACGGTAACCCGTACGTCAGTTTAGCAAACTGGTGGTTTCAGCCACTCACCCAAACTTCCTTACCTTGTTTATCGTTTGTGATAACTTCGTTTCTCAAACGCGATGCAAAGGTACGAATTATTTCTTATACTCCAAACTTTTTGGGAGAAAAAATGCATTTTTCTTGAAAAAAAAGTGTTTTGTGGGGTGTTTAGGTATTGGCGCTTGATGAGAAATAGCTGTGTTTTTATTCTTTTACCTTTTGATAATAAGGTGCTTGTGGGTGTTTTAGCTTGATTTTTCTCTTTTTGACAAAAAAAAAGTGCCTCAACTTGTATTTTTTTTTCGTTGTAGGCATCTTGGGTAGTTTTACTTTGGTATTCCGTTTTGCCTTTTGGCCTTTGCCCAAGCAAGCATTCGAGGTCTTGGGGGTACTCCTTAATATAAGGGATAAGCAGAATGCAATTGGTATCGTCCAGACACGATGTGGTCTTTTGGCTTCAGCAGGAACAAAAGTGGTTTGCGGTTCGTCGTACTTAATCTGGCTTTTTCTGCTGCATCTGTCTCAGTGCGCCGATGAGGGCGTTGTTCTCGTTGGCAAGTCCGATGGAGATGCGCAGGCAGTCCTTGCAATTGCTCAGGTGGGAACAATTGAAAACAGCGATACCGTTTCGGCGGAGATAGCGGTATACTTCGTTGCCGTTGGTGAACTTTGCCATAAAGAAATTGGCATTGCTGGGGTAGACCGCTTCACAGCAAGGGAGGAGGCGCACCGCCTCTATCACCTTTCTCCGTTCCTCGAGCAGTTGGTTGGTCCATTTGTCCACATCAAACCGCCTTCTGAGGATTTTCAAAGCCTCGCGCTGTGCCCAGCTGCTGATGGTAAAGGGCTGTTGGATGCATTGCAGATAGCGGATGATCTCTGGTACCGCACAAACAATGGAGACCCGAAGGTCGGCCGAAGCAAAGGCATTCGAGAGGGTGCTCAGTACAACCAGATTGTTGTAGGTCGATATGGAACGTACCAGGGAGGTGCTGTTGGAAAACTCCTGGTAACTCTCATCGACCACGACAATGCCGTTGAAATGTTTGCAGAGCAGTTCGATTTCGTGGCGGTCAAGCAAGTTGCCGGTAGGGTCGTTGGGACTGCAGAGGAAGATGAGTTTCGTCTGTTCGTCGCATTTTGCCAGAACCTCCTCTGCCGAGAATTGAAAATCGCTGTTCAGCAGATGTCTTCTGTAGCCCACGCTATAGAGCAGGGAAAACTCGCGGTAGCGCCTCGTGGTGGGTTCGATGGCCACGACATTGTCCTCGCAGGGATTGCAGAAGGTACGGAAGAGCAGGTTCACCGATTCGTCAGTGCCATTCGCAAGGCCGATGCAGTGGGGCCAGAGGCTCTTCATCTGTCCGATGGCCTCCTTCAGTTCCTTCGCTTCAGCTTGTGGATAGCGGTTGAAGGGCGCATTAAACGGATTCTCGTTGGCATCCAAGTGTACGCGCACAGGATACCTGTCTTCTTTGGGGAGCTCCTGCCGCAGCTGTTCCAATACGAGGATATTGGGGCGGACGATAGACTTGAAATCTCTCATACGCTACGATTATTTAGTGAGGACGGATTATTGATATTTTTGGATAAAGGCATCAGCAGTCGGGTCGCCCAGTTCCTTCGCCTTCTGCAGGTGGGTGAGGGCTTCCTTCTTCTTGCCCAACTGTCCGTAGGCGATGCCCATGATCTTATAGCAGTCGGGGTTGCCCGGCAGTTGCTTTAGATAGGTGGCGCAAGTTTCGATCGCTTCAGGATAGAGGCCAGCGTTGAGCAATACCAAGGCTTCTTCTACGGGATAGAAGGGATCTTTGGGATTGAATGCCTTTGCCGTGCGGATATCATCGAGCGCCTGCTGGTACATTCTGGCCTTCATTTCGAGCTGCTCACGCATATAGTAGAACTTATCGTTGAGGTTCTTCGGACCGATGATTTTCTCGTATTCGAAGAGGTCCAGTACCGCCTTCTGATAGAAGCCGAGCTGCTGGTAGCGCTGTGCCCTTTCGAAGAAACAGTGAGCGTCGCCTGGGTAGTAGGGTTTGGGAAGTGCCGCGATCAAACTGTCAGCCAAGGTAATGAGGTGGAGAGAGTCTTCACGTGTGGCAGGAATCTGTCCTGCCTGCATACCCAGTTCGTAGGCCCGTGCCGCATAGTTCCAGGTCTCGATTTTCGCCTGTGCTGACCACTGGTTGGCTTGGTCGAACGACTGGGTATTGATGCGGTAGTAGTTGTCGTATGCCTGTTTGTATTCCTTCTTTTGCAGCAGGCAGTGCGCTTGTTGCAGCAAGTGGAAAGGCGAAGCATTCAGTTCGTATGCTTTATGGGCAGCTGCGATGGCATTGTCGATAGTCCAATTGGGTGCCGTTGTCTGCGGGTCGTTCATCACCTTGGCGAGCATCAGCTTGCTGATTTTATTGTACACCTCGTCTGCCTTGATTGTAGATTTTTCCTTTCCTGCCAGTTCGAGCGCCTGTGCGAAGTCCTGTTCGCTGTGAGCATAATCCCGGTGCTGGGCATAGAAGGTACCGCGGTTGGTATAGCCTTCCGCATTTTCGGGATAGCTGGCGATGAAGTCGTTGTTGGCATGGAGGGCCGGGATGGAATCCTTATAGCCCAGCATATAGATATAGGTGAGGGCATCTTTTTCGTTTTCAGGCAGTCCCTTCGGTATCTTGATGGCTTGGAGGTCACTGTTCAGGATACTCATATTGGTAATCTGCAACTGCTGGATGAAACGGCTGTCAACAGCGCAAAGATGTTGTGCCCCTTCCACAATGTTGCGCTGTGCAATCGCCACTACCGCCCCAGTTGCGTCGGTCAGAGGGCAACCCTGGAATTTCTCCTCGTTGTTAGCTTGAACTTCATAGTATTTGAACCCGTTGAAGTCGTCCGCCTTCTTAATATTGATTAAGGTAGGGTTTGCCTTCTTCTTTCCTGTATAGGTGAGAAGCTGTACGGGTGTGCCCGCATCGCATTGCGGATGTTCAGCCAAGGCAAGTGCGGCAATCTTTTTGGCGCCGAGAGTAGAGAATTTCACCAAGTCGTAGGTGCTGTTTGCACCGAGAATGCGGTGTACGGGCAATTTGTCGCCCTTGTAGTCGATGACTTCCGCACGGTAGGCACCATCGAAGAGGGTAAAGGCTGCGATACCTGTTCCTTGTTCGTCAATGAAGAAACCGTTGCCGCTGCGGAGAAGATCCCCCTTCTCGTTGTAGGTGACGATATTGAAGATGGCCTTGTTGCTATTGGGATTGGAAGTCGTTTGAGTCATTGAACTTGGCAGCTGTGCGGGGGTAGCCAATGTAGGCGATAGGGCACAGGCGCCAAGGCAAAAACATAACAATATCTTTTTCATTCTTTTGTTGATGGTTGGGATGGAGCAATAACGATTGCGGTGACCCGTTGGAGAAGGCCAGTGGAAAAAAGGCTTCTTGGGCTTTCCGCAGTTATTTTTGTCCGTTGCTTAATAAGGATTTTGCATTGTTGATGGCTGCTTCCGTCATTTCCGCCCCGCTCAGCATATTGGCGATTTCGCGGATGCGTGCTTCGGTATCCAGCAGATGGATGTGGCTGGAAGTACCCTCGCTGTTTTCGGTTTTGAACACCCGGTAGTGGTGGGTACCCAAGGCCGCGATCTGGGGGAGGTGGGTGATGCAGAGAACTTGGCAGTAGGATGCCATTTTCTGCATGACGTTAGCCATTTTCTCCGCCATGGTTCCCGAAACCCCCGTATCAATTTCGTCGAAGATGATGGTCGGGAGATGCTGGTGGCGGGCGATGAGGGATTTGAGCGAAAGCATCAGACGGGCGATTTCACCGCCAGAGGCAATTTCCGTCACATCCTGTTCCGGTATATTCTTGTTGGCGCTGAAGAGAAATGCCACATTGTCAAGGCCCGAAGCCTCGGGGCGGGTGCGGGTGGTAAAGTCGAAATGGAGTCGGGCGGCAGGCATGCCCAGTGACTGCAGGGTGCGCGCCAGATCGGCAGCCATCGTCGTGCCAGCCTCCTTTCTTCTTTCGGTAAGTACCTTTCCTTTTGCCAGCACTTCCTTCTGGAGACGTTCCACTTCCGCTGTTTTCTGAGAGATCTCCTCATCGATGTTTTCAATCTGGTCGATGCGTGCTCTCAGGTCCTGTGCCAAGGCAATCAGTTCCTCTACACTGCTGACATGGTGTTTCTGTTCCAGACTGTAGATGGTACTCAGCCGGTTGTCCACATATTCCAGTCGTTGTGGATCAAAATCGATATGTTCGAGTGCCATCGTCAGTTCTTCGGCGATGTCTTTGAGTTCGATGCGCACACTTTCCATGCGTTCTGCTAGTTCCTCGCCCTTGTCGAACACCTTGCTGATGGATTCCAGCTGCTGGATATCCGTCTTCAGCAGGCTCACCGGGTTTTGGCTGTCTTCCGTCAAGTGGTAGGACGTCTGGTAGAGCACCGTTTTGATTTCTTCGGCATGGCTCAGCATTTCAGTCTCTTTTTCCAGTTCCTCCTGTTCTCCGGCAGTGAGTTGCACCTCCTCTATCTGTTGGAGCTGGAACTGCATGTAATCCATGTCGCTCTTGTCCTGCTGTGCCCGTTGTTGGAGTTCTTCCAGTTCGGAGCATGCCGTATGCCATTGTTTGAACACCTGCAGGTAGTCTGTCAGGATATCGTCGTGATGGCCGAAAGTATCGAGGATATCCAGCAGGAAGTGTTCCTGTCCCATGAGCAGATTCTGGTGTTGGGAATGGATGTCGATCAAATGGGCCGTCACGTTTTTGAGGACGGCGATAGGCACCGGCGTATCGTTGATGAAAGCCCTGCTCTTGCCGTTGGTTGTCACTTCGCGCCGCACGATGCACTCCTTGCCGTCGGAGTCGATGTCATTGGCAGCGAAGATTTCCTCCAGCTGCAGTTGGCTGATGTCGAAATGTCCTTCCACGCAACATTTGCTGGCCCCAGGTTTGATGGCCTTGCTGTCTGCCCTTTGTCCCAGAAGGAGACCCAGGGCACCGAGGATGATACTCTTTCCCGCACCGGTCTCACCGGTGATGACCGAGAATCCGTTGGAGAAGTCGATGTCTAAGGCATCGATCAGGGCATAGTGTGAGATATGGAGATTTTGTAGCATAGGGTTTATTGCTTCAGCTTTCGCCAGTAGGAGGCTTGAGAAGCATTGATTTTCATCAGGGTTTCGCTAATTTCTTCTTTGTCTTTGGGGGTTCCCTTTCCGCTGTAGATGTTGACGATTTCGTCCCGTTTGTATTCTGTGAACAGCTGGGGCAGCATACTCATGCTTTTGTTGCTATGAGCCTCTTTGAGCAGCCCCATAGCTTTGGTGATACCCGCTCTGCCGCGTTCCACGTTTTCCGCCATCGTATCCAGGCCTTCGCGGTAGTAGGCATATTGCAGATTTCTGAATGGCTCCATGGCATTGTCGAGATAGTCGTTGATGATGGCATAGCGGTTCTTGCCGTCTTCGAAAGCTTTCCAACCCTTGGCAGAGGGAACCAGGTTCTGTGCATTGCTGCACACATCCTTGGCGAGCTGCAGTACTTCCGTGCCTCCTTTGGGTGCCATGGCGTCCAGGTCCATGCCGATGATGAGGTAGGCATAGTAGGCCACCAAGGCTGTCAGGTCTTTGTCGATCACATCGGGGCGGAATTCCAGTTTGTCGAATTCCTGGAACTGGAAGTTGAAATGCGTGTCTTGCGTACTGAAGACCACCGTAGTATAGTTGGAGTTGTACACCGGTCGGGTGCTCTGTACCATCAGGGTGCAGTCGAAGCGGTTGTCGGCCTCGTCGTATTTCGTCACCGTAATGCTGAAGTTGCAGTCAATGCGTTCGTGCTGCTGGAACTGCAGGTTAGTCCATTGTTTTTCGTTGATGAACTCGTTCAGAGCCGTTTCCAGGGTCTCAAACACATTGGTGCTCGTACCTTGGATTTGCTGGTGGTTAATGCTCACTCTAGCATTAAGTTCCTGGGCTTTCATCGCTGTCGGCCAGGAGCAGAGCAAGGTTACCAACCCAATGCCGATCAGTTGAATCTTTCGCATAGTTCGTTGATGATGTCTTGTGCCACTTCCGTTTTGTTTTTCAGCGGATAGCTCTTCTCGCCAGTAGCCGAGAGAATCGTGATCTTGTTGGTGTCGTAGGCAAATCCAGCCCCCTTGTCGTTGAGCGAGTTGAGCACGATGAAGTCCAGATTCTTCTTCTGGAGCTTATGAAGGGCGTTGGCTCTTTCGTTGTTGGTTTCGAGGGCAAATCCCACCATGCGCTGTTGGGGTGTCTTCATCGCCCCCAAAGCTGCCGCAATATCCTGGGTCGGTTTGAGGCGCAACACCATATCGTCGGCACCGCGTTTGATTTTCTGGTCCGCCCGGGTTTCTATGGTGAAATCCGCTACGGCAGCGCAGAGAATGGCGGCATCGGTGGTGGGGAAGAGGCGGGTAGCCGCTTCATACATTTCCGCAGCACTTTCCACATCAGTGCGGTGGATGTTGGGGTGGTGGGTAGTCAGACTGGTCGGTCCGCATACCAGTTCCACCTCCGCTCCCTGTTCGGCACAAGCATTGGCGAGGGCGATGCCCATCTTTCCGCTGGAGTAGTTGCCGATGAAGCGCACCGGGTCGATTTTCTCATAGGTTGGTCCCGCAGTGATGAGGATACGTTTGTGCTGAAGTTTCTGCTGAGCGGCAAAGAAAGCCTCAAGGGCAGCAAAAATATTTTCTGGTTCCTCCATACGTCCCTTTCCCACCAGGTGGCTCGCCAGTTCGCCCGAAGCCGGTTCAATGACATGGTTGCCGTAGGCGCGCAGGCGGTTGAGGTTAGCAGTTGTGGAGGGATGGGCAAACATGTCGAGGTCCATGGCAGGAGCCACGAATACCGGAGCCTTCATCGAGAGGTAGGTTGTGATGAGCATATTGTCAGCGATGCCGTTGGCCATTTTGCCGATAGTCGCTGCCGTTGCTGGGGCGATGACCATGGCATCAGCCCACTGTCCCAGTGCCACATGGCTATGCCACGAACCGTCACGCTGAGCGAAGAACTCGCTGATGACGGGTTTGGAGGTCAGTGCCGAGAGCGTCACTGGAGTGATGAATTCTTTTCCCGATGGAGTGATGACCACCTGCACCTCTGCTCCTGCCTTGATGAAGAGGCGGATGAGGGTGCAGGCCTTGTAGGCTGCGATGCTGCCGCTGATGCCGAGGACGATATGTTTGCCTTTCATGATGTTTTGCTGTATAGATGGTGAGTAGGGGAGTACAGGACTTATCTATAGTCCTTTAGCATGTCCGAAGGTATTGTATCTCCCCAGTAGGAGGCTCCGTGATTGTGGACCCCTTATTTGTTTTGTTCGTTGATGCGCAGGAAGGTCTGTTTGGTATTTTGGGTAAAATCCCCTTGCAGAATCCAGCTCAGGTAGCCGGGATCGCGTCGCAGCACCTCCGCAGCAGGTTGCCCCTTGTATTTGCCGAAGTTGATGGTTTCCACGCCAGCTTCGTTATAGATGATTCTTCCGGCGAAGTCCACATTGTTGTTGCGGCGAGAGAAGGTGGCCAGGAAGTCTACGTCGTTGACGAGTTCGTCGCTGTAGCGGTCGAGCTGAGCCTGTAGCACCTCATAGGTGGCCTGGGTATCTGCCAGTGCTGTGTGGGCATTTTCCAGATCCTTGTTGCAGTAGAATTTATAGGCTGCAGCCAAGTTGCGTCTTTCCATTTTGTGGTAGATGGTCTGCACATCGATGAGGCGGCAACCGCTGATGTCGAAGTTTACGCCGGCGCGGATGAATTCTTCAGCCAAGAGAGGGATGTCGAAGTGGTTGGAGTTGAATCCTGCGATGTCGCTGGTTTCAAAAACCTGGGCGAGTTCGGCAGCCATCTCCTTGAATGCCGGACAGTCTGCCACCTCTTCGTCGGTAATGCCGTTCACGGCAGAGGCCTCGGGCGAAATGGGGATGCCTGGATTGAAACGGAGTGTCTTGGCTTCTTCATTGCCGTTGGGGTGGACCTTGAGGTAGCAGAGTTCTACGATACGGTCGTAACTGATATTGAGTCCTGTCGCTTCAATGTCGAAGAAAACGATAGGACGAGTGAGTTGGAGTTTCATGTAGGAATTTGTTTTGGGTTGCAGGCGGATGGGCATTCAACTTCCATTCCGCTGCAGTTGGACTAATCGTTGAGCATCATTGGCATGAGCAGCATCAAACTGCTGCGTTCCTCGTTGGCTTCGGCAGGGATGATGACCCCGGCTCTGCTGGCGTCAGCGAGTTTGATAATGATGTCTTCCGCGTCCATATTGTTCAGCATTTCCATGAGGAAGGTACCCTTGAAGCCGATAGACATCGGTAGTCCGACATAGTCGCAGAAGAGTGCTTCTTCGGCCGACATGGAGAAGTCGACGTCTTGGCAGGAAATGGTCATCTTGCCCATGTCGGTGTGGATTTTTACCAAAGCCGTCTGGGCATTGGAGAAGATGAGCACACGGCGCAGGGCACTCTGCAGAGCTGCGCGGTTGATGGTGATGCTGTTGGGATTGTTTGCTGGGATGACGCTGGCGTAGTTGGGGAAACGACCTTCGATCAGGCGGCAATTCATCGTATAGGATTCCGACTGGAAGAGGGCCTTCTTGGCGCTGAAGCGGATGATGACGTCGCCGCTTTCCTTCTGCAAGAGGTTCTTGAGCAGAAGGGACGGTTTCTTAGGAAGGATAAAGCAGCCTTCTTCTGCTGCTTCGATTTGGTGGAAGGTGTTGCATGCCAGTTTGTGTCCGTCGCTGGCCACGATGGTGACGTTCTGCTTCTTGATGTCAAAGAAGATACCGTTCATGACAGGGCGCAGTTCGTCGTCGGCAGTAGCGAAGAGAACACAGTTGATACCAGTCAGCAAACTGTTGCTGTCCAGCGTGATGGTGGCAGTATCTTCCTCGTTGGCTGGAGGGGTGGGGTATTCATCCCCGAACTGTCCCATGAATCTGTACTGTCCGTTCTGGTATTCGATTGTGATTTCCATGTTGGTCTCGTTGACGTGGAAGTCCAGGGGCTGTTCCGGAATTTCCTTGATAGCATCTTGGATGGTCTTGGCATTGACAGCAAAGGTGATATCCATGTCGCTTTCGATCAGGTCGATGGTGCTGGTCAATGTCGTTTCGTTATCCGAGGCGGTCACTGTCAGTTGGTTGCCCTTGATCTGGAAAAGGAAACAGTCCAGAATGGGGAGGTTGTTCTTGGAAACAATGACGCGACCTACGTTTTGTAAACGTGTGGATAGCAATGAACTGGAAATGACAAATTTCATATCGGATATTATTTTTTGATTTCGTTAGTATGATTGGACAAAAGTACAAAAAAAATAGGACATAGGCTGGTTTGGTGCTGATTTTGTCGGATTTGTTTCGCCTCCACCTAGTCCTGCCACGTGTCCATTTGCATAGCCCTTTCCACTATGGTTTGCCGTGAGTTTTGCCCCGTTTGTTCGGGGTATCGCAGAGGGAGAGTAAAATACCGCGAACCTTGATAGGAAAGAGGAGTGAGAGAAAGAAAATCAGCAAAAATAGTGGTGTTTCTAAAATAAAGTAGTAACTTCGCCAAATATTTTTAAAAGTTTATTTTGATGGAAATTACAGGTAAGATTATTGTAGCGGCTGAACCTCGTGGCGGTGTCTCCGCCCGTACGGGAAACAGTTGGAAGATGCAGGAGTTTGTCATCGAGACCATTGAGCAGTATCCCCACAAGTGCATGTTCTCTGTTTTTGGTGAAGACCGTTTGAGAGAAATGAATATCCAGGTGGGCGAAGTGATGACCGTATCTTTCGATATCGATGCCCGCGAATACAACGGCCGTTGGTATAACGACCTCCGTGCATGGCGTGTAAGCCGTGAAGTGCAGGGTGCTCCTGCTGTCGGCATGCCCGCTCCAGCTGACATCCCTGCTCCTGCAGCTCCTGCAATGGGTGGCACTGCAGTTGCTAGCGAACCAGAAGACGACCTGCCTTTCTAAATTCGCAACGGATGGCCGTATAGTTTGTAACAAGAAAAGAGAATGAAGTTATCCTTGGGAAGGCTTCATTCTCTTTTGTTTTGGTATCATCAGATGAAGGGTATACTTAAAATCTCTTTGTTTCTCGTCCTTGCTTTTTTCGTGACGAGCGTTGGTGCGGTATTGTGGTATCGTTGGTTTCCTGTGCGCGTCACCCCGCTCATGGTCATTCGGGCGATGGAGGGAAATGACAGCTTGGGTTGGCAGTGGCGCCATGAGTGGGTGGATTTGCAATCCATGTCGCCCAACCTTCCCCTTGCCGTGATGGCATCCGAGGACCAGCGTTTTCTTCAGCACCAGGGGTTCGATTTTGAAGCCATCCGCGAAGCTGTCGATGAGGCACGTTCCGGCGGTCGTCGGCGAGGGGCAAGTACCATCAGTCAGCAAACGGCGAAAAACGTTTTTCTTTGGCCTTCTTCTTCCTGGCTGCGCAAGGGCTTTGAGGTGTATTTTACCGTTCTCATTGAGCATTGTTGGTCTAAGCAGCGCATTATGGAGGTTTATCTCAACAGCATCGAGATGGCCCCCGGCATCTATGGTGCTGAGGCTGTGGCGCAGGCACACTTCCATCGGTCTGCCATCAAATTGCGCCGTACCGATTGTGCACGCATTGCCGCTACTTTGCCCAATCCTCTGCGGATGAGTTCTGCTGCGCCCAGCCGCTATGTAAAGAGACGCACACGCCAGATTCTGCGCCAGATGCGCCATCTCTCTCCTTTTCCTATAGCCAAAGATCGCTAGAATTTGCAAATGGGTTATCTTACCCTTTGCAGTTGTCTATTTACGGTTTATGTTGGCTTCACCATTTAGCCTGATTGTTTGACGGGTTATCCTACCAGCCGCAGGAATCAGAGGAAAATTGGAAGGGGAGAAGTTGGCTGCACGATGCGATCACATAAGTGTGGTGGCTTCCATAGAGGAGGATGCGCATGGCTTTGCCGTAGCGGTGCTCGGTTTCAAGCAGTACTTGTCGGCAGGCCCCACAGGGCGTGATGGGGTTGGCTGTATAGGAGCCGTCTTCTGTACGGGCTGCTATGGCGAGGGTGGTCACGGCTGCTTCCGGATAACGTGCATTGGCATAAAATACGGTGCAACGTTCGGCGCAGGTGCCCGAAGGATAGGCCGCATTTTCCTGGTTGCTGCCGCAAACGATTTCACCATTGTCTAAAGCTGCTGCTGCCCCCACAGAAAAATGGGAGTAGGGAGCATAACTGGTGAGGCAGGCAGCCTTGGCAGCCTCGACTAATTTTTGGTCGGCAAGAGCAAGTTCTTCAAAAGAACAGATCTGATAGTCTATTTGCAGTTGTGTATTTCTCATATTTCTTATTTGGTATGTCTTGCAAACATACGAATTTATTTGGAATGCGGCATTGCTGTCCCCTCATTTTTTTGTATGACAATACCATAAAAAAGAGGGTTGCTGACTTGTCCTGCATAGCCAGTTTCCCTACCCATTCTGAAGGACTGATAGGGCTCAGTAGAAATTTAGTGGGGATACGCATATAGCTTAGCAATGCGGAATAGAAAGAACTTCTTAT
>AMCI01000651.1_pt1 | contig 15722 bp, 12 predicted proteins | sample 419838 | NCBI WGS metagenome assembly AMCI01 (sample SAMN01090643, study PRJNA158313) | gut metagenome
ATTAAAGTAGGTATTAACGGATTTGGTCGTATCGGCCGTTTGTTTTCCGTGCAGCTCAGAAGAGAAACGATATTCAGATCGTAGGTATCAACGACTTGTGCCCGGTTGATTACTTGGCTTACATGCTGAAGTATGATACAATGCACGGACAGTTCGAAGGTACTATCGAAGCTGACGTTGAAAACAGCAAGCTGATCGTAAACGGTAACGCTATCCGCGTAACAGCTGAAAGAAACCCGGCTGACCTGAAGTGGAACGAAATCGAAGCTGAATACGTAGTTGAATCTACTGGTCTGTTCCTGACTAAGGAAAAAGCTCAGGCTCACTTGGAAGCTGGTGCTAAGTACGTTGTAATGTCTGCTCCTTCTAAGGACGACACTCCGATGTTCGTATGCGGTGTAAACGAAAAGACTTACGTTAAGGGTACTCAGTTCGTTTCTAACGCTTCTTGTACTACTAACTGCTTGGCTCCGATCGCTAAGGTTCTGAACGACAAATGGGGTATCACTGACGGTTTGATGACTACAGTTCACTCTACAACTGCTACTCAGAAGACTGTTGACGGTCCGTCTATGAAGGACTGGAGAGGTGGTCGTGCTGCTTCTGGCAACATCATCCCGTCTTCTACAGGTGCTGCTAAGGCTGTAGGTAAGGTTATTCCTGAACTGAACGGTAAGCTGACTGGTATGTCTATGCGTGTTCCGACTCTGGACGTATCTGTAGTTGACCTGACTGTAAACCTGGCTAAGCCGGCTACTTACGCTGAAATCTGTGCTGCTATGAAGGAAGCTTCAGAAGGCGAATTGGCAGGTGTTCTGGGTTACACTGAAGATGCAGTTGTTTCTTCTGACTTCTTGGGTGACACTCGCACTTCTATCTTCGATGCTAAGGCTGGTATCGCTCTGACTGATACATTTGTTAAGGTGGTTTCTTGGTATGACAACGAAATCGGTTACTCTAACAAGGTATTGGATCTGATCGCTCACATGGCTTCTGTAAACTGCTAATATTTAATCGAATTACAGTTTAAATGCTATAGCGAAAGCCGTCTGATGAATTTCAGACGGCTTTTTTTGTACTTTTTTGGGGGATATTGCACAATTTAGTTATCTTTGTGTGAAAGATTAAGATAGAAAAGATGGAACAGTATGACTTGATAACCATCGTGGGACCGACGGCTTCGGGCAAAACGACGCTGGCAGCTGCTTTGGCCTACGACTTGCAGACTGAAATTATCAGCGGAGACAGCCGACAGGTGTACCGGCGTATGGATTTGGGTACCGGTAAAGACTTGGCCGACTATGTCGTTCAGGGTCAGCCTATCCCGTACCATCTGATCGACATTGCTGAGCCTGGCTATAAATTTAATGTGTTCGAGTTTCAGCGGGATTTTCTGCAGGCCTACCAGTCTGTCAAGGCTCGTGGAAAAATGCCGATTTTGTGTGGCGGTACGGGACTGTATGTCGAATCAGTGCTGAAAGGTTATCGCTTGTTGCCTGTTCCCGAGAATCCGGAATTGCGTGAACGTTTGGCTCATCACTCTTTGGAGGAACTGACGACAATGCTCGCAACCTATAAGAAACTGCATAATCAGACGGATGTGGATACGGTGAAACGTGCGATCCGTGCCATCGAAATCGAGGAATATTATCGGCAGCAGCCTCCTGAATACCGTGAATTTCCTGAAATTCGCAGTTTGATCATTGGAGTAGATATTGACCGGGAGCTGCGTCGGCAGAAAATTACCCGACGCTTGAAGCAGCGCTTGGACGATGGTATGGTCGATGAGGTCAGAGCCTTGTTGAACAGTGGAATTGCTCCGGAAGATTTGATTTACTATGGGTTGGAATATAAATACCTCACTCTTTACGTGACTGGAGCACTTTCCTATGAGGAGATGTTCCATGGTCTTGAAACGGCCATTCATCAGTTTGCCAAACGGCAGATGACATGGTTCCGGGGTATGGAGCGTAGAGGATTGAAGATACATTGGTTGGATGCCACGCTTCCTTTGGAGGAAAAAGTGGAATACATCCGCCGCTTGTTGACGATTGAAAATATGCATGTTGGACATTAATGACTAGATATTATGGCTGTAGAACCTAACAGATGGGGCATTATCTATAACCCGAAAGCCGGAAGCCGTAAAACGCAGAAACGTTGGGAGGCTATCAAGAGTTACATGGATAGCCGTGGTGTTTGCTATGATTATGTGCAGAGTGAGGGGTTCGGTTCTGTAGAACGCTTGGCTCGGACCTTGGCGAACAACGGTTATCGTACCTTGGTGATTGTTGGTGGTGATGGAGCCATTAACGATGCCATCAATGGGATTATGACTTCCAGTGTGGAAGACAAGTCTCAGATTGCGTTCGGCATCATTCCGAATGGCATTGGTAATGATTTTGCCAAGTACTGGGGTTTGGACGAGGACAATTTCAAACAGGCGGTGGAGGTGATCATCAATCGTCGTCTGCGAAAGATTGATGTGGGAAATTGCCAGTATTTCGACGGCGAAGTTCATCATACGCGTCATTTTTTGAATGCCATTTATATCGGTCTGGGAGCTCGTATTGTGCAGATATCAGATGGAACCCGTCGCTTTTGGGGGATTCGTCAGCTGTCGTTCTTGGCTTCCATGTTTCTGCTGCTGTTTGAACGTAAACTTTACCGCACGCATTTGTGCATCAACGGCGAGCATGTGCGCGGTCGTATCATGACAGTCTGTGTGGGTAGTGCCCGTGGTTATGGTTTGACACCGAGTGCAGTTCCGTATAACGGATGGTTGGACGTATCGGTTATCTTTCGTCCCGAACTTCTTCAATTGCTATCGGGTTTGTGGCTCTTGTTGCAAGGTCGTATCCTGAATCACAAGATGGTGAAACCTTTCCGTACCCGCAAGGTGAAGGTGCTTCGTGCCCAAAATGCTTCGGTCAGCGTGGATGGCCGAATGCTGGAAAGATATTTTCCGTTAGAGATTACCATTCAACCGGAAGCTGTTACATTGATTATTCCTAACTGAGAAAGGAAGACTACATAAAATAAGGTATTGTAGAAAGCCAACTTATTCAAGAAAGAAAACTATGTTGAAGATTGCTGATTTAAAGAAGGACAACCGCTTTTTCCTGTTGGCGGGTCCTTGTGTGATAGAAGGAGAGGATATGGCTCTCCGGATTGCTGAGCGTGTGGTGAATATCACAGACAAGCTAGGCATTCCCTATGTGTTCAAGGGATCGTATCGTAAGGCTAACCGTTCCCGTCTGGACTCTTTTACGGGTATCGGTGATGAAAAGGCGTTGAAGATACTGCGTAAAGTGAGTGAAACATTTCAGGTGCCGGTGGTGACGGATATTCATGCAGCCGAGGAAGCTGCGATGGCAGCGGAATATGTGGATATGCTCCAAATTCCGGCTTTCCTTTGCCGTCAGACGGATTTGCTGGTAGCAGCTGCACGTACAGGTAAGGTGGTGAATATCAAAAAAGGACAGTTCTTGTCACCGGGGGCTATGCGTTTTGCGGCCGATAAGGTGGTGGAAGCGGGAAATGACCAGGTGATGTTGACAGAACGGGGTACGACTTTTGGTTACCAGGATTTGCTGGTCGATTACCGGGGTATTCCTGAAATGCAGTCGTTTGGCCATCCGGTTATTCTCGACGTAACGCATTCATTGCAGCAGCCCAATCAGACTTCGGGTGTGACGGGTGGTATGCCGCAGTTGATTGAGACAGTAGCCAAGGCAGGTGTGGCCGTAGGTGTGGATGGATTGTTCATGGAAACGCATGAAGACCCGACTGTGGCTAAAAGTGATGGAGCCAATATGTTGAAGCTCGATTTACTTGAAAATCTGCTGGTCAAGTTGGTGCGTATCCGCGAAGCATTATAAAATTCTCTTTTCTCTGCGAAGAGTGGAAAATGTTCGAGCGACGCTAGTTTCCGAAAAAAGGGAAACTGGCGTCGCTCGTTGTTATGGGTGGATTGGTTGCAAAAGAATGCCCTGTGGTTCGGCTTTACCCGATTTTGCTGATTTTGCGCAACTTGTCTTCGTCGATAATTTTAATCTTGCGGCCATCGATGGTAATTAGCTTCTCGGTGGCAAAGTTGGACAATGTGCGGATGGCATTGGAAGTGGTCATATTCGAAAGGCTGGCCAAATCTTCTCGCGAAAGGTAAATGCTCAGCGTGGATTCGTCTTCTTCCACACCATAGGTGTCTTTCAAAAACAGTAAGGATTCTGCCAGTCTACCTCGGATGTGCTTCTGGGTCAGGTTAACCGTACGTTCGTCCGAGATGCCCAAGTCGATGGACAGTTGTCGGATGAAGAACATGCCCAAAGCTGCATTTTCTAGAATCAGCTTGGTGATGGCAGGCATGGGAATAAGACAGACTGTACAAGGTTCAAAAGCTGCTGCGGCTGTGACAAAGTTGCCTTCCGCAAAGTAGGCCCGGTAAGCAAAATACTCTTTGTTCTTGATGACTCGGATGATTTGGCTGCGACCGCCTACACCTTCCTTGTAGATTTTGACTTTTCCACTCAGCAGACACATCAAGTGCATGGGGGTTTCTCCCTCGCAGTAGATAGTCTCATTTTTCTTATACTTCTGTATCGTAAAATTCTGCGCCAAGAACGCTCGTTGTTCCTGCGTAAGGGGTTGCCATAAGTCAGGAATACTTTCGGCAATCTCTGCTTCTGTTAATTCTTTCTTAACCATAGGGGTGCTATAAAACCGTGTTATTTAGCACAAATATAAGAAGAAAAAAGGAAAGGGCGAAGTAAAGCGGCGAAAAAAAGAAAGTTCTACAGCTTTTTCAGTAGAAAGGAAAAGCCGAAGAAGGTTTTTGAGAACCTGTATCTTCGGCTTTTTGTAAGGAATGATAAATCTTTGTATCTGTGGGTTAGGGTGGATATTTTCGCCTAACCGGTGGTAGATTCCGATTTATTTTGTGAACAACAGTTCGCGGTATTTTGGCAGCGGCCAGATTTCATCATCGATTTCCAATTCCAGGTGATCGATGTGTTCGCGGATTTCTTCCAGGCACGGGCAGACATTTTCTTCATAGCTGAAAGCCTTTTCCACCTGACTTTCCAATCGGTTAGCTACCTTGCGAGCTTCTGTCATGCGTTTGACTGCATCTTTGATGGCCAGTACGCGGTGTTGGATTTCACGTACCAACTCTTTGCGGTCTTCTGCCATTTCCAGGAATTCTTCCGGTGAGAAGATTTCCTTCATGCGGCAGAGGTTTTTCAGCAATCTGTTCTGATAGATTACTGCGGTAGGCACGATGTGGTTGATGGCTAAGTCACCCAATACGCGGCTTTCGATTTGTACTTTTTTTGTGAACTTTTCCAGTTCTACTTCGATACGGCAGTTCAGTTCGTTTTCATTAAAGATACCTTCGCCCAACAGCACCGCACGCGATTGCGGGTCATTGAATTTCAGAATAGCTTCCGGCACATGACAGATGTTGGTCAGCCCGCGGCGAGCAGCTTCTTGTCTCCATTCATCCGAATAACCGTCGCCTTCGAAGCGGATGTTCTGGGAAGCCAGAATGGTTTCACGCAAGGTACTGTAAAGAGCCTGTTCGGGTTCCATACCTTCTTTGACCAGCGCATCAATCTGTGCTTTGAATTCGTTCAGTTGGTGAGCCATGGCGGCGTTGATGACAATCATGGAAGCGGCACAGTTGGCCGAAGAGCCGGCGGCACGGAACTCAAAGCGGTTGCCGGTAAAGGCAAACGGCGAGGTACGGTTGCGGTCGGTATTGTCCTGCAGGATAGCCGGAATACGACCGATGCCCAGTTGCAGCGCTTTTTTCTCGTCGGGCGTCAGTTCAGCATCGGCCAGGCGGGCTACCACTTCGTCGAGCATATGCGACAGGTGTCGGCCCAGGAAGATGGAGAGGATGGCAGGGGGAGCTTCGTTGGCACCCAGACGGTGACTGTTGCCGGCACTCACGATGGAGGCACGCAGCAGGTCCTGGTTCTTGTATACCATCATCAGTACATTGACGACAAAGGTCAGGAAGAGCATGTTGCCTTCCGGAGTCTTGGCCGGCGAGAACAGGTTGACACCGGTGTCGGTGCAGAGCGACCAGTTGTTGTGCTTGCCGCTACCGTTCACACCTTTGAAAGGCTTTTCGTGCAGCAGGACGTTGAAGTTGTGCTTGGCCGCTATTCGTTTCATCAAGTCCATTACCAGCTGGTTGTGGTCGTTGGCCAGGTTCACGTCTTCGAAAATCGGCGCCAGTTCGAATTGGTTCGGAGCAACTTCGTTGTGACGGGTCTTCACGGGGATGCCCAGTTTGTGACATTCCAGTTCCAGCTCTTTCATGAAGGCTGTGACACGGGGCGGAATCGATCCAAAGTAGTGGTCGTCCAGCTGTTGGTCCTTGGCCGAAGAGTGGCCCATCAGGGTGCGGCCAGTCAGGCACAGGTCGGGGCGGGCATTGTGGAGGGCCGTGTCGACCAGAAAGTATTCCTGTTCCCATCCCAGGTTGGCATAGACGCGCTTCACGTTCGGGTCGAACAGACGGCAGACTTCAGTGGCAGCCTTGTCTACCGCACCCAGCGCTTTTAGCAGCGGGGTTTTATAGTCGAGGGCTTCTCCCGTATACGAGATGAAGATGGTAGGGATACACAAAGTGCTGTCGACAATGAAGGCCGGTGAGGAGACATCCCACGCCGTATAACCGCGTGCTTCGAAGGTGTTGCGAATACCTCCGTTCGGGAAGCTCGATGCATCCGGTTCCTGCTGGATGAGCAGTTTGCCCGAGAAGCGTTCGATGACATTGCCTTCGTCGCCAAACTCGATGAAACCGTCGTGCTTTTCAGCGGTACCGTCGGTCAAGGGCTGGAACCAGTGTGTGTAATGAGTCACATGGAAGGTCTTGGCCCAATGCTTCATGCCGTTGGCAATCATGTCGGCCATTTCCCGATTGATGGGGGTGCCTTTTTCGATGGCGTTGATGACAGCCTGGTAGGCTTCGCTAGGCAGGTATTCCTGCATTTTCTTCCGGTCGAACACATGGTCGCCGAAGTAGTCGGATAATTTTTCGGAGGGATAGTCCACCTGTACAGGACGGCGGTTAGCTAACTCTTGCAGCGCAAAAAATCTCATTTTGGACATGTTGTATTTCATTTACGGGTTGTCGGGTGCAAAATTACGCTTTTTCATTTAGATACCATGCAGAAAGCCCCGCTTTTTCTTGCAGGGAAGGATGTTAATCTTTCGTTATTCTGGGGTGGAATAGCGGTTTTTCTGTATATTTGCTCTTCCTTAAACACATTCATACACATGATAAACTATTTTATTCATCCAGATAGAGATAGCTGGTTCGGAGGAAGGTTTTCTCTTCTTCGGATTTGGACTGTGATCTGCACGGTTTGGCTGTCGACAGTCCATTTTCGGGCCTTTCGTTATGGGGCTGTTCTTCTTTTCATCTTGTGGAACGGGTGGGCTTCCCTGCCAGTGCAAGCCGGTTGGAACCGGACAGTGATGCCCGACAAACCCGTTGTTTCCGATTCCATTTTGCAATGCATTTTTCAGTTTTCTCCGTTCTATTCGCGTATCATCGACGAGTATAAGGCTGAGTTGTATCTGAAAGGAAAACTGAAGGTTCATAAACGGAACCACTTGATCCGTTATGTGCCGTCCATGTTCCGTTTCGAACGTGATGTAAAGGATTACTTGATGGAATCGCTCAGTGATATGCATTATACAGCTCCTGATATCTACGACCGTAAAATCAAGGCCATTTCGACTACGTTTCCTCGCACTAGCGGTCAGATTACCGATGTGATGGATTTCATGAATATGAATATCTATTCTTCGTCCCTCATGTCCGACAAGTTGCTCTCACCGTTGGACAAGGAGTCCAGTAAGCATTATACCTACCTGCTGGATTCGGTGTCGGGACCTAGTGACTGCCGGCTCTACAAGATTCTGATTCTTCCCAAATTCCGGGGTACGCAGCTGGTGAGTGGCTATATGTGGGTATCCGACCAAATATGGACCATCCGTGAATTTTATATAGAAGGCATTTACGACGTCATCCGCTTCAAGGTTAAGGTTCGCATGGGGGGCGGAAGGTGACCTTGAGTTTGTGCCTGAACAATTTGACTTGAATCTGGTGTTCAAGTTCTTGGGTAATCATTTGGAGATGGATATCGGCGCCTGGATGCACTATAAGGAAATTCGCACCAATGAAGGGGGAATGCGGCGTGTGTCTAGCAAGAAGCATAGTCACGATTTGTCTGATTCGTACCGTCTGACGTGCGATACGGCGCAGTTGGTGACCGATAAGGAACAATTCGCAGCGTTACGGCCCATTCCATTGACAGCGATGGAGGATTCGATTTACCGGGCTTGCGCTTTGCGGAAGGATACACTTCAACATCATCGTAAAAAGAAGCAGAGCAAACGCGATAAACGTCTGGAGTTCTGGGGCGAATTGGGTGATATGCTGATTAGTAGTTACAATGTCAACCTCTCCACGATGGGAAGTGTACGTTGCTCGCCGTTGATTAATCCCGTGATGTTGGATTACAGCCACAGCCGAGGGGTTTCCTATAAACAGAAGTTTAAGTATCGTCGGGTGTTCAAGGATGGTCGGATGGTGCGTATTACGCCCCAGATTGGTTACAACTTTACGCACAAGGAATTGTATGTGAAGGCGGACGCTGACTGGTTGTATTGGCCCGAGAAGCAGGGGAGTTTTGACCTTAATGTCGGAAACGGGAATCGAATATACAGTAGTGTCGTGCTCGATCAGTTGAAACAGCTTCCTGACAGTATCTTTGATTTTGATAAAGTGCAGTTGGACTATTTTAAGGATGTGTACCTGAATATGTTTCATAGCATCGAGGTGGTTAATGGCTTGTTTGTCAAGGCTGGGGTGTCCTTGCATTGGCGTAAGCTGATTCATAATCCTAATCAAATATTCAATGACATTTTTGGGCCTGGCCTGTTTCAGCCGAAAATCCAATCGGAATACAACAGTTTTGCCCCTCGTGTCCGTTTGGAATGGACGCCTGGTATGTATTATTACATGAATGGCCGGCGAAAAATGAATGTAGGCTCTAAGTTCCCGACCTTTATTCTCGATTACGAGCGAGGTTTGAAAGGGGTATTCGGCAGCACCGGTGCCCATGAGCGTTGGGAGTTTGATGTACAGCAGAAATTCAAGTTAAGCAACATCCGAAGCTTGGGCTATCGGTTAGGGATGGGCTTGTTCACGAATCAAGATGAAATGTATTTTGTGGATTTTGCCAATTTTGCCCGTCGTAATTTGCCGGAAGGATGGAACGATGAAATCGGTGGCACGTTTCAGTTGCTCGATGGCCGATGGTACAACTCGTCCCGACAGTATTGGCGTGGAAATTTGGCTTACGAGTCTCCCTTTATCTTGTTAAAGCCCTTGAATCGTTGGCTGGGCCTTGTTCAGCAGGAACGTTTGTATGGGGGTATCCTTTTCATGCCTCACTTGAATCCTTATGTCGAACTGGGGTATGGTATCGGTACGCATGTGTTCGATGTGGGTGCGTTTGTCAGTTCCATCAATGGACAGTTTGATACGTTCGGCTTCAAGTTTACGTTCGAGTTGTTCAACCGTTAGGCCTGTTTCCTGTCGGCTGTATGTGTGCGTCGATAGGGACCTGTAGGGCAAGAAATGCCGGGGGAGTCTCCAAACATTCCTGAGCTTTTTCCGTTAGTAGGTTTGAATGGAAAAACCTACGATGTATGCATTATCATTTAATTCTTGGAATCTTGTGCTGGCCTGTCGTATTGATGGGCCAGTCTCGTTTACCACAGGCTATCACCTTGTTCCCGGTCCGTGCGGGAACCGAGACTTTTTATCCTCAATCGCCGCCGTCTGCCGATTCGGTGGTCTATCTGGCTTCGTCACTTCGGCAAGGGGAGTCGGGAACGAAGGCTGATCCGTTGTCTCTGACTTTGGAGCAGTCGCTGCAGCGTTTGAACCATACCAGTCCGGCTTTGCGAATGTCGGACCAGTTGGTTGGTATGGCACGGGCAGAGCGGGAGCGTTTGCGTTCTTTTTGGTACCCCATGCTGCAGGCATCGGGTGCCTATGTACATATGTCCCAATCCGTCGAGGTGCGCCAGTCGTTGAAGCCTTATGCACAATCGGCGAAAGAATGGTTGGGTCGTCTGTTGCCTACCCATCGTACGGCGGGAGCATCTGCTGTGGGAAGCGGGTCGTTGGGTACTTTGGCTTGCTTGCCCGAACTGGGTGCGGCACTCGAATCCGGTCTTTCTTCGTGGTTGTCACCGGCGGTTTCCTCTTTATTGGAGCAGTTGGGTTCGCAGACCTTGACATTTCCTATTCTTTCTTCCAACCTTACCGGAGTGCAGGCTCAGTTGTGGTGGCCGGTATTCACGGGTGGCAAGCGGGTGTATGCTTCGCGCATCGGACGTCGTCTGGTCGATGGAGCCGAGATTCACCGATCGGAAACGAAGGCGACGCTTCAGGCCCGACTGGTGGAGGCTTATTATGGCTTGCGCCTGGCTCAGCGGGTCACCGATGTGCGATACCGGGCTTGGGAGGGGATGCAGCGGCATTTTCAGCAGGCCAAGCGTCTGGAAGAGGAAGGAATGATGAACAAGGCCGACCGGTTGTTTGTGCAGGTGGCCCGCGATGAGGCTCGTCGGGCTTGGGAAACGGCAGTACATCAGCAGGACGTGGCGTTGCATGCCTTGCAGGTATTGCTCGAGGTGGACGAGTCCGTACCGGTTCATCCGGCTTCGCCGCTCTTCTTCAATGAGAGTTTGCCTCCTGTGGCTTATTTCCACCAGTTGGCTGGTGTAGGCAACTACCAGGCGAACCAACTCTCCTTGCAGGAATCCATTGCCAACGAGCGGGTCAAGATGGGGCGCAGTGATTATTTGCCTACCGTGGCCTTGTTTGGCCGGCAATCGCTTTATACCCACCACCTGCCCAGTCATCTGTTGCCACGTACGTGGGTGGGTGTGGGCTTTTCCTGGAATTTGTTCGATGGTTTGCGTCGCGAGGGAAAAATTCGTCGGGCGCGTTGCCTGCGGAATACGTTGCACGAAGGACGGGAGCAGGTGCTCGATGAGTTGCAGGTCGGCATCGATCGTTTGTATGCAGTCATGCAACATGCGCAGGACGATGTGGCAGCTTTGCATTCGACCATTCAACTGAGTAGCGAACTGTTGCGCATTCGCCGGAAATCGTTCGACGAGGGGATGGCTACTTCTTCCGACGTGGTGGATGCGGAAACCATGCTGGCCCAGGTTCAGGTGGCTTATCTGGTCGCTTTTTACGAATACGATGTCTCTTTGGCAGCCTTGCTGTCGCTGTGCGGGATTCCCGAGACCTTCTGGGAGTATATGCGTACGGGCGCAACGGAGGAGAGCATTATGGATAAAGAAATTGTATGACGATGGAAAAGGAAAGAAAACAATTAGGCATCGCCTTCCTGGTTCTTTTGGGGGTGATGGTGGGAGTGTCGGTCGTCGGTATCTGGACGATGAGTGATGAACCGGTTGTGCTGCAAGGCCAAGTGGAATGCACGGAAATCCGTATTTCGGGCAAACTGCCGGGACGCATTGACAGCTTTCGGGTGAAAGAAGGTCAGTGGGTGCGTCGGGGGGATACGTTGGTGGTCATCAACAGTCCCGAAGCGCGCGCCAAATACCGCCAGGTTCAGGCGTTGGAGGCAGTGGCGCAGTCGCAGAACCGCAAGATAGACGAAGGTACGCGGCAACAGATTATCCGTTCGGCCGAGGAACTGTGGAACAAGGCGAAGAGTGATTTGCACCTGGCTCGTGTGACGTACGACCGCATCGAGGCTCTGTATCGCGACAGCGTGGTGTCCAGTCAGCGTCGGGACGAGGTGCAAGCAGTGTATCAGGCAGCGCTGGCGGCCGAACGGGCTGCGCATCAGCAATACCTGCTGGCTCTGGATGGAGCCCGGAAGGAAGACAAGCTCAGCGCTCGTTCGGTGGTGGCGGCGGCTCAAGGTACGGTGGACGAAGTGCAGGCTTTGTTGGATGATGCTTACTTGACTGCTCCCGAGGAGGGGCAAATCGGTACGATTTATCCGAAACGCGGTGAGCTGGTCGGTGCCGGGATGCCGTTGATGAACTTGTTGGTGCTCGACGATTGTCACCTGGTGTTGCAGGTTCGCGAGGACTACATGCCTCATTTTCGTATGGGCGCCTGTTTTCCGGTACGCATTCCCGCTTTGGACGAGGATCATTTGTTGTTTCGTATCTCCTACATCAGTCCGTTAGGCAGTTTCGCCACTTGGCGCTCTACCAAACAGACCGGTTCGTACGACCGCAAGACGTTCGAAATCCATGCCTTGCCTGTCCATTCCATTCCTGGCCTTCGTCCGGGCATGTCGGTCCTGGTTCGCTTGGACGATATCATCGCCTATGAACATCGGGCGGGGGCGGAAACGGCCGGTGGAGCTTTCTCCAAGGCACCGTCCTTGTCCGGGAGAACCGTAGGAACGAAAGCAAACCAATCATTGGAAATGAAGCGGGAGGGTGTATGAAGAAGCCACAGTTTCGCCGTTGGTGTCGTTCTCCCTTTGTTCGGGTTCTCCGCCGGGAATGTCAGCGGATGATCTCGCGACGCATCTATGCGGTTTCGTGTATCATACTGCCTCTTTTTACCTTGTTCTTCATGGCTACCATTTTCGGCAATGGACAGATGGAGGAATTGCCGGTAGGAGTGGTGGACGATGATTTTACGCCTGCTTCCCGGGGGCTGGTCCGTCAGGTGGAAGCTGTGCCTACGTTGCGTGTGACTAGTCATTATGCCAACGAAGCCGAGGCACGTGCCGATGTGCGGCGTAAACGGATTTATGGCTATCTGTGTATCCCGTCGGGGTTCGAAGCGAAGGTGAACGACGGGAAACCGGTGTCGTTGACTTTCTATTACCATTATGCCCTGCTGAGTGTCGGCAGTGAAATTCGGGCGGCATTTCAGTCGTTGTTGAAGCAGGCATCGGCTTTCCCGTTGGCTGAACAGGCTCAGGCATTGGGGATACCGTCTGCCGATGTGCAGACCTTTCTGTTGCCGGTGCGTGACCAGGTGCATCCGTTGGTGAATCCGGACATGGATTATTCGGTCTATCTGACGCCACCTTTCTTCTACGTACTGCTGCAGGTACTTTTGCTGTTGGTGACGACATACGCTTTGGGCAGTGAACGGAAGTTTCATACGGCATCGGCTTGGTTGGCTGCAGCCAATGGAAGAATCGGGGTGGCCGTAGTGGCTAAATTGTTGCCTTATACGGTCATCTTTCTGATTGTGTCGGTCTTGGCCAATTGGGTTTACTTTGCCGGTTTGCATATTCCCTGCCAGGCTAACGGCTGGATGTTGCTGGGTTTGACATGTCTCTTTCTGTTGGCTACGCAAGCTTTTGCCGTTACGCTGTATGCCTTGTTCCCGGTTTTGGGATTGGTCATCAGCGTCGTGTCGATGATGGGGTCCTTAGGCGCTACGCTCTGTGGGGTCACCTTCCCGGTGAATCACATGTATGCTCCCGTCTATCATGCGTCTTTCCTCTTTCCTGTGCGGCATTTTGTGGTGGCTCTGCAACAAATGCTGTATGCCGGTGAGGGAGGTTGGGGAAGTTTCGGTTGGTCGGAATTTCTGACAACAGGCACTTGGAAGTCGGTCGTCTGGCTGTTGGGCTTTCTGCTTCTGCCTTGTGTGTGTTTACCGCGGATGAAACAACTAATCAGGAGGGGACAATATGAATCTTGGGAATAACTTTTTTCGGACGCTTTGGGCTTCCTTTGCCCATGAGTTGTGGGTAATCTGTACCCATGCCTCGTTGTTGCTGGTTTTGGCAGGCGGAATCTTTCTCTATGGTTTTCTGTATAATTACATGTACGAGCCTAATGTAATCCGTGAATCGTCGGTGGCGGTGGTCGATCACAGTGTCACGCCTTTGAGCCGTGAGTATGTCCGTTTGCTCGATGCTACTCCACAGGTAAAGGTAGTAGGGGAAAGCGGTTGGCCGGAGGCGGTGCAGCGTTTGCGCCGGCAGGAGGTGGTTGGTGTGTTGTATCTGCCCAAGGACTTCGATGCGAAAGTGGGAAGAGGGGAACAGGCTGTTTATGGGGTTTATGCCACCACTACTGCGTTCCTCTATTTTGCCGCGCTGCAGGAAGCCGCTGCCGGTGCCATGTTAGCCTTGAATGATGCGGTTCGCCCCGAACAGGTGGTTTTTCTACCGGCTGATGCGGTGTCGTCCTTGGTGTCGGCACGTTCCATCGAGGTGGTTGGCATTCCGCTTTATAATTATACGGACGGTTATGGGACTTACCTGATTCCCGCCGTATTGATGGTGATTATTTTTCAGACCCTGCTGTTTGTCATCGGCATGCTTTGCGGGCGGGAACACGAAATGCGTTTTGCCGGTCTTCCCATCGTTGAGCCTTCTTTTCCTCAGATAGCAGCTTTGGTGTGGGGTAAGGCTTTGGCGTATGGTGCCTTGTATGCCTTGTTTGCTGTTTTCATGTTGGGCTTCTTGCCTTATTTGTTTCAGTTGCCTCACGAAGCGGGAGCTCTCAATATAGGGAGGTTGCTGGTGCCTTATTTGTTGGCTACCAGTTTCTTTGGCCTGACCTTTTCGATCTGTTGCAACGACAGCGACGCGCCTTTGTTGTTGATAGCCTTCTTCTCGGTTGGGTTGATTTTTGTATCGGGAGTTTCTTATCCGTTGGAACGGATGCCCTTTTATTGGCGATGGTTGCATGCCCTTTTGCCTGCTGCCCCGGGGACTTTGGCTTTCGTTCAATTGTCGTCGATGGGGGCTAGCCTTTCAGAGATTTCCACGCAGTGGTACACGTTGTGGATTCAATGTGTGGTTTATTTCTTTACGGCTTGTTGGGCTTATCGCTACCGTTTGCGTATGGCAGGCCGTCGTTGAGGAAAGTCAATCGGCTAGTTCTTTATTTTTTGGGGGGGGATTGTAGGCTAGCAGTGGGGGTGCTTGGTTTTGTGAAAGTGCGGGTGTAGGGTTGTCTTTTTCATGGTCCTCTACTACTTTGCATTGTCTCCGGCAGGATGCTGTAAAGTAAAACAGAAAGGGGTGTTTAAACCTGTATGATAAAAAAGGAAGAGCTACTTATACATTTAAAATGAATCAGTAAGTATAAACCAAAGTATGAAGTAAGCCCAGGTATAGTCACCGGTATTGCCAAAGAACCGGAGATGTTTCTGAGTCCACGGCGTGGTTTCATCAGTTCACGGTGTGGTTTCATCAGTCCGCGCCGTGGTTTCATTAATTCACATCGTGGATTGAACAAAAGGAAAGGTAAGGTGAAATTTCGTTAGGTGAGAAGAGGTGTTTCGTTTACGCGCGCACGAAATGATAATATGGTATACATTGGTAGTGGATGATTGTGATGAATAAAATAGGAACTTTTGTAAGATACCATATTTTCAATGGGTTACGGAAAATTATCTGCATTTCTTTAAAATTTCTATTGAAATATTTGGCGGGTAACTGAAAATGCTCTACCTTTGCATCCGAAATCGAAAAAACAACGGTTGCTCACAAAGAAGAGATCTTTGAAAAGACTTATAGATAAACAACAAGTAGTACAAGCCTATACGCTATATAATATATAGGTATAGAGAAAACAAGAACCGTCAATAACTTTTATAGCCTTTCGGGGTTATACGATATTGAATGATTCGGATCCTGGAACAGATTAAT
>AMCI01000674.1_pt1 | contig 15597 bp, 10 predicted proteins | sample 419838 | NCBI WGS metagenome assembly AMCI01 (sample SAMN01090643, study PRJNA158313) | gut metagenome
TGCCGGAATGCAAACCTGCTCCAATCTGCTGAATCATACCCAAGAGGCTTTGAAAGCAAATGCCGAGCGCTGGGAAGGATATCTCAGCAAAACACTGCGTACCGACATGAAACCAGAATATGACCGGATTGCAGTCAAAGCCATTACGACTTTGATATCCAACTGGCGCACACACCGAGGCGGACTGCTTCACGAAGGCATTGTTCCCAGCCATGCCGTAGGCTACTTTGTCGGATTCTGGTCATGGGACAGTTGGCGTTTCAGTGCCGGAACTGCCAAGTTCGATCCGGAACTAGCCAAAAACAACATCCGCGCCTTGTTTGATTACCAGCTACCCGACGGAATGATTATAGATTGCATTTATACCGATCCTACCGAGAATAATGCACGCGATAGCAAACCACCCTTGGTATGCTGGGCGGTAGATGAAATCTTTGAGCATACCCAAGATACGGCCTTTGTTGCAGAGATGTATCCACAACTACTGGCTTACTACAAATGGTGGTATCAAAAACGCGACCATAACCAAAACGGGATATGCGAATATGGTTCAACGGATGGTACACTCGAAGCTGCAGCATGGGAAAGCGGAATGGATAATGCCATTCGTTTTGACGATGTGAAAATGCTAAAGAACAAGGGCTATGAAGATGCCTGGAGCATGGACCAGGAAAGTGTAGATTTAAATGCTTATCTGGCCTTGGAATGTAAGTTACTGAAGAAATTCGCTGCCTTGCTGGATACTCCGTTCGACGGACCGGACAACAGCGACCGGATAGCTGAATATTTCTTCGATACCAAGCAAAATTTCTTTTTCGACCGCAGATTAAAAGACGGAAGCTTTGTACAGGAACCCGGATGTGAGGCCTATACACCGCTATGGACACAGATTGCCACCCCCGAACAGGTTGAAAAAATGCTTCCAATGCTACAAGATACAACCAAATTCTCTACCTACATCCCTTTCCCGACGGTGGCTGCCGACAATCCGAAATACAATCCACGCGGTTACTGGAGAGGACCCATCTGGTTAGACCAGACGTACTTTGCCATCCGGGGACTCAGAAATTATGGTTACAGTAAACTGGCCGACAAATATACCCTACAAGTCTTTGACCGCCTGAACGGTTTGAAAGAAGGTGCGCCCATTCACGAGAACTATGGTACGCATACGGGCAAACGGCTTAAAGCGCCTCATTTTAGCTGGAGTTCATCGCATCTGCTGATGCTGTACGATGATTTCGGAAAATAAAATAAATGGATTGTTTGTACAGAAAAAGAGGGTGTAAGTCTACACCCTCTTTTTCTGTACCTTATGCTTGATCCAAGAGAAGACCTTATCAGAACAAACTCCAAGCAACTGTCAGTCCAGCCATCACGATAGCTACCATACTCATCAGCTTTATCAAGATGTTCAAGCTGGGACCGGAAGTATCTTTAAACGGATCACCCACGGTATCTCCTACAACAGTAGCCTTATGCACATCACTACCTTTACCACCAAAATTACCTTCCTCTACATATTTCTTAGCATTATCCCAGGCACCACCTGCATTAGCCATAAAGATAGCCAATACAAAACCACTGCTCAAGCCACCGATCAGTAAACCTAAAACACCAGAAACGCCAAAGATCAATCCAGTTAAAATAGGAGCAATAATAGCAATCAACGAAGGTACCACCATTTCACGTTGGGCACCCTTGGTTGAAATAGCCACACAACGTTCATAATCGGGTTCTGCTTCTCCTGTCAGAATTCCTTTTATTTCACGAAATTGGCGTCGCACTTCATCCACCATATGAGCTGCAGCCCGTCCTACAGCATTCATGGTCAAACCACAAAACAGGAAAGCCATCATAGAACCAATGAACATACCGGAAAGGACTTTCGGATTCATCAAGGTTACATCATAATAATGCATAAAGTCGAAAAAAGTAGCATCCTGTACCGAAACGACATGGCCCCCATATGAAAGATCGGTTGTGCCCAAACGAGTTAAGCCGATACGTAATTCTTCTACGTAGGAAGCCAATAAAGCCAATCCGGTTAAAGCAGCCGAACCTATAGCAAATCCCTTACCAGTAGCAGCTGTGGTATTGCCCAAAGAATCAAGGGCATCGGTACGCTTACGCACTTCCTCACCCAAACCAGACATTTCTGCATTTCCTCCTGCATTATCAGCAATCGGTCCATACGCATCCGTAGCCAATGTAATACCCAACGTAGAGAGCATCCCCACTGCTGCAATGCCAATACCATAAAGTCCCAACCCCACATTGGTAAAATCAAAACCTGAAGCAAACAAATAGGAAGCAATAATACCTACTACCACAGCAATCACAGGAATAGCCGTAGAAAGCATTCCCAACCCGATACCGGAAATGATAACCGTAGCCGGTCCGGTTTTTCCACTTTCACTGAGTTTCTGTGTCGGACGATAAGACTGAGAAGTATAATATTCCGTAGAACGACCAATCACGATTCCTACCAACAAACCCACAATCACAGAGCAAGCTATACACATCCAGTTCTGAAGCTGAAGCACCCAAAGAATGCAGAAAGTAGCTATCACAATAAGAAAAGAGCTTAAGTTGGTTCCAAATGAAAGCGAATTCAACAAATCTTTCATTTTGGCATTCTCTTTAGTCCGTACTGAAAAGATACCAATGATGGAAAGCAGAATACCCACTGCCGCAATCAACATCGGAGCAATCACAGCCTTGAACTGCATGGCGGTGTCACCACTATGAATAAAAGCGGCAGCTCCCAATGCAGCAGTAGCTAAAATGGAACCGCAATAACTTTCATACAAGTCGGCACCCATGCCTGCCACATCGCCCACATTATCGCCCACATTATCAGCAATCGTGGCCGGATTGCGCGGATCATCTTCGGGAATACCCGCTTCTACCTTACCTACCAAGTCAGCACCCACATCAGCAGCTTTCGTATAGATACCACCACCTACACGAGCAAACAAAGCCTGTGTACTGGCTCCCATACCAAATGTAAGCATCGTTGTCGTGATAACACAAAGTTTATGCGTCGGAGTCAGCATATCTTCAGGAATTACTGCATTCAACAAAAGATACCAGAAAGAAATGTCCAACAAGCCTAAGCCCACTACAACCAGCCCCATCACCGCACCACTACGAAAAGCTACGCGAAGACCTGCATTAAGTGATGTACGTGCAGCATTAGCTGTACGTGCCGAAGCATATGTAGCCGTCTTCATACCCAAAAAGCCGGAAAGACCGGAAAAGAAGCCACCGGTAAGAAAAGCCACAGGTACCCATGGATTCTGTACACCAAATCCGTATGCCATGATGGAAAATAAGATAACCAATCCCAAGAACACCCAACCCACAATTTTGTATTGTTGTTTTAGATAAGACATCGCCCCCTTTCGCACAGCAGCAGCGATTTTCATCATTTGAGGAGTACCCTCACTTTCTTTCATCATTTGTCTGTGAAAGAAATAGGCAAAGCCAAGCGCCGATATAGAAGCTGCCGGCACCAGCCAGAAAAGTAATCGGTCCATAATAAGTCGATTTAATAGTTTAACAGCCGCCTAAATTATGGATTTGCAAGGAGAAAAACAAGCGTTTTATTTCGAAACTTTCCGATGAGCAAGTACTTTTTAACAGGAAAGGACGCACAACTTCCAGCCATGCGCCCCTTCCTGACCAAACATTTTCAAAACATCTTGATCACCCGCTCGATACCGGCTACCAACTGATCGATTTCTTCCCGAGTGTTGTACAAACCAAATGAAGCACGCACCGTACCTTCTATACCCAAACGCTGCATCAAAGGCTGAGCACAATGATGACCGGTACGAACTGCAATACCCAGACGGTCAAGCAAAGTACCCATATCAAAATGATGGATATTTCCCACCAAAAAAGAAATAACACTACCCTTCCGGGCAGCTTCACCAAAGATACGCATACCCGGAATTTCTTTTAACCGATGCATGGCATATTGCGTCAGTTCATGTTCATAAGCAGCAATCTGATTCATCCCCAAAGTTGAAACATAATCCAAAGCCTTGGCCAATCCAGTCGTACCTATATAATCCGGCGTACCCGCCTCAAATTTGAAAGGTAACTCATTAAACGTAGTACGTTCAAAAGAAACATGCTGAATCATCTCTCCACCACCCTGATAAGGCGGCAGTTTATCCAACCAGTTTTCTTTGCCATACAGCACACCAACCCCTGTTGGTCCATACACCTTATGGCCGGAAAAGACATAAAAATCGGCATCAAGATCTTGCACATCCACAGGCATGTGAGGAATAGATTGAGCACCATCCACCAACATAGGTACTCCATGTGCATGAGCTTTTGCAATCATTTCCTTCACTGGATTAACTGTACCCAGCACATTGCTGACATGAGCCACACACACCAATTTAGTACGATCAGAAAACAAACGTTCAAACTCATCCAGCAAAATCTCACCGCTATCATTCATAGGAATCACCTTCAGAACGATACCTTTACGCATAGCCTGCAACTGCCAAGGAACGATATTACTATGATGTTCCATAACAGAGACCATCACTTCATCTCCCTCTTTCAGAAAAGCCTCACTGAAACTAGAAGCCAACAAATTGATACTTTCCGTAGTACCACGAGTAAACACAATCTCATTCGTACTGCTGGCATGAATAAAACGGCGCACTGTTTCACGACTTGCCTCATGTAGTTCAGTAGCTTGTTGAGAAAGAAAATGCACTCCACGATGCACATTGGCATTCACTGAATAATATTCTTCCGAAATAGCATCCACCACCGAACGTGGTTTCTGCGTAGTAGCTCCATTGTCAAAATACACCAGCGGTTTGCCATACACTTTTCTGGAAAGGATGGGAAAGTCCTCTCGTATTTTCAATACGTCATACATAGTCTTTACTTACAAATCTTGCAACTCTTGCACTTATTCAATTCACCCCGAAAACGTTTCTCCACCAACAGATGCAAACGTTCTTTCAAAGCATCCATACGAATGGTATCAATAACCTCATTGACAAAAGCAAACATCAACAGCAGACGGGCCTCATGAAGGGAAATACCACGCTGCTGCATATAGAACAGAGCAGCCTCATCCAATTGTCCCACTGTAGCACCATGACTGCACTTCACATCATCGGCATAGATTTCCAATTGCGGCTGCGCGTACATGCGAGCATCGCGTGTAGCACACAAGTTACGATTTGTCTGTTGAGAAACCGTATGCTGTGCATCCGGTCGCACCAGCACCAATCCAGCAAATGCTCCGACTGCATGATCGTCAAGCACATACTTAAAAAGTTCATTACTGGTACAGCAAGACACCGCATGATCAATCTTGGTGTGATTATCTACATGCTGATTCTTGTCTTCAATGGCCATGCCACACAGATTTACCTCTGCTCCTTCACCAGCCAACAAGACCTCAGTGGTATTACGAGTGGTACCATTATAAAGCGTCATACCATTCAACAATACGTTGCTAGAAGCTTCCTGCTTGACATATAAGTTGCTGATCCGCACCGTACTGGTGTGCGTTTCTTCCAACTCATACAAATCAAATACGGCCCGTTCACCTACAAACACTTCAATCACCTGTGTAGCCAGAAAATTCACATTATCCATGGCATGATCACAAACCAACAAACGTGCTTGTGAGCCCTCTTCCAAAACTACCAGTACACGGCGGTTCACCATAAAGTTGACATCCGCACGCAAGATATTCACCAGCTGAATAGGTTTCTCGACCACTACATTCTTCGGTACATACAAAAACACGCCATCCTGAGCAAAAGTCGTATTGAATGCTGTTACCCCATCCTTTGAAGTATCTGCCAACTGACCATAATACTTCCTAATCAATTCCGGATGCGCCTCAGCCACTTCCTTCAGACTACCGAAAATCACCCCTTCCGGCAAAGCAGCCGGTGGAGTAACCTTACAAAAAGCATCATTCACTACAAAATAAAGTGAAGTACTCATATTGGGCACATCACATTTGAACACCTCATACGGATTGACCGGAATATCCAGTCTGTTCAGATTCAATCCATAATCCGGTTCAAAGAATTTACTGATGTCCGTATATTTATACTTTTCCTGCTTACGGGTGGGAAATCCCAAACGCTCAAAATCAGCAAAAGCAGCAGCACGAGGTGCATTCAACACCTCGGCACTATGCCTGCAAATCATCGCTTCCGTCTGCGAGAACAAATCTATATATTGCTGTTCTGGTCTCATAATCTCTCCTTTATTCTGCGATTTCCTTCTTAATCCAATCAAAACCGCGAGCTTCAATTTCCTGTGCCAGCTCCGGTCCTGCCGTCTTCACAATACGACCGTTCAGCAACACGTGTACAGTATCCGGCTTCAAATAATCCAGCAAACGCTGATAATGTGTGATAACCATCGCACTGGTCTTCGGTGTACGCAATTTATTAAAGCCCTCTGCCACAATGCGCAAAGCATCCACATCCAATCCGGAATCGGTTTCGTCCAGAATGGTAAAAGTAGGTTCCAACATAGCCATCTGGAAAATCTCATTCCGTTTCTTTTCGCCACCGCTAAAGCCCTCGTTCACACTACGATTAGCCAACTTATTATCCAGTTCTACCACCGCACGCTTTTCACGCATCAGCTTCAGGAATTCACCGGCATTCAAAGCCGGCAGATGACGATACTTACGCTGTTCATTCACAGCCGTACGCATAAAATTCACCATTGACACACCCGGAATCTCTACCGGTGTCTGAAAAGACAGAAAAATACCTTCATGTGCACGATCTTCAGGAGACATAGTCAACAGATTCTTACCATTGAACATCACCGAACCGCCAGTCACCTCATAAGCCGGGTGTCCCACCAGTACATTGCTCAATGTACTTTTTCCTGCACCATTTTGTCCCATCAAAGCATGTACTTCTCCATCACGAATGGTCAGATTAATGCCTTTTAATATTTCTTTGCCATTAATGCTGGCATGTAGGTCTTTTATTTCTAACATAACTCAAAACAATTAATACTTCATTTAACCGATAGTTCCCTCCAAAGAGATAGCCAACAATTTTTGTGCCTCTACTGCAAACTCCATCGGCAGTTTATTGATTACTTCCTTGGCATATCCGTTCACTATCAGCCCCACGGCATCTTCTGTAGATATGCCACGCTGATTGCAATAGAATAACTGATCCTCACTGATTTTGCTAGTCGTAGCCTCATGTTCCACCACCGCTGTTTCATTATGAATATCCATATACGGGAAAGTATGTGCCCCACATTTGTCACCCAACAGCAACGAATCACATTGACTGTAATTACGAGCATTTTCAGCGTTCGCATTGACACGCACCAAACCCCGGTAAGAATTTTCGCTCCTGCCTGCCGAAATACCCTTGCTCACAATGGTGCTACGGGTATTCTTACCAATATGAATCATCTTAGTACCTGTATCAGCCTGCTGATGATTATTGGTCACCGCCACGCTGTAGAATTCTGCCGTAGAATTATCTCCCGACAAAATGCAAGAAGGATACTTCCAGGTAATAGCAGATCCCGTCTCCACCTGTGTCCATGACAGTTTACTATCTACCCCCTTACAATGGCCACGTTTGGTTACAAAATTATAAACACCACCATTCCCTTCCGCATCACCCGGATACCAATTCTGCACCGTACTATATTTCACTTCCGCACGGTCATGTACCATAATTTCCACAATAGCCGCATGCAACTGATTCTCATCACGCATAGGTGCCGTACATCCTTCCAAATAAGATACGTAAGAATCATCATCAGCAATAATCAGCGTACGCTCAAACTGGCCGGTATTGCTGGCATTGATACGGAAATAAGTAGAAAGTTCCATGGGACAACGTACACCTTTCGGGATATATACAAAAGAGCCATCAGAAAAAACAGCCGAGTTCAGTGCTGCAAAGAAATTATCACGATAAGGGACCACAGACCCCAAATATTTCTGTACCAGGTCCGGATGTTCACGAACAGCCTCACTAAATGAACAGAAAATAATACCTTTTTCCATGAGTGTTTCCTTGAAAGTAGTCTTTACAGAAACCGAATCCATCACAGCATCCACTGCAACGCCACTCAAGGCCATCTGCTCTTCCAAAGGAATTCCCAATTTATTAAACGTCTTGATCAGTTCCGGGTCCACTTCATCCAAACTATTAGGTCCTTCCTTCTTCTTTGTAGGATCGGCATAATACGAAATAGCCTGATAATCAATCTCCGGAATACGTAAATGCGCCCAAGTAGGCATATCCAATGTCAACCAATGACGATATGCCTTCAGCCGGAACTCCAGCAGCCAATCAGGTTCCCCTTTCTTTTCTGAAATCAGTCGGATAATATCCTCATTCAAGCCACGCTCAATAATATCAGTATTGACCTCAGTAGTGAAACCATACTTATATTTCTCCTGCGTCAGTTCCTTTACATATTTACTTGATTCTTCTTGTTGCATAACAATCTATATATTAAAGTTCTTCCCATACCATCTTAGCCATGGGGAAAAATACTTCAGCCAAAGACTTTATCGGTTCATATAACTCCGATTCGTCCGTATATGTTTTATCTATCAATAGATGGTCAGGATCCAGATAATCCACCACACCTATAAACAAACTGATGAGTAAAGCAAACTTCAAAGCTCCCAGAATTGCTCCAAGCAACCGGTTCAGCCAACCCAAGGCGACTATTTCCATAGCCTTGGTCAAGAGAGCAGCCACCAACGTAAAGAGCAACGGCACTGCTATCCATATCAACACGAAAGATATAATTTGAGTCACAGTCATGGAAGCCTCCAATAGTGGAGAAAGCTTTGCTGCCAATGAAACATACAATGTTTTAGCAGCCAACAAACCCACTATCAGTCCCAACAGAGAAGCCAATTGCCTGATAAAACCTTTCAGCAAACCCTGCACCATGCCAAGGCCTATAAAGATCAAAAAAATTACATCCAGTGTTACCATCTTTTTATGAATGGACAATGGATAACCGATCATTGACAATCTCTTCCATCATCAATCATCAATTATCCATTGCTTTATGAAACCCTTTACTTTCACGCTTCCTACCATACGGCAAGAAAACGCGACACATATCGGTTATGAATTACAAAGTCTGCTTTACTTCAATTTCTTCGTAAGATTCAATCACATCGTCCACTTTAATATCGTTGCAGTTGGTCAAACTGATACCACATTCAAAGTTGGTTCCGACTTCTTTCACATCATCCTTGAAGCGCTTCAAAGCATTGATAGCACCGGTATAAATTACGATACCATCGCGGATAAGACGAGCCTTGTCGCTGCGTTTCACCTTTCCAGTCTTTACCATCGCACCGGCTACCATACCCACCTTACTGATGTTAAACACTTCACGCACTTCGATGGTAGCTGTAACCTGTTCCTTCAAGGTAGGTGCCAACATACCTTCCATCGCTGATTTTACTTCTTCAATAGCATCATAGATAACAGAATACTTACGAATATCTACACCCTCTTGTTCAGCCAATTTAGCAGCCGATCCGGAAGGACGTACCTGGAAACCTACAATGATAGCATCGGAAGCAGCAGCCAACGATACATCTGACTCAGAAATTTGTCCCACACCCTTATGAATACAGTTCACTTGAATCTGTTCAGTAGAAAGTTTGATCAACGAATCACTCAAAGCTTCTACAGAACCATCCACGTCACCCTTTACAATGATATTCAACTCATGGAAATCACCCAAAGCCAAACGGCGACCAACCTCATCCAGTGTCAACATCTTCTGCGTACGCAAGCCCTGTTCACGTTGCAACTGTTCACGCTTGTTCGCAATTTCACGCGCCTCCTGTTCGGTTTCAATCACATGGAAAGTATCACCTGCAGCAGGAGCACCGTTCAACCCCAGAATCAAAGCCGGCATAGCAGGTCCGGCCTTCTTCATACGCTGATTACGTTCATTAAACATAGCTTTCACCTTACCATAGCTGGTTCCTGCCAATACAATATCACCCATCTTCAGCGTACCATTCGATACCAATACTGTAGCTACATAACCACGTCCCTTATCCAACGAAGACTCAATGATAGAACCTGTAGCCCGACGATCAGGGTTAGCTTTCAAATCCAACATTTCAGCTTCCAGCAACACCTTCTCCATCAATTCATGCACACCGATACCTTTCTTAGCAGAGATATCCTGAGACTGATATTTACCGCCCCATTCCTCTACCAAGAAGTTCATAGCAGCCAACTGTTCTTTAATCTTATCAGGATTAGCTGTCGGCTTATCAATCTTGTTGATAGCAAACACGATAGGCACACCTGCAGCCATGGCATGATTAATAGCCTCCTTGGTCTGAGGCATCACGTCATCATCTGCAGCCACAATAATAATTACCACGTCCGTCACCTTAGCACCACGGGCACGCATAGCCGTAAATGCCTCGTGACCCGGTGTATCAAGGAACGTAATCTTCCGGCCATCTTCCAAGGTAACATGGTACGCACCGATGTGCTGCGTAATACCACCCGCCTCACCGGCAATCACATTAGCCTTGCGGATATAATCCAACAAAGAAGTCTTACCGTGGTCCACATGCCCCATCACCGTAACGATAGGAGCACGCGGTTCCAAATCTTCTTCTGCATCTTCCTCTTCTACAATGGCTTGTGCTACTTCAGCACTAACATATTCAGTTTTAAATCCGAACTCATCAGCCACCAAGTTAATAGTTTCTGCATCCAAACGTTGGTTGATAGATACCATAATACCCACACTCATACAAGTAGCAATAACCTGAGTAACGGACACATCCATCATATTTGCCAGCTCATTAGCCGTAACAAACTCCGTCAGTTTCAGTACCTTACTTTCTGCCATTTCCTGGTTTTCCAATTCCTGCATACGATCGGCAGCCAGTTCACGTTTTTCCCTACGGTATTTTGCTCCCTTGTTCTTACCCTTTGAAGTCAGACGGGCCAGCGTTTCCTTCACCTGTTTTGCCACATCCTCCTCACTAACTTCCTGCTTCAGCATCGGCTTTTTGTAGCGGTCCTTATTTTTTCTACCTCCCTGCTGATTCTGCTGGGCAGCATTTTTTGAACGGTCATTACCATTACGCTGAAAATTGGATACATTATTGATATCCACTTTTTCCTTGTTGATGCGAACGCGTTGTTTTTTCTTGCCATTGCCTTCGCCATCTTTATCCTTCAACTTACTGTCTTCCCGACGGATTTCCTTGATGATTGCTTCCTTCATCAATTTCCGCTGATCCTGACGTTGTCTCTCCTTCTCTTCACGTTCCTTTTTCTTCTCCTCTTTCGATTTCTTTTTCGGGCGGGTAGACTGGTTCAAGGCAGCTAAGTCAATCTGTCCAATGACATTGATTTTCGAAACGAACTCCGGCTGGCGGATTTTATATATTTCGTCGTCTTTCTTTTCTGCAGAGTTTTCTTCGGTCATTTTTTCTGTTTCTTTCTTTTCAATCTCAATGTTATTCTGCGGCACTTTTTTATCAAGTTCAGCATTCTCTATTTCTTTTTTCTCCACAGGAGCAACCACCGGTTCTACCACGGGTTTAATTTCCGGAGTTTCCACTTTTTGTTCCACCTGAGATGCTTCTGTAGCTACTTCCTTTATTGTAGTATCCGGTTCATTTTCCACAACAGCACGATGATTTAGTTTATCCAAATCAATTTTCCCCACCGGTTTGAATTTCGGTCGTACCTCTTCCGGAACAACTGTCTTAATCTCCTCGCTCTTTCCCTTTTCCGACTCAGCCGTTTCAAAGCCATCGATAGATACCGAAACTTTGTTACGGTCTTTACTCTGCCGTTCTTGGCTAAAGCGTTCCGATTTAATTTTAAGGTCCTTATCTGTACTGAACTCCTTCTTAAGCAGTTCAAACTGCTCATCCGTAATCTTTGTATTCGGATTTGCCTCTACGGTAAACCCTTTTTTCTGCAAGAACTCAACAGCCGTTGTAATTCCCACATTCAAATCTCTTGTTACTTTATTTAACCTTATTGTCATATTATCATTTTAATAAATTACGGAGAAAGGCCGCGCCATACGGTTATTGGTTTTCTCCTTCTCCCTCGAACTCCTGTTTCAACACACGCAGCACTTCATCCACCGTTTCCTCTTCCAAATCTGCTTTGGCAATCAACATCTCACGTGGAGCATTCAACACAGCCTTAGCTGTATCAATACCGATACCTTTAATAGCATCAATCACCCAACCTTCAATCTCATCACGGAATTCGTCAAGATAAATATCCTCATCATCAGCTGTTTCATCCAGTTCGCGGAACACATCAATCGTATATTCTGTCAACATACTAGCAAGCTTGATATTCAAGCCACCTTTACCAATAGCCAACGAAACCTCTTCCGGTTTGAGAAACACCTCAGCCTTGCGTTCTTCCTCATTCAGGCGAATGGAAGATATCTTAGCAGGGCTCAAAGCACGTTGGATGAACAATTGAATATTCGATGTATAATTAATCACATCGATATTCTCGTTGCGCAACTCGCGCACAATACCATGGATACGGCTACCCCTCACACCCACACAAGCACCAACCGGGTCAATGCGATCATCATAAGATTCCACTGCTATTTTGGCACGTTCACCTGGAATACGAGCTATACGCTTGATGGTAATCAAACCATCATTGATTTCCGGCACTTCCATCTCGAAGAGACGTTGCAAGAACACCGGCGATGTACGACTCAGAATAATTTTCGGATTATTGTTTTTGTTATCCACGCGAGCCACTACAGCACGAGCCGTTTCACCTTTTCTATAGAAATCACTCGGAATCTGTTCAGTCTTGGGCAACAGCAATTCATTTCCCTCATCATCCAGCAATAGTATTTCCTTTTTCCAGATTTGATAAACCTCTGCACTGATCACAGTACCTACTTTATCAATATACTTGTTATACAAACTATCTTTTTCCAGTTCCAGAATTTTGGAAGCCAACGTCTGACGCAGATTCAAAATAGCACGACGTCCAAACTTTGCAAAGTTCACTTCATCGGTCACCTCCTCACCCACTTCATACGATCCATCAATTTTCTGCGCTTCGCTCAAAGGAATCTGCAAGTTCGGATTTTCCAAATCTTCATCAGCCACCACCTCACGGTTCCGCCAGATTTCAAAATCCCCCTTGTCTGGATTCACAATCACGTCATAATTTTCGTCTGTACCAAACATTTTGGCAATCACACTACGGAACGACTCTTCAAGCACGCTCACCATAGTGGTTCTATCGATATTTTTCAGTTCCTTAAATTCTGAAAAGGTATCTATCAAGCTAACAGTTTCTTCTTTTTTAGCCATAACTATTATTTGAAGCTAATTAAGTATTTAGTATATTTTATTTCATCATAACCAAAGGTCAAATCCTCATCAACCATTTTCGGACGTTTCGCCTCCCTCTTCTTTCACTTTTTTCTGCACAGTCAGTACGAAATGTTCTTCATCGGCCTCCTTTAAGACACCCTGAAGTTTACGGCCATCCTTGGACAATACTTCCACCTCGCTGCCTACATAATTGATATACTGCTGCAACACTTTAAACGGTTGTCCAATACCTGCCGAACCAACTTCAAGGTCATAATCCTCTTCTTCGCGGTTCAACTTCGACTCAATGTAGCGACTCAAATCTACACAGTCTTCTATCCACACACCATCTTTGTGATCAATTTCTACTACGATCTTATCATCCGGGCTGACGGTTACCTCCACCAAGAAGTATTCCTTATCTTCCAGCCACTCGTCAACAATCTGACAAACTGTTTTTTTTCTATCATATACAGATTAAACCAATAAGAACAAAAAAGAGGAGCCTTACTGCCCCTCCACCTATTCATCCGTTTCCGTTGGCAAAGATACAAATAATCTATTCAAGTACAAAATATTAGCAAGAAAAAGCAGTCCTAAATAAAGTCTTTATTGGCAGAACAATGAAACTATGAGACACTACATAAGATGGACACTACACAAATTGAATCTAAATATCCTAACAGTCCCAACTTAAACATACAAAACGTGGAAAGCAAAGAAAACGTCCTTTGCTTTCCACGCTATCTTTATATAAAACAAACTTACAGTATACCCGACTTTGCTATTCCCATCTCCAAACCTCTCAACTCAGCTAATCCACGCAGACGACCAATGCATGAATAGCCCGGATTGGTTTTCTTTCTTAAATCATCCACCATCTGATGACCATGATCCGGACGCATCGGAATAGAAACTCCTCTACGCTGTTGCAAAGCCAAAAATGCCTTCATTACATGATACATATCTACATCGCCCTCCAAATGATTGGCCTCATAAAAATTTCCCTCGGCATCCCGCTGCGTACTACGCAAATGAACAAAATTAATACGGTCACCGAACTTCTCCATCAAAGCAGCACAGTCATTAGCACTACTCACTCCCAACGAACCGGTACAAAGACAAAGTCCATTACTCGGATTAGGCACAGCATCTATCAAAGCCTGAAAATCAGCACCACAACTCATAATACGAGGTAAACCAAGAATAGACATAGGCGGATCATCCGGATGAATCACCAACTTCACACCTGCCTCATCAGCTACCGGACATACCTCTTTCAAAAACTCAATCAAATTAGCCCTTAAACGTTCAGGTGTTATATCACGATAACGATCCAGTTCCTGCCGGAACTGCTCCAAAGTGAAACTTTCCTCAGAACCCGGCAAACCAGCAATCATATTGCGCACCAACAGCTGCTTATCATCTTCACTCATTTGCTCAAAACGGGCTTTTGCCTTGGCCTTTTCCTCATCAGTATATTCAGTTTCCGCACCGGGACGCTTCAACAGAAACAAATCAAAGGCCATGAAAGCAGCACGTTCGAAACGTAACGCACGACTACCGTCTGGAAGTTCATAAGCTAAGTCTGTACGTGTCCAGTCCAACACCGGCATAAAATTGTATGTCACGATATAGATTCCGCATTTACCCAAATTACGCAGACTTTCCTTATAATTTTCAATATACTGACGGAAATTACCAGTTTGTGTTTTAATATGTTCGTGCACAGGTACACTTTCCACCACTGACCAGCGCAATCCAACGGCCTCAATCATTTCCTTACGTTTCATGATTTCTTCAACCGTCCACACTTCTCCGTTCGGAATGTGATGCAATGCATTGACAATGCCGGTAGCTCCGGCCTGCTTAATGTCCCAAAGGCTAACTGGATCGTTCGGACCATACCAGCGCCATGTTTGTTCACACAAAATCATAAAATCTTCCTTTAAAAAACTTCCAATAAATTGTATTACATAGTATAGAGAACAAAATTAGAAAAAGATTCCGAGAAAGAAAGTGCAGTTCCATGATTTTAATATTTCACTCTCTATGTTTCACCCATAACTAACTACCATTAATAGGCAAAACATGAATTACCAAAATTCTTCATGGTAATAAAAATTCTTTTATCACATCTTTGTTCACCCCATACGACAATACAAATGTTTCATTGTTTTCAAAACGCAATAAGGCATGAGTACGTAAATGTC
>AMCI01000685.1_pt1 | contig 15565 bp, 10 predicted proteins | sample 419838 | NCBI WGS metagenome assembly AMCI01 (sample SAMN01090643, study PRJNA158313) | gut metagenome
ACCTCGACAAGCTCTTTGGCCGTCACGTCCAGTTGCATAGGCGTGACCGCTACATAGCCATGAGCCAATGCCCAACGGTCGGTATCGGTCGCTTCGGGTTCTAATTCGATATTCTCACCGACTAACCAATAATATTTACCGCCCCAAGGATGCTTTCGCTCTTCAACTTCCTTCGTCCAGCGGGAATGTGCCATTCGACAGACCTTTACACCTTTAAACTTGGAGACCGCAGGAAAATTGACATTCAGACAAGTAAAGGGAGGCAATGCCAACGCAAGACTTTTGTACATGAAATCTACGAGATAAGGACGCAGAGGCTCAAAGTCAGCATCCCAACAGTGATCGCACAACGAAAAAGCAATGGAAGGGAAGCCTTGCAATGCTCCTTCGATAGCCACTCCCATGGTTCCGGAATAATGTGCATTGACAGAAGAATTGTCCCCATGATTGATGCCTCCAATAACAAGGTCGGGACGACGGTCTGGAAACAGATTCAATGCCATTTTGACACAATCGGTCGGTGTACCCGAACAGGAGCAAACCGTCAGCCCTTCTTCCTCGCGCAAAACTTTATAGATAATCGGTTGGGCAGAGGTAATGGAGCAACTGAAGCCCGAACGGGCTGAATCGGGAGCCATTACCAAGATGTCTGCATAAGGACGAAGTGCCTCTACCAGGAACTGAATACCCGGAGCTGTTACACCATCATCATTGGAAATAAGAAGATAGGGACGTATAGCCATACTTTAAACAAGAGGATAATAAGGACTTAAATAAAAACGGCCAGCGAAGTTTCTTAACAACGAACTTAGCTGTTGACTACTGCACTGAACCTGGAAGCAGCACCCACCCCAAAGAACTTGAAGAAATTGACTCGTTAAGAACGAAGAACGGGTCTGCGGTAAACGAGAGCAAATGTACGAAATTTACCCAGCCTAGGGGTTGTTACCCGATTTATTCTTACCTTTGCCAACTAAAAAGCAAGGAAGCAAAAGGGAAGAAAATCTTCTCTTAGGAACCTGTTCGGAAGGTTGTAAAGCCTTCTTTGCAATACTTGTAGCAGCAAACCTGCGGGTGACATCTGCTCCCTACAAAGGCCTTTCTTATCGGGAACAGACTGCTTAAAGAGCGACTCTGTCAGAGGTTCGGTCTACCCATCCGTTTGCATGACAGGTTGCCGCACTTTTCAAGAACTTCCTTCCTACATACTTTCAGTTTGAATATGGGCAAAATCATAGCTTTAGCCAACCAAAAAGGTGGCGTAGGTAAAACCACGACCTCGATGAACTTGGCAGCCTCATTGGCCACACTCGAAAAACGAGTACTGCTGATTGACGCGGACTCACAGGCCAATGCCTCTTCGGGATTGGGTGTCGACCTCAGCAAGGTGGATTGTTCCATCTACGAATGCGTCATCAACGGCGTGGATGTGCGTGAAGCCATCTACACGACGGACATTGAGCGACTGGATGTTATCCCCTCCAACATCAACTTGGTCGGTGCAGAGGTTGAAATGCTGAATTTCGACCGACGCGAGTTTATCATGAAGGATATGCTCCAAATCCTGCACAATGACTATGACTATATTCTAATTGACTGCTCTCCTTCTTTAGGACTAATTACGGTCAATGCGCTGACTGCCGCCAATTCAGTCATTATCCCTGTACAGTGCGAATACTTTGCCTTGGAAGGTATCTCCAAGTTGCTGAACACGATTAAGATTGTTAAGAAGAAGCTCAATCCTGCCTTGGAAATCGAAGGTTTCCTGTTGACTATGTATGACAGCCGTCTGAAACTCGCCAACCAGATTTATGATGAGGTCAAGCGACACTTCCAGGAGTTGGTATTTAAGACGGTCATCCAGCGCAATGTCAAACTCTCTGAAGCTCCTAGTCACGGTCTGCCTGCCATCCTCTATGACGCAGAATCGACAGGTGCCAAAAACCATTTGGCACTCGCCAAAGAGATTATCAACAAAAACGAACGCGGTTGAGAACTGACGGTAACTAAACACGAAGGAATGGTGAAGTCGACACGCTAAGCTTTTCTTGTTTCGACAGATTCCTGCTGAACGGATTAGTTGAACGAATTGGCCGAACACAGGTTTCCTTTCCCGTATATTCTCAACAACCCCAACCCTTACTCAAATATTTTTCATCTATGGCATCTCACAAAAAATTTCCTGCTCTCGGACGTGGTCTCGACGCCTTAATCTCTACCGAGGAGGAGGTGCACACCAGTGGATCATCGAGCATCAATGAGGTGCCGGTATTTAAAATCAAAGCCAACCCCAATCAGCCCCGACGGGAGTTTTCACCCGAAAGCATGCAGGAATTGGCCGACAGCATCCGCCAAATCGGCATCATCCAGCCGATTACGTTGCGCTTGATGGAAGATGGCACGTACCAGATTATTGCAGGCGAACGCCGTTGGCGCGCTTCGCAAATGGCTGGCTTGACGACCATCCCGGCTTACATCCGCACGGCCAATGATGAGAACATGATGCAGATGGCGTTGGTGGAAAATATTCAGCGTGAAGACTTAAATGCGATTGAAATTGCCCTAGCTTACCAAAGCCTTATCGAACAGTATGACTTAACACAAGACAAACTGTCGGAAAAGGTGGGTAAAAATCGCGCAACCATAGCCAACTACCTGCGTTTGCTGAAACTTCCTGCCCAGGTACAAATGGCCTTGCAAAACAAAGAAATGGACCAAGGGCACGCCCGTGCTTTGCTCGGGTTGGACAAACCATCGCTCCAGGTCAAACTCTTCAACGAAATCAAAGAGAAAGGTTACTCCGTACGTCAAGTTGAAGAGATGGTCAAGGCACTCAACAACGGCGAAACGCTGAAAAGCGGACGACACACGCTGAAAAACAAAGAAGCACAACGATTGCCCGAAGAGTTCAAGGAACTGAGAAGCCGACTGGCTGATGTGTTCGGAACAAAAGTGCAAATGACTTGCTCTCAACAGGGTAAAGGAAAAATTTCCATCCCCTTCACCAACGAAGAGGAACTGGAACGCATCATTGCCCTGATGGATAAGATTAAGTAACAACGTATGAACTTGCAAACCCTACGGATTGGACGCAAAGGTTGGCTGTGCGGACTTTTCGTCTGTCTGCAGTGGACCGCGATCCATGCTGAAACATACCCGAAAGTCGAAGTCTTAAACGAGGCTTCGGCTTTACCCGTTTTGACAGGTTACGCAGAAGACAGCTTGCAGAATACAACCGACTCGCTCACGATACCTATCGACACCACGCGGCTCAAGCAGGTGACAGACTCGGTGGGTACAGCAGCGGGTAAACCACAATTGCCGAAACCACGGTTTATTCCCAATCCACAACGCGCCCTCTGGCTATCGCTTGTACTGCCGGGTGCCGGACAGATTTACAACCGAAAGTATTGGAAACTCCCCATTATCTATGGGGGATTTTTGGGTTGTGCCTATGCCTTTATGTGGAATCAACAGATGTACCGAGATTACTCACAGGCCTACCTCGACATTATGGACGATAACCCCGAAACGAACTCTTTCTTGGAAATGCTCCCTCCCCGATATGACATCACGGGCAGAGAAGAACAATTCAAGAAGCTCTTCAAACGAAAAAAAGACTTCTATCGGCGTTACCGTGACTTAAGTGCTTTCTGCTTCGTCGGTGTTTACCTGCTCTCGGTGATTGATGCCTATGTCGACGCGCAACTTTCGGTCTTTGACATCTCTCCCGACCTGTCTATGAGCATTGAACCTGCCGTTATCGGCAATAAATCCTCTATCGGAACCCGTTCAACTACAGCCTATGGCGTTGAATGTAGTTTCCGCTTTTAATCTCATCTCGATGAAACGAATCAAGACTCTCCTATTCACCCTCGCTACTGGCTTTATCACAGCCACTGCACAAACCAATATCACTGAAATCACGGTGCATGACGAACAGAGTAATCGCGACGAAGTGATTGAACTCCCCGAAGGTATGACTGCCAGCTGTGACTCGTTGCTTAACGAGTGGATGGCTAAGAAATATCTCTATCCCGACACGTCCTGTGTAAATCCTGATGTCAATCCCTCCTACCCCGTAGAAGTTTTTCAGAAACGCTTGTGCCGTCTGCCTGTTGTAATGGAAATGCCTTACAACAACGTGGTGCAGAAATTTATTGACCAATACAGCGGCCGTCTGCGCCGCTCGGTATCCTATATGTTGGGGGCCGGCAATTTCTATGTACCCATCTTTGAGGAGACTTTAGACTACTATGGACTCCCCTTGGAGTTGAAGTACTTGCCTGTTATTGAGTCTGCACTCGAACCGAAAGCCCGCAGTCATGCGGGAGCCGTGGGATTGTGGCAATTTATGCTCTCTACGGCTAAGCGTTATGACTTAAAGGTGAATAGCCTCATCGACGAACGTCAAGATCCCTACAAAGCTACTTGGGCGGCAGCTCGCTACTTGCGTGACCTCTACAAGATTTACGGGGACTGGAGTCTCGTCATCGCTGCTTATAACTGTGGTCCGGGTACGGTTAACAAAGCCATTCACCGCGCAAACGGTGCAAAAGACTATTGGACGATTTATCCCTTCCTGCCTGCAGAGACACGCGGTTATGTACCGGCTTTTATTGCCGCCAACTACATCATGAACTATTACTGCGAGCACAATATCTGTCCGATGAAGACAAAGTACCCGATTACTACGGATACTGTTATGGTCAATAAGGACTTGCACTTCGAACAGGTAGCCGCACTCTGCAACATCGACTTAGAAGCTATCCGCGCCTTGAACCCTCAATATCGCACGGACCTTATCCCAGGACGTTCCGAACCGATGGTGCTCTGTCTGCCGACTGAGAACCTGACTGCCTTTATCGACAATCAGGACTCTATCTACAATTACCGCGCAGAAGAATTGCTAAAGCGTCGCACGACCGTGATGGTCAACGAAGACTTGGACACGCGCAGCGTAGCAGCTCGTCGCCGCAGCAACCAGCAGGAACGTGTTTCTTCCAGTCGTTCTCGTTACAGCCGGAATGCTTCCCGAAAGAACCGTTCGAAGCGTAGCCGAGGTGGCAAGACGGTGACCGTTCGTCAAGGTGACACACTGAGCGAAATCGCAAAGAGAAACGGTACTACCGTGAAGAAGCTTCGCCAGCTCAATGGCATCAAGGGTAACTTGATTAATACGGGCAAGAAACTGAAAGTACGATAAGTCTCTTCTTGCGCCGGAGGTACTGGGGTCTAAGGAGTAGCTTTTGAGCGTACCTACTCCTTGGTTTACAGTCCCCCTCACTTTCTTCTGGGATTGCTCTCCTTCCTCCCCGTTGCCTTTCCCTATGTCTAACCCCTAATCCGCATCGCCTTATGGAAAATAAACCTGAAGTTCTCACCCCTCAAGAACAAAAGGACGAGGAAATGATCAATGCTGCCTTCCAGCATTTGCTCGATACGTACCTGGCATCCAACCATCGCCGCAAGGTCGAACTCATCACAAAGGCTTTCAACTTTGCCAAGGAAGCCCATAAAGGTGTGCGTCGCCGGTCGGGTGAACCTTACATTCTTCACCCCATTGCTGTCGCCCAAATTGCCTGTGAGGAAATCGGATTGGGTTCTACTTCTATTTGTGCAGCCCTGCTACACGATGTAGAAGAAGATACAGACTATACAAACGAAGACCTCAGCAACCTCTTTGGCCCTAAGATTGCCAACATTGTAGAAGGGGTAACGAAGATATCAGGCGGTATCTTTGGTGACCGAGCATCACTGCAGGCTGAAACCTTCAAGAAACTTCTGCTCATGATGAGCGATGACATCCGCGTCATCTTAATCAAGATTTCCGACCGCCTGCACAACATGCGCACCCTCTCCAGCATGTTGCCCTCGAAGCAATACAAGATTGCTGGGGAGACGCTCTACATTTTTGCCCCCTTGGCTGACCGCTTGGGACTGAGCAAAATCAAAACTGAACTCGAAAACCTCAGCTTTAAGTATGAACACCCGGAGGAATATGCGGGAGTATTACAAAAGTTAGAGGACTCGCGCATCGAACGCGATGACATCATCGCCCAATTCACACCTGCTATCCGCGAAAGATTGGATGCCTTAGGTGTGAACTATACCATCAAGGCACGCATTAAAAGTCCGTACTCTATTTGGATGAAGATGACAAAACAAACACATTCCCTTTGAAGAAGTGTTTGACATTCTGGCTATCCGCATCGTATTCCGTCCGGCAGACCGTACGCACGAAAAAGACGAGTGTTTCCGTATCTACTCTGCTCTAACGGAAATCTACAAGCCTCATCCAACCCGCTTCCGTGACTGGCTTTCGAACCCGAAGACCAATGGTTACCAAGCTCTTCACAACACGTTTATGTCGAAGCAGGGCAAATGGATTGAAGTACAGATTCGCTCTGACCGCATGGACGACATTGCAGAAATGGGATTTGCAGCTCACTGGAAATACAAGGATAAGAATGCTGCTTACGACGAGAATGAACTTGACCGCTGGCTCAACTCGATCAAGGAAATCCTCGATGACCCACAGCCCGATACACTCGATCTGCTCGACAATATCAAGCTGAACCTCTATGCTTCGGAAATCATGGTGTTCACACCGAAAGGGGAACTAAAGACCATGCCGAAGGGAGCCACGGTGCTCGACTTTGCTTTTACCATCCACTCCTTCCTCGGAACGCACTGCTTCGGTGCCAAGGTAAACCATCGCCTGGTGCCCTTCAGCTATGTACTGCGAAGCGGTGACCAGGTAGAAATACTTACTTCACGTACTCAACGAGTGCAACCCGATTGGCTCAACTTTGCGACAACGGCCAAAGCACGTGCCAAAATTCAAGCCATTCTGCGCCGTGAAAGCCGCGAAAAACAACGCAGGGGTGAAGAGTTGCTTCGCGACTACCTCGTCAAAAACGAAGTGGCATACGAACCTTCTGTGATTGACAAGGTGCGCCGATTCTACCATGTGCTCTCTAACGAAGAATTACTATTCAGTCTAGGGGACGAAAAGATTACACTCAACGAAGAAGTCATCAACTTCCTAAAGGGTCGCAATACAGGAAAAGGTTGGCGTCGCTTTATTCCCTTCATCGGCAAAAACGAGATGACTGACACGAAAGCTCCCCAACAAACTTTAGAGGACGATGATTGGGCGACAAAACTTAACCGCAAGGAAGTACTCGTGCTCGATGAAGAGGTATTACGCAAATGTACCTTTGCAGACTGTTGTCGCCCCATTCCCGGTGATGATGTCATGGGCTACATCACAGCAGACGGCGGACTGCAACTTCACAAACGTAGCTGCGAAACGGCTGTCAAACTCAAAACGCGTTATGGTAATAACATCATAGCCTGCCGATGGGACACACACAAAGTATTCCTCTACGATGTGAAGATTGAGATTCGCGGTATTGACTCACAAAATGTGCTCTACTCTATTGCCGAAGTTCTCCACAAGCTTACCCACTTCACGGTGAAACGCATCTCGCTCAACACCGATGATGGCATCTTCGAAGGATACTTAATCATCTCGGTTTATGACACGAACGATGTCGTAACTGTTTGCGAGAAGCTCAAAGCCATTGAGCATGTAACTGAAGCCGTACGCGTCTGATTCCAACTCATCTGATATTTCTCACACGTTCTCATCATGGAAAATGACCTTTTGAACGACGATAAGAAACTCTTCTACAGCATCAGCGAAGTTTCGCAAATTACCGATTTGACTGAAACCCTACTGCGCTATTGGGAAAAAGAATTTCCCCAACTCGCTCCGAAGAAAGGGGCACGCGGTATACGCCGCTACACGAAAGCGGACATTGAGGTGGTTATCAGCATCAAGGAGCTGGTAAAAGTCAGAGGTATGAAATTAGCTGCTGCCCGCGAACTGCTGAAGCAAAACAAAAAAGGCACAGCCAACAACGTAGAAGTACTTCAAAAACTCCGCGCCATACGCGAAGAGCTCGTAGCTATGAAGCAGGCGCTGGGCGATATGTAATGCGGTTATGTTTACACCGCAGATTATACAATGTGTCCGCACTCTCTCCGTGCGGACACATTGTCATTAAAGGAACTATTGCCTCGTCAAGGAAGGCTTAGCTGCGTCTAAGCATGATGCATCCAGGTACTCCTTCTTTTCACTGAGAACTATTCCTGTGAAAGATATCACCAGCATACTTCCTTATCCCATTCATTCTCATCCAAAACATCCCTCCTCATGCCTCCCAAATCAAAAACCGTATATGTTTGCTCCGAATGTGGACAAGACTCTCCCAAATGGGTGGGACGTTGTCCTTCCTGTGGCGCTTGGAACACGATGAAGGAAATGGCCCTTCGTCCGGAAACTGCCGCTACGGCCAGTTCCCAACGAGCCCGACGCGCCATCACCACAGCTCCTGCTTCAGAAGTAAAAGCCATTAAGTTAGCCGAAGTTCCAGCAGAACAAGAACCGCGTTTTACCACTTTCGACCGCGAACTCGACCGCGTGTTGGGCGGCGGTCTGGTACCAGGTTCGTTGATTCTGTTGGGTGGTGAACCTGGTATTGGCAAATCAACCCTGCTGCTGCAAACGGTGTTACGAATCAAGAACCGCAAAATTCTGTATGTCAGCGGTGAGGAAAGTGAACGACAAATCAAACTTCGTGCCGACCGTCTTGCGGGAAATGGAGGAGATGTCTATCTACTTTGCGAAACGCGCTTGGAAGAAATCTTTGAACAAGTAGCAAGCACGCGTCCGGAATTATTGGTCGTTGACTCCATCCAAACCATCTCTGTTGAAAATCTGGATGCGGCTCCAGGTTCTGTGACCCAAATACGCGAATGCGCCGTTTCCTTACTGAAGTTTGCAAAGGAGAGTAATGTTCCCGTCATTCTCGTAGGACACATTACCAAAGAAGGAACTTTGGCTGGCCCCAAAGTATTGGAACACATCGTCGATACGGTCTTACAATTTGAAGGCGACCGTCACTATCTTTACCGCATCCTTCGCAGTGTGAAGAACCGCTTCGGCTCTACTTCGGAGTTAGGTATTTATGAGATGCGTCAAGACGGCCTGCGCGAAGTAGACAATCCCTCTGAATTACTGCTCACACAAGCTAGCGGTGAACTTAGCGGCGTAGCCATTGCTGCCGCCGTTGAGGGAGTTCGTCCGTTCCTCATTGAAACACAAGCTTTGGTTTCGACAGCTGCCTATGGTACACCTCAACGTTCGGCAACGGGCTTCGATCTCCGCCGCCTCAATATGCTCCTAGCTGTACTGGAAAAACGTGTAGGTTTTAAACTGGCACAAAAGGACGTCTTCCTTAACATTGCTGGTGGCATCCGCGTTACCGACCCAGCCATCGACCTTTCCGTCATTGCGGCCATTCTCTCCAGCAATGTCGACACGGCCATCGGTCAAAACATCTGTATGGCAGGCGAAGTGGGACTGAGTGGGGAAATCCGCCCCGTCACCCGTATCAACCAACGCATTGCCGAAGCTGCCAAATTGGGATTCACTCGCATTCTTATTCCAGAAGGAAACAAAAAGAGTCTCGAAGGTGGACTTCCTGACCGCATTGAAATTGTTCCTGTAGCCAGAGTAGAAGAAGCTTTGCGAGAACTCTTTGGATGATAGTAGAATGTATTTGAAGGATAAAGATTTGGGATATAACATAACATCATAGTTTCCCCCTCATCCCACAATCTCCCCCTACACCAATACTCATTCCCCTCATAACATAACTTCATAACTTCCCCTTTACCCCTTTCCTCCACAAGCTTTACACCACATACTTATGCAACGACAACTATCCCTTCGAGTTACTCCCAATATCGCAGCCAGCGAACATTTACTGACCCGCTATGCTGCCGGCGAAATTGGCATTGATGCCCGTACCATCAAAGCTTTGCGCATCCGCCGCCGTAGCATCGATGCCCGCCAACGCACCATCTATGTCAACTTGACAGTCGACCTCTTCATCAACGAAATGCCTCCCCACTTGGATTACGAACCAGTGGAATATACAGACGTAAGCCACGCGCCACGCGTCGTAGTAGTCGGAGCCGGACCTGGCGGTCTCTTTGCCGCTCTTCGACTGATAGAACTCGGTTTACGTCCGGTTGTACTCGAACGAGGAAAGGATGTTCACGACCGACGGAAAGACATTGCTCTCATCTCCCGACAGCACAAGGTTGACGGAGAAAGTAATTACTCCTTTGGCGAAGGCGGTGCCGGTGCCTACTCTGACGGCAAACTTTTCACCCGTTCCAAGAAACGTGGCAATGTGGAAAAGATTCTGCGCGTCTTCTGCCAATTCGGTGCTTCCACCGACATCCTTATTGATGCCCATCCTCACATCGGTACCGACCGATTGCCACGCATCATCGAAGGCATGCGCAACCAAATTATCGCCTGTGGCGGCGAAGTACATTTCCAAACCCGTGTAGACAGCCTGCTGATTGAAAACAAGGAAATAAAAGGTGTAGTTTGCCAAACAGGCGAAACCTTCTATGGTCCCGTAATTCTCGCCACGGGTCACTCCGCCCGCGACGTTTACCGCCATCTCTACAAAAGCGGACTGGCCATTGAGGCTAAAGGCATTGCTGTCGGTGTTCGTTTGGAACATCCAGCTGAACTCATTGACCGCATCCAATACCACAACCGCGAAGGCCGTGGCAAATTCCTTCCTGCGGCAGAATACAGCTATGTAACGCAAGCTCAGGGACGTGGTGTCTACAGTTTCTGTATGTGTCCAGGTGGCATTATAGTACCTGCTGCCAGCGGGCCGCAACAAATCGTGGTCAACGGCATGAGTCCCTCGACCCGCAACTCTGCTTGGAGCAATTCTGGCATGGTTGTAGAGACACGCGTGGAAGATTTGGACGGCGAACTCCTTCCGTTCCTCACAGAAGCCATGGCAGACGGCACTTTTGCTGAAACACATGCAGACATCGACCGTCCCGACAATCCCTTGCGCATGATGTATTTCCAAGAAGCACTCGAAAAAGCCTGCTGGCAACAAGGTAACCGCAAACAAACCGCTCCCTCACAACGTATGGTTGACTTTGTCAACCGCCGTCTGAGCTACGACTTGCCCAAATCAAGCTACTCTCCCGGTCTGGTATCTTCTCCGCTTCATTTCTGGATGCCCCAATTCATTACCTCTCGCCTCATCGAAGGCTTCAACGCCTTTGGCCGCAAGAGTCATGGTTTCCTTACCAACGAAGCGATTCTCATTGCTACCGAAACCCGCACCTCTGCCCCGGTACGCATTCTCCGTGACAAAGACACACTCTGTCACGTAAGTGTCAGCGGCCTCTACCCCTGCGGCGAAGGAGCAGGCTATGCCGGAGGCATTGTCAGTGCTGCCATTGACGGGGAACGCTGTGCGGAAATGTGTGCCGCCATGATGGGCAAGGCTTAAGAGCTGACTGAGTTAAGAATTAGAGGTTATAAAGTTACTTTTTACGGTTCGACTTTCAGGTCTACTTACTTCCATCCTCTCCAACCGCCCTCAAACAGTCACTTTATAACCTCTAACCGATAACTTTTCCCCCTTTCTCCTCCCTCTTAACCACGAAAGAATTCCCAAAACTTTTGCCCTTTAAACCGCCTCTCACTACCTTTGCACAACTCTTTATCAAAACAAACCCTCTAATCCCCACTCGGTATGATTCTGTTTTTTAAAACTCCGCAACAGAGCGTGATTGCTACCCAAGTCGATCATCAGCTTTCTGCAGACGAAGTAAAAGAACTCTGCTGGCTTTATGGCGAAGCAACGCTCGAAGACAGTGACACGTTAACAGGTTGGTTCGTTGGCCCTCGCCGCGAAATGATTACTCCCTGGAGTACGAATGCTGTCGAAATTACCCAAAACATGAATATTCAAGGCGTTTTACGCATCGAAGAATATTTCCCTGTCAGCAACGAACAGGCGGAACACGACCCGATGCTTCAACGCATGTACAATGGTCTGGACCAAGAAATCTTTACCGTTAACATCGAACCTGCACCTATCGAATACATTTCTGACCTCGAGACGTACAATGAACAAGAGGGTTTGGCACTCTCACCCGCTGAAATCGAATACCTCCACGGCGTGGAGAAGCAATTGGGTCGCCAGTTGACTGACTCTGAAGTATTCGGCTTCGCACAAATCAACTCAGAACACTGCCGCCACAAAATTTTCGGAGGTTCCTTTATCATCGATGGCAAGGAGATGCCCTCTTCACTCTTTGCTATGATTAAAAAGACTACGCAAGAGAACCCGCATCAGATTATTTCTGCCTACAAGGACAATGTAGCCTTCGCACAAGGTCCTGTCATTGAACAGTTTGCTCCCACAGACCACTCGACCAGCGACTATTTCCAGGTGAAGGACATCGAAAGCGTCATCTCAATCAAAGCAGAAACCCACAATTTCCCTACCACGGTAGAACCCTTCAACGGTGCCTCTACGGGTACGGGTGGTGAAATCCGTGACCGTATGGGTGGTGGTGTCGGCTCTTGGCCCATTGCCGGTACTGCTGTATACATGACGGCTTATCCCCGCTTGGACGGTGGCCGCGAATGGGAAGACATTCTCCCTGTACGTCAGTGGCTCTATCAGACTCCCGAACAGATTCTTATCAAGGCTTCCAACGGTGCTTCCGACTTCGGTAACAAGTTTGGACAGCCTCTGATTGCCGGTTCTGTATTGACGTTTGAACACCAGGAGAACGGTGAAAAGTATGGTTACGACAAGGTAATTATGTTGGCTGGTGGTGTAGGCTACGGCACAAAGCGTGATTGCCTCAAGGGCACACCCGCCAAGGGTAATAAGGTCGTAGTTGTCGGTGGTGACAATTACCGCATCGGCCTTGGTGGTGGTTCTGTCAGCTCGGTTGACACGGGTCGCTACTCTAGCGGTATTGAACTCAACGCCGTACAGCGTGCCAATCCCGAAATGCAGAAGCGTGCGAACAACCTTGTCCGTGCACTTTGCGAAGAGGAAGTTAATCCCGTTGTTTCTATCCATGACCATGGTTCTGCAGGCCATGTAAACTGTCTGTCTGAGTTGGTAGAAGAGTGTGGTGGTAAGATTGACATGACGAAACTGCCTATCGGTGATCCTACTCTTTCTGCAAAAGAAATTATCGCCAACGAAAGTCAGGAACGCATGGGTCTCTTGATTCAGGAGGAACACCTCGAACACGTACGCAAGATTGCCGAACGTGAACGCGCACCGATGTATGTTGTAGGTGAAACTACAGGCGATGCTCACTTCTCCTTCGAACAGGGTGACGGCAAACGTCCCTTCGACTTGGATGTAGCGCAAATGTTTGGTCACTCTCCCAAAACGGTCATGGTCGACGAAACGGTAGAGCGTAAGTATAAGGATGTTACCTACGATACAGCTCAACTCGATACGTACATCAACCAGGTACTCCAACTCGAAGCTGTAGCCTGCAAGGATTGGTTGACGAATAAGGTAGACCGCTCCGTAACGGGTAAGGTGGCTAATCAGCAGACGCAGGGCGAACTCCAGTTGCCGTTGGCAGACTGTGGTGTCGTAGCCCTTGACTATCGTGGCGAGAAGGGTATTGCAACAGCTCTTGGTCACGCACCTCAGGCTGGTTTGGCTGACCCTGCTGCAGGTTCGGTACTCTCCGTAGCTGAGTCTTTGACCAACATTGTTTGGGCTCCACTTGCAGAAGGACTTGATAGCGTTTCACTATCAGCTAACTGGATGTGGCCCTGCCGCTCTCAGAAGGGTGAAGATGCTCGTTTGTACCGTGGCGTTGAATCACTCAGCGACTTCTGCTGTGCCTTGCAGATTAACGTTCCGACAGGTAAGGACTCTCTCTCGCTTTCTCAACAATATCCGGGTGGTGAGAAGATTATCTCTCCGGGTACAGTGATTGTTAGTGCAGGTGGCGAAGTAAGCAACATCCGTAAGGTTGTTTCTCCCGTGATGAAGAACGAAGCTAAGTCTACGTTCTACCACATCGACTTCTCCTTCGACCAACTCCGCCTCGGTGGTTCAGCTTTCGCTCAAACACGCGGTTGCGTAGGTTCAGATGTCCCGACTGTCAAGAATCCCGAGTACTTCCGCGATGCCTTTAATGCGGTTCAGGAACTCGTGAAGAAGGGTTACCTCCTGGCAGGTCACGACATCTCTGCCGGTGGTCTCATCACGACCTTGCTCGAAATGACCTTCGCTAATACCGAAGGCGGTATGGATATCTGCTTGGACAAGTTTAACTCTGACGACCTCATCAAGGTTCTCTTTGCTGAAAACCCTGGTATTGTTGTTCAGGTTGCTAACGACCACAAGAAGGAATTCAAGGCCTTGCTTGACGATGCAGGCATTGGTTACATCAAGCTCGGTAAGCCGGCTGAAGAACGACAGATCATGGTTACTCTCCACGATGCGACTTATCAATTCGGTATCGACTACCTGCGCGACATCTGGTACGAAACTTCTTACTTGCTCGATACGAAGCAAAGTTTCCATGGTTGCGCCAAGAAGCGTTACGAGAACTACAAGCAGCAGCCCATCGAACTCAACTTCCATCCCGAGTTCACTGGCAAGCTCGCCAGCTACGGTATTGACGCAAATCGTCGTCAGCCCAGTGGCATCAAGGCCGCTATCATCCGTGAAAAGGGTACGAACGGCGAACGCGAAATGGCTTATGCACTTTACCTCGCTGGTTTCGATGTGAAAGACGTCATGATGACCGACTTGATTACGGGTCGCGAAACACTTGATGAAGTCAACATGATTGTCTTCTGCGGTGGCTTCTCTAACTCTGACGTATTGGGTTCAGCCAAGGGTTGGGCAGGTGCCTTCCTTTACAACCCCAAGGCTAAAGAAGCCCTCGACCGCTTCTATGCACGCGAAGATACGCTCTCGCTCGGTGTCTGCAACGGTTGCCAGTTGATGGTAGAACTCAATCTCATCAACCCCGACCACAAGAAGCGTACCCGCATGCTCCACAACGACTCTCACAAGTTTGAAAGTGCATTCCTCGGTGTCACCGTACCGACCAACCGTAGTGTCATGTTCGGTTCACTCTCGGGCGACCGCCTCGGCATCTGGGTAGCTCATGGTGAAGGTAAGTTTAGCTTGCCTTACTCAGAAGACGACTACAACGTTGTGCTGAAATACAGCTACGACGAATATCCTGGCAACCCCAACGGTTCCGATTACTCTGTAGCAGGTATTGCCAGCCCCGATGGCCGTCACCTCGCCATGATGCCCCACTTGGAACGTGCCTTCTTCCCTTGGCAGAATCCTTATTATCCTGCCGATCGCCGCGCGATCGATGAAGTTACTCCGTGGATCGAAGCCTTCGTCAATGCCCGCAAATGGGTGGAAGCTCACAAGCAATAAAATACTACTCTTCCGGACTGTGTGTACAGTCTGAATTCAAAAAAGGAAGCCACGTTATTCATATGGCTTCCTTTTTTCTATTGCTGTCCGGTAAAACTCCAAACAGCACGATTAATCGGTCGGAATGCCAGTAAATAGGCATCCCGACCTTGTCTTTCCCAAGAACAAGCCCCCTAATCAAATAATGAAGGTTCATCCGGAAG
>AMCI01000696.1_pt1 | contig 15538 bp, 12 predicted proteins | sample 419838 | NCBI WGS metagenome assembly AMCI01 (sample SAMN01090643, study PRJNA158313) | gut metagenome
GCTGCTATTTTTTTGCATTTTTATTGCATTTTTCTTCTAACATGCACTGTTACAGACATGTTACAAAACACATTTTAAAAACAGCTTTTCGAATCCGCCTGCAAGGATATACAAAATAAAATATGCGTGCGTGATGCGTGCGCGCGAGAAGATTTCAACACAGCCAGTTTCAATTCGTCTTTTTTATCAATAACAGTGGAAAAAGAACCATACGGCCTCAGGTGCATGGTCCGTTTAAAGACCGACATCCTGCCACTGTCCGCCGTGCCACTCCACAACGGAAGTGAATCCAGCTTTCTTCAACGCCAGCAGAGCCGCCTCCCGCCCGTTGTTGATCCGATCGGGATAATGTGCATCGCTGTTTACCTGTACCCGGATGCCCAGCTCTCGGAAATAAGGGAAATAACGTTCATTGGGATAAAAAGTACCCAGTTCGTCATACGACTTGGTGTTGATCTCGACTATATATCCCCTACGGGCAATGGATTCGAAATAATCACGCACAAGAGTATCATACCAGGGTTCGTCGAGCAAGCCCGGACGGTAGCACGAAGCATTGTAGTGCATCTTATCGGCATGCCCGATAATATCAAAACCACCCAGCTGTACCATACGGTTCAGGTTGCGGTAATAGCGCCTCACCACCTCATCCAGATCTCCCTCGAAATACGTATCGACCAGCTCTTTGAAACGATTGGCCGGCGTATCAATATCCACCAACGAGCCGGCAGGAGACAACACCATGTGTACCGACCCGATGCGATAATCAAGCGGCAATTGCTGGAAACGGGGCGCCCCTGGATGACTGTCGTCATGAAGGTAATCTATCTCCAACCCAATGACCAGTTCCATACGCGGAGCATACCGTTCTTTGAGTCGGGCAAACTCACTCAGATAATCATCCATGCGGTCCCACTCCATGGTCCAGGCTGTAGAAAAAGGCAAAGGAGCATGCGAGGAAAACCCATAGGAAGTGAAACCCTGACTCACAGCAAAACGGATAAAATCTTCCATATTGGCCCGCCCATCACAATAGAGGCAATGGCTATGATAATTGGTGAGATGACTGTTCATACCCTAAATTCCTCCCTCAATCTCGCTCAATTCAAGCCAGCGCATGGTTTTCTCATCGATCAAGTCGTTCACTTCCGACAGCCGCTTGGAACAACGGGTAAGTTCCTCCACAGCCAGTTTGCCACTACACAACGAAGCCTCTATATCCGCCTTCTCTTCCTCCAAAGCAGCAATATCCTTCTCCAGCTGTTCAAATTCCAGCCGTTCCTTATAAGTCATTTTCTTTTTGTCATTCAGACGCACTCGGGCCGTTTTTTCCTCCTGTGCCTTGCGCACTTCCTTCTCTTGCTGAGCCTTGGCTTCTTTCCAGTCGCGATAGTCGCTGTAATTGCCGGGAAAATCGCGGATGTCACCCTGTCCGTTGAACACCAGCAAGTGATCTACCACCTTATCCATGAAGTAGCGGTCGTGCGACACAACAATGACACACCCCTTGAAATGCTGCAAGTACTCCTCAAGCACATTGAGCGTGATGATATCAAGGTCGTTGGTAGGCTCATCAAGCACCAGAAAATTAGGATTACGCATCAGTACGGTACAGAGATAAAGGCGACGACGTTCTCCCCCACTCAACTTATACACATAGTTATGCTGTGTCTCGGGAGTAAAGAGAAAATGCTGAAGGAACTGCGAGGCCGTCAGCCGTTTGCCGTTACCCAGTTCGATGACTTCAGCAATGTCCTTCACCACATCGATGACCTTCATCTGCTCATCAAACTGGAGCCCGTCTTGCGAATAGTAGCCGAAACGGACCGTTTCCCCAATATCAAGCGTTCCGCTGTCGGGCTGCACCTGTCCCATGAGAATTTTAAGGAAAGTCGATTTGCCCGTACCGTTGTTGCCCACGATTCCCATCTTCTCATAGCGCGAGAATATATAGGAGAAATCATCCAGAATCTTCAAATCGCCAAACCGCTTACACAAGTGGTCAGCTTCAAAAATTTTGCTTCCGATATAAGAAGCCCTCACCTCCAGCTTTACGTTATCGTTGCGGACATGCTGCTTGGCCACCTTCTCTAGTTCATAGAACGCTTCTTCGCGGTAACGGGCCTTGTGCCCACGGGCCTGCGGCATGCGTCGCATCCAGTCCAGTTCGGTGCGATACAAATTATTGGCCCGCTCAATCTCCACATTCTTGGCATCGATACGTTCCTGCCGCTTTTCGAGGTAATAACTGTAATTACCCTTATACTGGTACACCTGCCGATTGTCGATTTCAATGATTTCCGAGCACACCCGGTCGAGGAAATAACGGTCGTGCGTCACCATGAGCAAGCTCAGTTTCGTGCGCCGCAGATACTCTTCGAGCCATTCAGTCATGTCGAGATCGAGGTGATTGGTGGGCTCATCCAAGATGAGGAGTTCAGGCTCAGTAATCAACGCATTGGCCAGTGCCACCCGCTTGAGTTGTCCGCCGGAAAGCTGTTTCACCTTCTGGTCGAAATTACGGATTTTAAGCTGCGAAAGAATCTGCTTCACCTTCTGCTCATACTCCCAAGCCTTCTCCTGCTCCATACGTGTGAGGAGTTCGTCAAGTTTGGGATTGCCCTCGGTTTCCATACACCGTTCATACTCCTTGATAAGTTCCACCGTGCGGTTGCCATGATGAAAGCAGGCCTCGATCACCGTCATCTCCTCGGGATAGTGAGGATCTTGCGGCAAGTAATCCACACGCAAATCACGGCGGAAGACAATGCTTCCACTATCATATCCCTCCTTGCCTGCAATGATGTTGAGCAAGGTGCTCTTGCCGCTTCCGTTCTTGGCTATCAAGCCCACACGCTGGCCTTCGGCAATGCCAAACGAAATATTTTCAAAAAGGACCAAGTCGCCGAATGACTTGGTAAGATTGTCTATCTGTAAATAGGGTACAGCCATTTAAAAGTGTTTAATCGGTTAATGCTACATCAGAGGCTGTCAATGACCGAGCGGTAGGCTTCTACCACGTTGCAGGGTTGACCGGCCTTGACACGGCTCCAAGTGAGTTTCATCGGGTCAATAATTTGGTCTCTGTATTGAAGCACAGGAGCTTCACGATTACCGTCGACCAGTGTTCTCCACTCCATCTCTTCCAGTTCGTTGGCAAGTATCACACATACCACGATGCCGATAGCCAGCCATTCGTTTCTCTTTTTCGAACCAATTTTGCCGCTGTCTATCACTTGCTGCAGAGATTTCAAATCGTCTTCCGTGCCCTGAAAATCGGTTTTCAGTTCGTCCTTTACCAGCGACGAGACCCATTCATAACTTTCATTAATCTGACAGATTTCGGACAAGCGCACGGGAATTACTTCTGCCGGATATTTTTCACCTTCTCTGCGCACCTGCAGTGTAGCAATGACCTGCTCAGCCTCATCCACCGGTTGCCCTTTGGCCACAGTGAAAGAGCACTCAAACGCCAGATCGTCAATGCCGACAATCCAAAGATGCGAAGTATAGTAAGTGCCTTCTTCCTGAAACATTTCCTTGCTGTAGGCACACTCCAGTGATCCGACCGAAACCAACCGGGCCGATTCGTTCTCCTTCAGCTCCTGACGGACAGATTCCTTGCCATATCCGGCCTTACCCCGGTAGGCGGAGATGCGAAAATTACCAGACCACACATTGGGATTATAGAACAAAAATGAGCCTTCTCCATCTTCAAACTCGCTCCACTCGGAGGGATAAATCATCGAGAACCAGGCTCCGGGAGAGATAAATTTCTTACCTTCCATGCTTTCCATGTTTTCTTGCATTATTAATGATTACTTGGGCAAAAATAGGGAAAAACTATGGAAAAGCCGCGAAAAAGAAAATAAATGTAATGGGATTGTAACACTTGATTCACTTGTCTATAATAATCTATGCAAAACTTTGCGTCGGTTTAAATAAAAGATAACCAACCTGACTATCCTAATTTCATCTACATAGAGACAATGGTGACCTGGAATGAAACGTTTTTCTTTCTCTCTTTTTTGTAAACTCAAATAATCTCTTTATCTTTGTCGCGCATTGGTTTGCATCCCTTTCATAAGGGAGCAATTAAAAGGGAATCAGGTGAGAATCCTGAACAGTCCCGCTGCTGTAAGTTCCATCATCTTGATGTTGCGGACTCTTACTCCCCGCCACTGGAAGAATACTTCCGGGAAGGCTGTCCGACAACAGGAACAAAGTCAGAAGACCTGCCATGCATATTCAAGTTCACTGCTTTCGAGGAAAAAGCGTTGAATCTAATGAACCGGTCATGGTGTCTCATTTCATTCATCACTCTACTAGTAAGAAAGTGAATTTTAGTGATTAATAAACTCTGCCAAGTTTATTTCACGTGCCCGGCCGAAGGGATTTCGCCCGGGCACTTTAACATGCAGCAGAAAAGAATAGATAAAGATGAAACATACCCATTTATTCGACCGCATCCGTGCAGCAGTCGGTTGCCTATGCTTCTTCAGCCCGCTATTGGCACAAGCACAGCAAGTAGACACGCTTCACACCTATGCTATTCCTGAAATCACTGTATCCGACAGGTATCAGACACGGGAAATCCGTTCGTCTGCTCCACTACAACTATTCAACCGAAAGGCGCTGGACAACCTGCAAGCACTTCAGCTATCGGACGCTGTGAAGCATTTTGCCGGAGTGACAGTGAAGGATTATGGAGGTATCGGCGGACTGAAAACGGTATCGGTACGCAGTTTAGGAGCCCAGCACACAGCAGTGGGATACGACGGCATTGCGGTGACGGATTGCCAGACGGGACAGATTGATATCGGACGATTCTCACTCGACAACATCGATCAGCTCTCGCTAAGCAACGGACAGAGTGACCAGATTTTCCAACCGGCGCGTTTTTTTGCTTCAGCCAGCATCTTGAACATCCAAACCCTTACTCCCCGCTTTAAGGAAGGGAAACAAACGAATGTGCATGCCGCTTTCAAGACGGGATCGTGGGGATTAGTGAACCCTTCGCTCTTACTGGAACAACAGCTGACTCCGAAGTGGACGCTATCAGCCAACGGTGAATGGATGTCGTCCGACGGGCAATATCCGTTTACCTTGCATTATGGCCAGGCAGAAGGGGATTTATCGTCGAAAGAAAAGAGAAGAAACACAGAAGTGAAGAATCTGCGGGCGGAACTGGGACTCTTCGGCAATTTCTCCGAACAGGAGCAATGGCGACTGAAAGCGTATTATTTCCAGTCGTCGCGCGGATTGCCCAAGGCAACGACGTTCTACAACGACTTTGCTTCTCAGCACCTTTGGGACAAGAACGTGTTTGTACAAAGCCAATATAAAAAAGAATTCAACCGGAAATGGGTATGGCAGACTTCAGGGAAATGGAACTGGAGCTATCAGCGGTATCTGGATCCGGACACGAAGAATACCTCGGGCAAGACGGAAAACAGCTATTATCAGCAGGAGTATTACCTTTCTTCATCGGTGCTCTACCGAGTATGGAGCAACCTGTCGTTCTCGCTGTCGACCGACGGCAGCATTCAGACCATGAATGCCAATCTGAAGGATTTTGCGGAACCAACCCGCTATGCTTGGCTCACGGCCTTGGCCGGCAAATACATGAACAACTGGCTGACAGTGACAGCTTCGGCACTGGCCACAGTCATCAACGAGGATGTGAAAGAAGGAGGCAGTGCCGGCAATCACCGCAAACTCTCTCCCTATGTCAGCATAGCGTTGAAACCGTTCCGAAACGAAGAGTTCCGCATCCGCCTTTTCTACAAAGATATCTTCCGCCTGCCCAGTTTCAATGACCTGTATTTTCAGGAAGTGGGCAACAAGAAGCTAAAACCGGAGAATGCCCAGCAATACAATGTAGGAGTGACTTACAGCAGGGAAATAAGTACGTGGATACCGTATGTATCGGCCACAGTAGATGCTTACTACAACAAGGTGACAGACAAGATTGTAGCCTACCCTACCAAGAACCTGGCCATCTGGAGTATGCGCAACTTGGGAAGTGTAGATATCAAGGGAATAGACTTCACTGGGCACATCTCGCTTCAGCCCTGGGAAAAAATCGGAGTGCAGCTCTCGGGCAACTATACCTATCAGCGGGCACTGGATGTCACCGAACCGGATGCCAGCAAAGAGGAAGGACGTACGTACAAGCACCAGATAGCTTATACGCCGAGGGTATCGGCTTCAGGCCGGGCTGCGATTGAAACACCTTGGGTGAATGTGGCCTATGCGTTCCTCTATTCTGGAAAGCGATATGTGCAGGGAGAAAACATTGCCGAAAACCGCATGGATTGTTACAGCGACCACAGTGTGTCGGTGAGCCGGAATTTGGATCTCTGGAACACACACACCACCTTGTCTGTGGAAGTGCTGAATCTTGCTGACAAGAATTATGAAATCGTAAAAAACTTCCCCATGCCGGGACGATCATTTAGAGTTTCAATAAACATTAAATACTGAAAATGAAAGAAATAAAACTAATACAATGGGCCTACCTGCTTATGAGTTGTGTGCTTCCACTCTTCTATGCATCGTGTGATGACATGGAGGATAAACCTATATCATCGACTGTGGAAGGACAGATTACGGAAGCGGGTACAGCAGAGATTTATATTTTGAGCGAAGGGCTGTTAAACCTTAACAACAGTTCGCTAACCCGCTATTCTTTTCGCACCCATCAGCTGAAAACGAATTATTTCAGCGCCATCAACAAAAGGGGATTGGGAGATACGGCCAACGACATGGGCCTCTATGGCAACAAACTATATATCGTAGTGAATGTATCGAGCACCATTGAAGTAGTGGATTTCACCACCGGCCAATCCATCAAGCAAATACCCATGCGGACGGAAAACGGAAGTTCACGCCAACCCCGCCACATCGCATTTTATAAGGACAAGGCATACGTCTGCTCCTTCGATGGTACTGTGGCCCGCATGGATACCACTTCGCTGGAGATAGAAGCAACGGTAAAGGCCGGACGCAATCCGGAAAACCTTTGCGTACAAAACGAGAAATTGTATGTGTCCAATTCAGGTGGACTGGATTATACGGAAGGTATCGGAGTGGACAACACGGTATCGGTCATCGACCTTGCTTCCTTCACCGAAATAAAAAAAATCACAGTGGGACCCAACCCCGGCTGTATTCTTCCGGACTCGGAAGACTTTGTCTACGTAGCTACTCACGGCAAAAACATCATGGAAGGGGATTATCACTTGGTGAAAATCAACAGCCACACAGATGAAGTGGAGCGTGTATTTGATGAGAAAGTGATGAACTTTGCCATCCAAGGCAACGTGGGATATCTGTATAATTACAACTTCCAGACAGAAGATGCTTCCATCAAAATGCTCAACCTACAAACAGGGGAAACCATCCGGGAGCACTTCATTACCGACGGAACTCCGATTCACACTCCCTATGGTATCTATATCAATCCGTACAGCGGTAACGTCTATATCACAGAAGCCTATAAATACACAGTGACTGGTGATGTACTTTGTTTCAACCCAAACGGACAATTGCGGTTCAAACTGAAAGAAATCGGGCAGAATCCGAATACGGTAATCTTCAGCAACCGCGCTTCATCCGTTGATATAGAAGAAGAGGAACAGCCGGCACCGGATGCTCCTTCAGCATACGCCAATAAGGTATTGGCTTACCACCCCGCCCCGAGTCAACATATGAACACATCGACCACAGCTTACGAGGAAGGCTTCTCTGCCGAGGACGTGCGCCGAAAGGCAGAAGAAAAACTGAAAGACCCCAACTTGTGCCTGCTGAGCCTGGGAGGTTACGGAGGATCTATCGTAGTGGGATTCGACCATACGGTGCCCAACATAAGCGGAGCCTACGACCTCAAAATTTACGGAAATGCCTCTTATGATTCCTTTGGCACCTTGACAGGATCTTTGGGAGGCAGTTCGGAACCGGGCATCGTGCTGGTGTCGAAGGATGTAAACGGTAACGGACTGGCGGATGATGAATGGTACGAACTGAAGGGAAGTGAGTATGATTCGAAACATACCATCAAGGATTACTCCATCACCTACCATCGCCCTACCTCACCGCTGAGTTCTGTGAAGTGGACCGACAATCAGGGAAACACAGGGTATATCTACCGAAATAAAGCGCACACGAAAAACGATTATTATCCGGCTTGGATAGAAGAGGATGAAATAACTTTCCACGGAAAACGGTTAAAGGACAATGCTGTGAACGAACCGCGACCGGACATGCCTGAACACTGGGTGGGCTATTGCTATGCTTATGGTTATGCCGACAACCATCCCAATAACGAAGAAGGTGCTTTGTTTAAAATTGACTGGGCGGTAGATAAAGAAGGACGGGCCGTTCAACTGGACGGCATTGATTTCGTGAAGATTTATACAGCCGTCAACCAGTACTGCGGATGGATGGGGGAAATCTCTACAGAAGTGCAAGCAGTAGAAGATTTGCACTTCGCTAAAAAGGGAATTAACGCTATAGCAAACTATAAATAAGTACAACAATTAATTTAACAATTTAACAATTTATCAATTTATCATTTAAAATTAGAGAACAATGAAAGAAATGAAACATTGGGTGAGCAGTTTATTTTTAACAGCTTTGCTGACTTTGCCTTTTATTATGTCATCTTGCGATGACGATGATCCTTTTACGGGTGTGGCACACATGGGTATAGAAGATGGTGCTACAGTGAACGTGGGAGAAGAAGTAGAACTGGAAGCTCAACTCAACCTTATAGAAGGAGACATTGCCTACCGGTGGACAGTGAATGGAGAAGAAGTGGAAACAGATGATGACTATACGTTCGTAGCTCCGAAACCGGGTTCATACAGCATCGAACTGACTGCTACAGGTGCCAACGGTACGTTCCAAAAATCCATCACACTGAATGCACAGATGTATAAGAGCAACTTCTTCGTAATCAATGAAGGACAATATGGTAAGTCTAAAGGAAGTCTGAACAAATACTCTGCGGGCGAATGGACGTACAATTACGTGAAAGGCGGTTTCGGCAAAACTTCTACAATGGGTGAGATACACGGAGAATACATGTATGTGGTTTCCAAAGAAGAAATGTTCCTGGCAAAAGTGCGTTTGTCGGATGGTAAGATTGTAGACAAACTAGATAGAAAAGGAGTATTGGGAGCAAATGGTCAAGGCAATAGTTTCTGTATCGCCAACGACGAATACGGTGTGCTGACTAGCACAAATGGTGCATTCAAAGTCAACTTAAACGACTTGTCAAAAATAGAGAAACTGAGTAATATGAACGACAACCTAAGGCAAGACAAGGAAGACATCTGCAAAGTAGATGACCAAATATTCATCATAACAAAGAACAAGGTGAAAGTGTACAATGCAGCCGACCTTACCTTCAAAAAAGAACTGAGCCAGGCAGTTAATACAGGCTTTGCTTTGAGCAAAGACGGATCGCTGTGGGCCGCCAACGACAACAAACTGGTTAAAATCAACGTCAAGACATTGGATACGGAAGAAATCACCCTGCCCGATGGCTTGAGTGTTTACTACAACAGCATGGCTTACACTCCTTCCGGACTGTCGGCCTCAACCACCGAAAATGCCTTGTATTTTGCTAAAAAGACGGGTGAAGGATGGAGTATCTATGGAAAAGACATCTACAAATACGACATTGACCAGCAGAAGGCTACGGAATTCTTTGAAGCACCCGAAGACGACAAGTCAATATATGGTGCAGGTGTCAACGTAAACTCCAACAACGGAGATGTGTATATCGTATATACAGAAGACGGCTGGGGAGATCACTATAAGAATACCAACATCTACGTAGCCGACGGACAGACCGGTCACCAAAAAGCCATCATCGATTATAGCGGTGAGTTATGGTTCCCTTCTAAAATTGTCTTCAATTAACCAACTCGTATCGTTAAAAAAAGCCCCCTGCCGCAGCGATGTGTGGCAGGGGGTATTTTTTTATGAGGGCATAACAATGTAAGCAGATCACACGGAAGCAGTGCTAAACATTTATCATACACCTATCAGATTTCAAAACCAATTTCTTTCACCGCCTGAACTACGGCTAAAGGGTCAGCGTTACCATACACCCATGTCTGCCCGTTTACCAGATTGATTTCAACGCGCGTCACCCCTTCAACACTCAAAATGGCCTTCTCCACATTGCTCTTACAGTGATTACAGGTCATCCCCTTCACTTTAAACTCGTGAACCAATTCTGCAACGCAGGCATGAGAAACAGACTCACAGGAGCAGGCATCATCACTGCACACATGGTCAACATGTTCATGACATCCACAATGACAGGCCGACGAATGGAAATAACGTTGATAGAAGGCATTGCCCAACAGCAAAAAGAAAGCAATCGAACCAATCATTTTCACCAGCGAAATGCCTTCTTCGTGGCAACTGTGCATCTGCATCAACGGAGCAGTAAACCATTCACGCGGCAACAGGTAATCAATACAAAGTCCGAAAGCAATAGCTCCGGTAATAATAGAAAGCAAATAAAGAATAAGTGTTTTGCGCCCCATTACCTTACTGATAATCAGCATGGAAGCGACATTGACAGCCGGCCCTGCCATAAGCAACACCAATGCCGTGCCTGGAGAAAGGCCCTTCAGCATCAAAGCCACCGCAATGGGAATGGAACCAGTGGCACACAAATACATCGGGATGGAAAAAGTTAAAACCAACAGCATACTCAACAAGGGCTTATCGGCAAAAAGAGCAAAGAAAGAATCCGGCACAAAAACAGTAATCAGTCCCGCAACAATCAATCCCACTACCAACCATTTACCGATGTCCTGCATCATCTCCACAAATGCATACTTCAAAGCCTGGAGCAGTTTCTGACCCCAATTGGTCGTGAATGCAGCAGACGCTGAAGCATCGGAGGCATGAACAGAATCGGAAACCACAGCCTTATCATCCAAACGATTGACCAGCACACCGCCAAAAAGCGAAGTTGCCAATGCTACAAACGGACGAATCAATGCAAAAGGAAGTCCCATAAGAGAATAAGTTGCTATAATCGAATCAACTCCTGTTTGCGGTGTAGCAATCAGAAAAGAGACAGTAGCACCTTTGGAAGCTCCCTCTTTACGAAGCGACATGGCAGTCGGTATTACTCCGCATGAGCACAAGGGCAATGGAATGCCCAACATGGCAGCATTAAAAACAGAACGAAACGTACTGGTGCCCACATAGCGGCGATAGAAAGTGTTTGGCACAAAAGCATGCATCAAGCCTGCCAGAAAGAACCCCAGCAACAAATAAGGGGTCATGCCGGTGATAAGATCAAAAACTTCTTTCATCTGCAATATGATTTTTATATAATTTTTATGCAAAGATAATGCAAAGCTTTTGCAACTCAATTGCAAAAACGGTATTTAAGAGTTGCAGTTCTCTTAATTAAAAACAGAAACAAACGGCTAAGTCAACGTCCAAGTCAGCACAAAATCGGAATGAATCTGATATCCGACTTCAAACTGCCGGCGCAATGCAGTCATCTCCTCCTGCACACAAAACGTGCCTTGTTTCTGAGGAACAAAAGGCAGCAGACGAAACTTGCAGAAATCAGCACCCGGATGTTCCATCCGCTTATAAACAGCTTCCTTGGCCGACCAATGAAGCAGCAAGCTCCACGTATCATCCCCCAGAAACGGACAAACGAACTCATCAGGACGCACAAAACGATCTGCAACCCGATGAACTTTCTTTCCATACTGCTCAATATCGATACCCAAAGGCCCCGATTTGCTCAAGGCCAATGCCACATAGCCTCGGGTATGAGAGATACTGATAAAAGAGGAACGATCAGCCAGAAAAGGCTTTCCTTCAACCGTATAAGCGATATCCTTTTCTTCCTTCAGAATAGTATAAAGCAATACACGCACAGAAAGCCACTCCAACCTACGGGAAAGAGCCGTAAAACGCTCCATACCGAACCGACACGCCTCCTGCTGTTTTGCCGGCAAAAAAGATAAAAGAACGTCGGCAGTCTCTTCCATTTTCCAGACAGCCCACAGTCGGTCTCCTATATCACTGTGAAGATATAACATAAATCGACAAGGAATGAACTTACTCTTTCAATTCTAACTCATCCGACTGCTTAGGATGAATCGTAAACTTCACCTTCAGTATACGGCGGCTGTCCATCTCCAGCACTTCAAACTCATAATGATCATAGGCCACCGTCTCATGTAAGGTAGGAAATTCCCCTTTGATTTCGAGCAACAAACCAGCCAAAGTATCGGCATCACCCACTACCTTTTGAAACGCATCTTCCTCAACTTTCGTTATTTTATAAAAATCAGTAAGCTGGGTCTTTGCCTCAAACACCCATGTATGGTCATTGAGTACGGCATACGTACGCTCTTCATCATCATACTCATCGTGAATCTCACCCACAATCTCTTCAATGATATCCTCCATGGTAACCAATCCGGATGTTCCCCCGAATTCATCCACCACAATGGCTATGTGTATCTTGTTTTCCTGAAAATCACGGAGCAAATCATCAATCATCTTGGTCTCCGGCACAAAATAAGGGGGACGAATCAACGACTGCCAACGGAAATTGTCACCTTTGTTCAAATGAGGAAGCAAATCCTTAATATACAACACCCCCTTGATGTTATCGCGTGAACCGGCATAAATGGGAATACGCGAATAAGCATTATCAATGATACATTTCATCACCTCCTTAAAAGGAGTACGGATATCCAAATCGACCATATCCAGACGAGAAGTCATCACCTCCTTCACCGTCTCACCGCCAAAACGGATAATACCTTCAAGAATATTATTCTCCTCCTTCAACTCCGTCTTGTCAGTCAGTTCCAAAGCCTGTGACAATTCATCCACAGAAATATTATGGTTTTTCTTAGATATGTGCTTATTCAAAAAAGCCGTAGAACTAACCAGTACGGTAGCGATGGGACGAAAAATCTTTTCAAGATAATAAATTCCGGGAGCAGAGAAACGGCAAAAGGCCAAAGTCTTCTGTGCCGAATAAATTTTCGGCATAATTTCGCCGAACAGAAGCAACAGGAACGTCAAAACAACCGTGAGTATCAAAAATTCAGCCACCGGTGAATGAAAGACAAACACATTCATAAAGAAGAAATTGCAGAGCATGATTATGGTCACGTTCACAAAATTGTTCGTAATCAAAATCGTTGCCAGCAAACGTTCGGAATCACCCAGCAACATACTGATTTTCTCATCCGAAGGATGTTTCCGCTCATTGATATCATTCCTATCCGAAGGAGAGAGAGAAAAAAAAGCAATTTCAGATGCCGAAGCAAAGCCCGAAGCAAGCAAAAGAATACCAGCCAAAACAATGGCAACCAAGGCAGAAATAGAAGGAGTGTTTACGGTAAAACCGTTAAAAATGTCGGCCAACTGGCCTAAATAACCATCTGAGTCCAAAGAATCAATTTTTTAATTTAACAAAAAAACAATGTGTCAACCTACCCATAAAAGCGATTGACACATTATCACATATCAATTTAGAACGGCAAATCATCGGCCGGATTATCTTGCTGTACAGCCTGTACCTGAGGTTGCTGTGCCGACTGGCTCTGTTGCGACTTACTAGTGTTGGCAGACGGGTCAGAAGCCGAAGCGCCCGAATTACTACCTTTCGGAGAAAGCATTTCCATGTTGTCGATATAAATCTCAGTCACATAACGCAATGCACCCGTCTGGTCACTATAAGAACGAGTTCTGATTTTACCTTCCAAATACAGTTTATCCCCCTTGTGAACATATTTGTCTACAATCTCAGCCAAACGGTTGGATGCAACGATATTATGCCACTCAGTCCTTTCCGGAATTTGGGTACCATTCTGCAATGTATAACCACGTTCTGTCGTAGCCAACGGAAAAGTAGCCACAGCAGAACCGGTATCAAAATACTTCACCCGCGGATCCTGTCCCACGTTTCCCAGCAATATCACTTTATTTACTGACATATATGAATCAAGTTTATAGGTCGTTCAATTAAATTTGTGCCAAAATTAAACAGAATAACAATAGTATGCAAGCATTGTTAGATTTTTTATTAATCTGACACATACTTCTCCAAAAAGGCATGTACCAAACGGGGAACAGCATATTGCTCCAAGTCTTCATGGCGAATTTTCTGAAAACGAGCAAAGGAAGCAGTAGCCTCTGGCAAACACACCTCATAGAAATCGGCATAAATCACCCGGTGTGACAAAACATGCTTCACTCCTTTACAGACCAGCCGCACCGTGGGATGTTCGCCCGGGGCAAACAGCTGACCAAATTCCGGCAAAGCCAAAAACTGCTCTTCAGACAACGCATCAGCAGTCTCTATCAAAGGCAATTCAAAGAGATTTTTCCAAATATCATTTCCCTTTCTTTTATTAATATAAGTATACGCGCCCGCACGAACATAGATATAATTAAAATAGCGATTGGTTGTCTTCGTCTTATGTTGCTTCACTGGCAACTGATTCACCAGGCCTTTAGCCAAAGCCACGCAACTGTCGGACAAAGGACAAAACAGGCAATTGGGCGACTGCGGGGTGCACTGTAGGGCACCGAAGTCCATAATTCCCTGATTGTAAAGCGCCGGTCGCTTTTTATCCATCATTTCATTGGCCAATGCAGCAAATAGTTTTTTTCCTGCCACCGAATCAATCGGAGTATCCACACCTAGATAACGTGCCAGCACCCGATAAACATTACCGTCTACTACCGCATAAGGCATTCCGTACGCAAACGAGCAAATAGCAGCAGCCGTATACTCGCCCACCCCTTTCAGCGCTAACACCTCGGCATAAGTTGTAGGAAATACACCGTTCATACTCTTGGCTGCCGCATGAAGATTCCTTGCCCGTGAATAATACCCAAGCCCCTGCCAGTATTTCATCACCTCATCCTCTGAAGCCTCTGCCAGCGTCTGTATATCCGGAAAACGCTCGATAAAACGGAGGTAATAGTCGTACCCTTGAGCCACGCGCGTCTGCTGGAGAATGATTTCGGAAATCCAAATCAAATACGGATCGGACGACTTGCGCCAAGGCAAATCTCGTTTATTCTCTTCATACCAGCACACAATTCGTTCAGCAAACCCCTTCATACCTATACAATCTTACTAAGTTCATCGTACTTTTATCTCAAATATCGTCCAATTCAGAACTGCAAAAATAGCGTTTTTGAACCGAAGAAACACCCATGGCAATATTTTTTTAGAAAAATCTGCATGATATATTTTTTTAGGAGCCCAAAAAGCTATATATTTGCATTCCAAAAAATTAGCAATAACATAATAGTAACAATATTTTTTAAGGAAAAATGACTAAAGCAGATATTGTAAACGAAATTACAAAGAAAACTGGGATTGATAAGCAAACAGTTCTTACTACAGTTGAAGCCTTCATGGATGCTGTAAAAAGATTCATTATCGAATGATGAGAACGTGTACTTACGTGGATTCGGTAGTTTCGTAGTTAAGAAAAGAGCTCAAAAA
>AMCI01000707.1_pt1 | contig 15356 bp, 15 predicted proteins | sample 419838 | NCBI WGS metagenome assembly AMCI01 (sample SAMN01090643, study PRJNA158313) | gut metagenome
GGGAAACTTACTTCTTTAATGTCTTTGGAATACTGTTTGATATTTAAAGTTTTAGTTGTATTTGCAAATTCGGAAATAGATTTAGCTAAGAAATCTTCAGTAACGACACTTCCTAAATAGGTGTTGCTTCGTGTCTTAAGCTTCTCAGATTGCTCCTTTATCGCATCGTAGATGTAATCAAGGTTTTCATTGTGATACGCACTTATGGTTTTAAAGGATGAGAAATTAGTTTTTTCATCCATCCTATTATCGTCTTCATCGGAAGAACATGATGAAATCACTAAAGGGAAAATCATCATCAGAAGAGCTAAAAAAGATTTAGCTTTTTCATAATGCTTGTGTTTATTTAATGCTCGGCGAAAGTACAATCGACAAAAACGATTGTTGATAATGTTTATAAAGTTTTACCTATTTAAACTCTGTTAACATGCAGGCGAACAATAAGCTTTCTCTTTATAGCTCCGATAGCATATCCTTTCTCCCAAGATAACGTATTCAAAAACGATATAGTGTGATGGTTTAGAAAGAAAGCCGGAACAGCATGGATATGCTGAATCCGGCTTTTTAAGAATGCTTCCATTTAGGGTGGCCTGTCCGTTATTTTTTGAACAATACTGCCGCCCAGCGGTTTTTTTCTCGGTGATGTACTTTCGTCAACCCGAGTCGCTCAGCTTCTGTCTGAATGGCCGGTATATCTTCTGTATAGAATCCGCTCATTAGTAACTGTGCACCTGGGTTCATACGAGCCACGTAGTGATGCATATCGTTCAGTAGTATGTTTCGGTTGATGTTGGCGATGATGAAATCAAACGGTCCTTCCTGAGCCAGTGAGGATGCATTTCCTTGAAACACGTTGATTTGGTCTACTTTATTTAAACTGATGTTTTCCAGTGAATTGCGTACGCACCATTCATCTATGTCGATGGCTGTACAGGGAGCTGCACCGCGCATCCTCGCCAGAATGGCCAAGATAGAAGTTCCGCATCCCATGTCAAGCAATGCTTTTCCGGTGAGGTCGGTTTCCAGCAATTCAGCCAGGATGAGGCTGGTCGTTTCATGGTGTCCTGTGCCGAAGGCCATTTGCGGATTGATGATGATGTCGTAGGTAGCATGTGGTACGTCCTGATGGAAGGTGCTGTGTATGACACATTGGTTTTCAATGATGATGGGCTGGAAATAGTTCTTTTCCCATTCCTCGTTCCAGTCTTTATCCTCAGCTTCCATGAAGCTGTAGGTGATGGTGGTGTTTGGCATGGGATAATCTGCCAGTGCCGTTTTCAGGGCCGTTTCATCGAAAAGGGCTGTTTGTATGTACGCATCGATGCCTTCAGGTTGTTCCACAAAACTTTCAAAGCCTATTTCAGCCAATACAGCCGATAAGACATCGTTGGCTGTTTCCGTGCAGGGCTGTGTATGAAATTTAAATTCCAGATACTTCATAATGAGTGAGTTGTTGAATTTTTTTATAATTGTTTACGCATAAAACCAGTTAAACAAGCGGTTCAGCCACTGCCATTTGAAGCGGAACCAGCGGCGTGTGCTCGATTGTTTGCCGCCGAATCGGAGCACGAATTCCCGGTATCCGTGCCGGCGGAAAGGGAGTCCTACATCCATAAATTCCAGGTGGCGATAGCCTCGTTCTTTGGCATCGGCCAATGCTTTCCATACGGCCAGAATACCGGGATACTGTGAGGCATAGGTTTTTCTCATCCCGCCTGAGAACCAGAGGTAGGCTTCTTTGTCCGAATAGATGCAGGCACTGCCTCCGATAATCTTTTCCTTATAGGTTACAATAAATATTTTACCTTGCTGTTTGTCAATCAGGTTGTGCTCCAGGTGTTGGAAGAACGTACTGTCTGGGAAATGCCGACGTATCTTCGACGAGTAGATTTTGCGCAGCATGCGAGCAAAGCTCTGTATTTCTTCGATGTTGTGGGCTTCACGCACCTGTGCTCCGTTTTTCAGACCTTTTTTGATTTGACGGATGCGGGAAGCACTGAATCGTTCTTCCGGATGATGATGGTGGTGCAGGGAGTTGCGTACCCGTAGCCAGTTGATGGCAAAATAGTTGTTTTTACGGAAAGCCTTGTATCCGAATAGGGCATTGTCCAGGTTTCGGAATTCGATGAATAGAGAGTCTCTCAGTGCTTCGTCGGTGATTCGCTGCAGCATTTCTGCAAAGATGTGCTCGCGGTCGCAGCTTGAGTCAAAATATTCGCCTGTACCGAAAATTTCGCAGTGATTAATCACGGAGGGCGGGAAGAGGCGGATGGATTTGCGCAGGGCTCCCAGCAGTTTGGCCAGTAGGGTATCCCCGTCGGTAGCCACTATCATAATGGGTGTAAATCCGGGTGTTGCTTCATAGATGCGGAACAGCTCGGTAGAGTGAAAAGTATTGCTTCCTGGCAAATCCGGTAGATCACTCGCATGGTAATATGTCGTTAGTTTAAGTGGCATTGCTCGCAAATATAGAAAATATTCTTGTATCTTTGCACAAACAATTTGAAGATTATGGAAAGTTTCATGGAATTGATAAGAACTCGCCGCAGCATGCGTAAATTCACGTCGGAGGAGCTTACTCAGGATGAAGTGGTCGCTTTGATGAAGGCTGCTCTGATGGCACCTACTTCCAAGCGCAGCAATGCGTGGCAGTTTATTTTGGTGGACGAGAAGGAGAAATTGAAAGATTTGTCTCTTTGCAAGGAGCAGGCATCTCAGTTTATCGCTGATGCTGCATTGGCTGTAGTGGTTCTGGCCGATCCGTTGCTGAGCGATGTGTGGATAGAAGATGCTTCCATCGCTTCCATCTATTTGCAGTTGCAGGCCGAAGACATGGGGCTGGGCAGTTGCTGGGTGCAAGTGCGCGAGCGTTATACGGCTACCGGCATGCCTTCGGACGAATATGTGCGCGGCATTTTGGGCATACCTTTGCAGTTGCAGGTGTTGAGTGTCATTGCCATTGGGCATAAGGGTATGGAACGTAAGCCTTTTGATGAAGCTCATTTGCAGTGGGAAAAGATTCATTTAAATAAATATGGAGGGCAATAACTGTGGCTGCCGGTAATCATCGTGATACGTATAAGGCGGCTGCCGTGACGCTCATTTTGTTCGGTGTGCTCCATCTTATTGATAAGATTCTGCATTTTTCATCCATGGGGCTGTCATGGGTGATGCGTAAGGATTATTTTTTACTTTACGCGGCTGTGATCTTTCTGTTGTATAAGGACGATAAGTCTGCGGGACTGGTATTGATTGGTTTGTGGCTGATGTTGAATTTCAGTCTGATCACTTCCTTGATCGGTTCGGCATCGGCTTATATGTTGCCTTTGGTACTCTTTCTGTTGGGCGGAGTTATGTATTGGTTATCATCAAGATAAAATAAAATATGGCAAGAAGAAGTATAGAAGATACGTCTATCGTCTTTGTCGGTGCCGGCAATCTGGCAACCAATTTGGCAAAGGCTCTTTATAAAAAAGGTTTTCGCATTGTGCAGATATTCAGTCGTACCTCCGCTTCGGCAAAAGAACTGGCCGAGCAGGTGGAAGCCGAATATACCACTGATTTGTCGGCGCTTTATCCGCATGCACGTCTTTATGTTGTGGCATTGAAAGATGATGCTTTTTTGGAGTTGTTGCCGCAGATCGTTTCCGGCAAGGAGGACGCTCTGTGGGTACATACGGCGGGTAGTTTGCCTTTGGACATCTGGCAAGGATATGTCAAGCACTATGGAGTGTTTTATCCCATGCAGACGTTTAGCAAGCAGCGGATGGTTGATTTCAGTTCCATTCCCATCTTCATCGAGAGTTCGTCGGCTGCGGATACGGAGTTCCTGAAGGAGGTGGCTTCGGTACTTTCATGCAGTGTGCATGAGGCTACTTCTGAACAGCGGAAGAGTCTGCATCTGGCAGCTGTGTTTACGTGCAATTTCACGAATCATATGTATGCGTTGGCAGCCGAACTGCTGCAAAAGTATGATTTGCCGTTTGATGTGATGCTTCCACTCATCGATGAAACGGCCGGAAAGGTTCATGAAATGTTACCCAAAGCCGCACAGACGGGTCCGGCCATGCGTTACGACGAGCATGTTATTAATGGACATTTAAGCATGCTGGAAGATGAGCCGACCATGCATGAGATTTATCGGATGTTGAGTCAAAGCATTCATCGGTTAGGTAAAGATAAACAGTAAGTCAGTTAAACATGAGTACCATCAATTACGATTTGAAAAAGATAAAAGCCATGCTGTTTGATGTGGATGGTGTGTTGAGTGCCAATATGATCCCTATGAGTATGGAAGGTGAACCCATGCGTACGGTGAACATCAAAGATGGCTATTCACTTCATCTGGCAGCCAAGCAGGGTGTGCTGTTGGGCATTATCACGGGTGGCAGAACGGAAGCTGTCCGTAAGCGTTTTCTTTCCTTGGGATTAGCTCCTGAAAATATTTATCTGGGTTCTTCAGTTAAAATACGCGATTATGAGGATTTCCGTGAACGTCATGGCTTGCGTGATGAGGAAATTCTTTATGTGGGAGATGATATTCCGGATTTGCAGGTAATGCGTGTCTGTGGATTGCCGTGTTGTCCCAAAGATGCCTGTCCGGAGATAAAGTCTGTATCGCGTTATATTTCGTATGCTGAAGGCGGATATGGCTGTGGCAGAGATATTGTAGAGCAGGTGTTGAAGGCTCACGGTCTGTGGATGGCTGATGAAGAGGCTTTCGGCTGGTAAAAACTTATCTGTCTCATGCTTTCTTTTACTTTAAAATTTTGTATATATGCTTGATAATCTGAAAAAATACAAGGTCATTCTTGCTTCCAATTCACCCCGGAGGAAGCAATTACTGACCGGCTTGGGTGTGGACTATGAGGTTCGTACTTTACCCGATGTGGATGAGTCGTATCCTTCTTCGTTGCAAGGGGCCGATATTCCTTTGTATATTTCGCAACAGAAAGCCAATGCTTATCGTGATATGTTGCAGCCGGGCGAATTGATGATTACGGCCGATACCATTGTGTGGTTGCATGGTGAAGTGCTGGGAAAACCGGGCAATCGGGATGAAGCCATTGCGATGTTGCACCGTCTGTCGGGATGTACACACGAAGTATTTACGGGAGTTGCGCTGACCACTACGGAGTGGCAGCGCAACTTTGCTTCACAGACTGAGGTACGTTTTGCTGAATTGTCCGACGAGGAAATTGCTTATTATGTCGATCAATTCCAACCTCTGGATAAGGCGGGTGCCTATGGTGTGCAAGAGTGGATTGGTTACATTGGAGTGGAAAACATTTCCGGCAGCTATTTCAATATCATGGGTTTACCCGTTCAGCGTCTCTATCGGGAATTGCTGCAGATATGAGTCGGAAATGAGTTCCCATCCAACTTCCGCTTATATCATATCCAGCACCAGCGGGATGTCGTCTGCTGCAATTCCCTGTTGCAGCAGGATGTTTTTATCTTTTTCAAATAGAAGCAGAAAATCATCCTCGTTGTCGCATAGGGCAACGGACTTTTTATAATATGAGACAGCTGTTTCCAACTGTTTCTCAATCCATGCTACGTGTCCTGCATTCAGGTAATCGCTGGCTGTAGGTTGGGCGTTGAGCACCTTCTGGAAATACTTTTTTGCCTGTTCTATTTTACCATTCACCAGCGAGAACCAGCCAATGGCACGCCAAGCCTTCAGGTTGTTATTTTCCAGGTAGTCCAACTTGAAGAATACTTGCATCGCTTGGTCATATTGATTCAAACCGGCCAGACAGATACCTATTTGGTAAAGAACCGTTTTGTTTTCAGGCTGCATCTCTTCTACTTTCCGATAACACTCCAGTGCTTTGTCCGGTTGCTGAGTCATCCGGTAGCAAGTGGCCAGATGGCGTAGATTCCACAGATTGTCCGGTTTTAGGATATCTGCTTTACGGAACGCATCAATAGCTTGTTCATAATACTTCAACTTCTGGTAGCAGAACCCGTATTTCTGGAAGATGTCTGCATCTGCTGCTTTTTGTTCTATCAGAAGCTGGTAGATGTCCAGTGCTTCTATGTATTGCTCTTTGTGGAATCTGTAGTTGGCTACTTCTTTCAGATAGTCCGGTTTGTTCAATATCTGTTTCAAAGCAGGAATGAGATGCAGGTTGATCGGTTGCTTGAACGGATTTCTCATCTCATGTTTACACGGACTCAGATTGTAAAAGCGATACAGATCTTGGATGTAGAGTAGACTGATTTGATCCGGTTTATTGGCATATTCTTTCAGCTCGCTTATCTCGTTTCCTTCTTCCATCAAATCTTTCAATTCATCCTGATTTATGGCATTCATCGTCATTTGCCTTTGATCGGTAGATATTGAACTGAATAGGAAGCAGAGGGAGTATTTATCATTGTTGCAGAGCAAAGGAGATTTTACCATCATTTGGGCAAGATTGAAGTTCTCACTTTTTGCTGGCCACAAATGTGCGATGCTGGAGTGCTGCATGTCAAAGGGCAGCAGCCAGTTGGCAGGTTCAAAGAAAAAAGGATATTTCTTCAAAGGCGAGAACGAACTCAGGTTCACATCCATCCCCTCCATCTGCAGTTCGCCTAAATGATACAATTTCTCATTCAGTTTGGAATTGTTGAATTCCTTTTCCCAATCCGGATTGAAATCATTCTCTTCCGTTAGTTCCATGTTGAACTTGTTGTCTTTGAACTTTTCGGCTTGTTTCTTCATTTCAGGAATGATTTCTTCTTGGATATGTTTGTTTATCCGTTCCGTTTCCTGTGCGCGGAGCAGTTGTAGGTAAATGGTCTGAAGCCGTGCGCCCAGATTCCATTTTTCATCAAGCAGATCGATACGTTCTTGCAGATCCGGATAGACAGATAAGCGTTGCGGGTAGCGCAGCAGGGTGAGGACAATGCCCACCAGTGCCCGTTGTGAGGCTTGCACGTCCGCCAGTGTGACGGCAGTTAGCAGGAAAGCCAGTTTCGCATAGTCGAAACATTCCAGCAGACTCAGTGTGATGGCACTGATGAAGTAGCTCAGGTCGTTGCTTGAGATTTCTTTTGATGCTAAAAACTGTTTGGCATTCAAGATCTCTTCTTGGCTCCATGCCGTATTGCTCCAGATGGCCATAAAGAGATTTTTGTTGGTGATTTCATGTTTCATCAGCACTTCCTTCAGGCTTTTTTCGTCTTCAGGCATGAGCTGGCAGACTGCCAGTTCGTCCTGGAACCCTTCCAACCTCCGGAGCCAGTCGCACAGGTCTACGCCCAGCACCCTGTTTTTATGCTTTTTGTGTTGATTCTGGTAATAGGTGTTTGACACCTCATCGAGTCGGTTCATATAAATCTGGTCGGCTAGCTCATAGCAATCACGGATCAGATCAGCGTAGAGTTTGGGTCGTTGTGGATCTTCAGCTCCTTGTTGCATGTATTTCAGCATATTGCTGTATGCGTTCTGTGCTTTTTCCAACCGGTTTTGTAAAGTCCAGTTGCTTTGACTGCCCATGAAAGACTCCAGTTCTTTCAACGCTTTTTTCAGTTTTCTTTCCTGAATCAGGTTGAGAATCTTTTCGTGCAGATTCTTTATATCTTGTTCGTTCATATCCATATGGAGAACCTATTTTGAATATTCAGTGATTAAAATCGTACTTGGATTTGAGTCTGTATGAAGTTGGACGCTTCACCCAGTTTAGGCTTCCGGTACGTATATTGTGCCTGTAGGCGGCATTTCGGATAAAACCAATATTGAATGCCTGCTACATAATTGGTTTGTTTGTCTGAAATGGCTTTGTTTCTGTTCAGATAGTCGTATGATGCCACTACATCAAAATGGGGTAGCAGACGCAGAGATGCTGTGCAGTAATATCCTTCGCTTTTCACCTGTTTGTCTTTTCCGGCCAGGTATTCCGTACGCACATTCACCAGTTTCGTTCGGATGCTTGCACCGGCTGCCAGGCGTTGGCGCTTGTAGTTTTCGCCTACAGCCACATCGGGGTTGGTGGCAGAAGCGGCGATGGCATGTCCTTTGCCTTGAATGAATGACCCGCCCACGGACAGCCATTTCAGCGGATGCAGCATCAGTTTGCCTACGATGTCTTTTTGATTGTTTTTATCTTTTTGATTGATGCCTTGTCCGTTCATCACAGCCAGGTTATAGCTGAGGAAGTCGTTGAACAGGTTTCCGTAAATCATCAGTCCCAAATCACGTCCGCTTTGGCTGCCATAGAGTGGATTACTGTTGTTGGTACCTGCCAGATAGGATACAGCTTGTGAATAGCAGCTCACCAGTTCCGTTACACAGGGTGAGAGTGGATTTTCGATGGTGTACGGGGTCTTGTATTGTCCCAATCGTGCTGTCAGTCCGGGCAGGAAGCGATATTCCGTGTAAGCTTCCAGTACTTTGCAGGTTCCGGCAAAACTGTACATAAAATAGCACGACCATCTGTCTGTGATTTTACCCCGTGCCATCAGAATGGCCCGATTGAAGTCAAAACTGTTGTGTTTCTGCACTTGGTCGTCATACGAATACCCCACTTGCAGGTAACCTTCCAGTGTGATTCGTTCCTTGAGTGTATTGGCAACTTCTTTCAATGTGATCTCTTCTTTCGATGAATGTTTAGTATTGAATAAAGCTTCTTGTGCCTGTGCTGTATAAATTCCCAAACAAAGCAGCGAAGAGAAAAGTAGATATTTCATACGTTTTTTGATGATTAATAAAGTAGATTCGTAAATCAGAGCGTGATTTGTTTATTTGTGATGAACGCGGGTAATGCTGTCAAACGTCCTAGGATGTGTTGACTCTACATTATCCGCGTTGTTCATTTTAAAAAGGACTTTTCAAAGAGAAAAGTGTCCGGTCTTATTCGTTGATGGCAGCGATACCCGGAAGAGTTTTACCTTCGATAGCTTCCAGCAATGCACCGCCACCGGTAGATACGTAAGATACGCCGCCGGCCAGACCAAACTTGTTGACACAAGCTACTGAGTCACCGCCGCCAACCAGTGAGAAAGCACCGTTTTTGGTAGCTTCTACAATTGCTTCACCTACAGCACGTGAGCCGTGAGTGAAGTTATCGAATTCAAACACACCTGTCGGACCGTTCCACAAGATGGTCTTGGAATTCTTGATTACTTCAGCAAAAGCTTTTTCCGTGTCAGGACCTATATCCAGACCTTCCCATCCGTCAGGAATTTCATCTACCGGACAGAATTTCGTATTTGCTTCGTTAGAGAAAGCATCGGCAATCTTTGCATCTGTTGCCAATACCAGGTTTACACCTTTCTCTTCTGCTTTCTTCATCAGGTCGATAGCCAGATCAAGCTTGTCGTTTTCGCAGATGGAGTTACCGATACGGCCGCCATTTGCTTTTGTAAAGGTATAAGTCATACCACCGGCAATGATCAGGTTGTCAACCTTATTCAGCAAGTTTTCAATGATTTCAATCTTGGAAGAAACCTTGGAACCACCCATGATGGCAGTGAACGGACGGTGAATGTCGTTCAATACTTTATCAACCGCTTTCACTTCTTTCTCCATCAGGTAACCGAACATCTTGTTGTCCTTGTCGAAATATTTAGCAATCAGTGCCGTAGAAGCGTGAGCACGGTGAGCTGTACCAAATGCGTCGTTTACGTAGCAGTCGGCATAAGAAGCCAGTTTCTTAGTGAATTCTTTTTGGCTTTCCTTTACAGCAGTTTTTGCAGCTTTCTTCTCTTCGTCTGTAGCATCTTCAGCCAAACCGCGAGGCTTGCCTTCTTCTTCAGCATAAAAGCGGAGGTTTTCAAGCAGCAATACTTCACCCGGTTGCAGAGCAGCAGCTTTCACAGCAGCTTCTTCGCCCATGCAGTCGTTGGCAAACTGTACTTCAACACCCAACAACTCTTCCAGGTGCTTCAAGATGTGTTTCAAAGAGAACTTTTCGGCAACGCCTTTCGGACGTCCGAGGTGAGAACCGATGATAATACTTCCACCGGCAGCCAGAATCTTCTTCAGTGTAGGAAGAGCGGCGCGCATACGAGTGTCATCTGTAATGTTGAAGTTTTCGTCCAAAGGTACATTGAAGTCCACGCGGACGAATGCCTTTTTACCGGCAAAATTGAATTGATCAATTGTCATAATACTTATTTTATTTAAAAGTGTTACTGTTTCCTTTCTTTGCCGCAAAGATAATATTTATTTCGTTTCTTTGATATGAAATGAGCTAGTTTTTATTGTTTTTGACTATTTTCCCGTAAACTCTTTGCACCATAGTTTTAATTCACATTCGTCACAGTGTGGGGTACGTGCCTGGCATATGTACCGTCCGTGCAGGATGAGCCAATGGTGGGCAATGGGAATGTCGCTTGGGGGAATGTTCTTCATCAGTTCTTTTTCTACGCTGAGCGGTGTGGTGCACCGTGCGGATACCAGTCCCAGACGGTGGCTTACGCGGAACACATGGGTATCGACAGCCATGGCTGCTTTGTTGAACACTACCGACCGGATGACATTGGCTGTCTTGCGTCCTACACCCGGCAATTGGATAAGGTCTTCCAGGGTGTCGGGCACTTCACTGTGAAATTTTTCCACCAACATGCGGGCCATTCCTACCAGATGTTTGGCTTTGTTGTTCGGGTAAGAGACGCTTCGGATGTAGGAAAAGATCACTTCCGGTGTAGAGGCGGCCAAGGCTTCAGGGGTGGGGTAGTCGTGAAAGAGTGGAGGAGTAATCCTATTGACCCGTTTATCCGTACATTGGGCGGATAGAATCACGGCAATCAGCAGTTCGAACGGATTGCTGTAGTTCAGTTCCGTTTGCGCTATGGGACGATTTTCTCTGAACCATCCCAGTATTTTTTCATATCTTTCTTTTTTTCTCATTGTTTCGTATCGTGGGGTGGGTTATCTCAACTTGTTCTGATGGTAGTGTGGGGTTACTTTATGGTGAAAGTAGAGGGTGGAAACCACAGTGAGACAGGCGCCAAACAGGTAGGCTTTGTCGAAAGTACTGATTTCTGCAATGTAGCCTCCGGCCAGCATACCGATACCGATACCCACGTCCCACGAGGTGAGGTAGGTGGAAGTGGCTGTGCCGCGCTGGCTGTTGGGTGCCAGATTGACGAACAGGGAGTTGTAGGCCGGAAACATGATGCCGAAGCTGATGCCCAGCATCAGTGCAATGGCAAAGAAAGTGAAGGTACATACTTGTGCATTCCATGCGTTGATATAGACACATCCTGACAGCAGGAAGAAACTGAGTATCACCAGATACAGTCCGACACAAATCACTTGGGTGATTTTCCCTTTATCTACCAGCCGGCCGGAGAATAGTCTGGACACTGCCATACCTATCGCCATCAGGGTGAAGAAAAAGCCGCCGGAACTTTGAATGTGGATTTGCTTGGCATACATGGCCACATAGTTCGTGGTCATTCCATAGGGTATGGAAAGCAGCAGCAGACTGATGCCTGCCGGAATGCCTTTCAGCAGGATGAAGCGGTCTAGCGAGAGGGCTTCCCGTTTCACAGGTGGCTTATAGGGAGTCTTGACCAGAGATGCACAGATGAATCCGGCCAGACAAGAACCCAATGAACAGCAGAAAATAAGGGGATAGGACACACCTGCATCGTGTAGGAAAAGTCCGCTCATGGGACCAATCGACATGGCTATGTTGTTGGCCAGTCCGTAATATCCCAGTCCTTCTCCACGCCTGGACGACGGCATGATGTCGATGACGATGGTGTTTCCGCCCACAGTCACCATGCCGAATGATACGCCGTGTATGATGCGAAATACAATAAACAGGAACAGTGTACCGGCTATCAGATAGCCGCCAAACATCAGCGTGAAGATGAAGTAGGCTAGCAGATAGAGGGGCTTGCGTGCAAAGGTATCCAATAGATATCCCGAAAAAGGACGGATGCAGAGGGCTGCGATGGTGTAGCACGAAAGCACTACGCCGATGGTGGCATTGTTGGCCAGAAATACCTCTTTCAGGTAGAAAGGAAGCACCGGCATGAGTAGCCAGAAACCAAAGAATAGCAGGAAATTGGCTGCCAGAATGCAGCAATAACGGAAGGTGACCAATCTTTCTTTCATGGTTTCATGTGTTGATAAGTGGTTTTGAAAATAAAAATCCCCTCCTCAAAGTTACGGAGGAAGGGATTTTCAGGTTATCTTTACTATTGTCGATTTGCTTAGTAAGCTGCTTCAAACTCTTTCAGGAAGCGGGTGTCGTTTTCCGAGAAGAGCCGCAGGTCGTTTACACGATACTTCAGGTTGGTGATGCGTTCGATACCCATACCCAATGCATAGCCGCTGTAGATCTTGCTGTCGATGCCGTTCAGTTCCAACACGTTTGGATCGACCATACCGCATCCCAGAATCTCTACCCAACCGGTGTTCTTGCAGAAAGGACAACCTTTTCCGCCGCAGATGTTACAGCTGATGTCCATTTCGGCACTGGGCTCAGTAAAGGGGAAATACGACGGACGCAGACGGATTTTGGTGTCTTTGCCGAACATTTCCTGTGCGAAGAGCAACAAGGCTTGTTTCAAATCAGTGAATGAAACATTCTTGTCTACGTACAAAGCTTCCACCTGATGGAAGAAAGCATGTGCACGGTAGCTGATGGCTTCGTTGCGGTAAACGCGTCCGGGACACAGCACACGGATAGGAGGCTCGCTGTGTTCCATCACACGGCTCTGTACGCTGGACGTATGTGTACGCAGAATGACGTTGTGTGATACGTTTTCGTTGTTGTTTTCAATAAAGAAAGTATCTTGCATGTCGCGTGCAGGGTGGTCTTCCGCAAAGTTCATGGAAGAGAACACGTGCCAGTCGTCTTCCACTTCCGGACCGTCGGCAATGTTGAAGCCCATGCGTGAGAAAATATCAATGATTTCATTCTTAACGATGGAAAGCGGGTGTCGCGTACCCAGTTGAATAGGATAGGCCGAGCGGGTCAAATCCAAATCGTCATAGCCGTTATCCTGGCTTTCAAACTGTTCTTTCAGAGCCGAGATTTTTTCCTGAGCCTTTCGTTTTCAGTTGGTTCAGTTTCATACCGACTTCTTTTTTCTGCTCGGCAGGTACGTTACGGAAATCGGCCATCAGCTCGTTGATGGCACCTTTCTTGCTGAGATACTTGATGCGCAAGGCTTCCAATTCTTCAGCATTTGTGGCATGCAAAGCTTCTACTTCTTGCAGAAGTTGTTCGATTTTTGCTATCATATCGTTGTTGTCCTCTTGTTTTTTTAGTTAAATTCGGTGCAAATATACAATTTTATTAGGAGAATGTCCGTTCCTTTCCGATAAAATTATGTGCTTCTGTTTATTTTATCCCCGCTTGTGATACAGTTTATCAATCAAGTCACTCCGTCCCATGCGTTTCAGCTCTTGGATGATGTTGCGTCGTTCTTCGGGCTTGTACCAGAAGAAGAACTGCCGTTGTGCCAGTTTTTCCCGCTGTGTTTTTGCGCTGAATATAGGTTTCAGCGTGTAGGGGTGAAATCCTGTGTACCAGGCTTCGGTGGCTACAGTCATCGGAGTCGGGGTAAAGTCCTGCACCTGTTCCAGATGGAAGTCCAGTCGTTTGGTGATAACGGCCAGTTCAGCCATATCCTCGGCATGGCAGCCCGGATGACTGCTGATGAAGTAGGGGATCAGCTGTTGGCGCAAGCCATTCTCCCGGTTGATCCGGTCGAATATCTTTTTGAATGTTTCAAACTGACTGAACGGCGGTTTCCGCATCACCTGCAATACGCGGTCGGAAGTGTGTTCCGGTGCCACCTTCAACCGTCCGCTGACATGTTGGGTAATCAGCTCTTCGGTATAGGTACGGGCACTGCGGTTGACAGCTTCTTCTTTGCTCCGGTGCAGCAATAAATCGTAACGTACCCCACTGCCTATGAACGATTTTTTGATGCCGGGCAGGGCATCCACGGCATGGTAGATGTCCAGCAGCGGTGTGTGATCGGTGTTGAGGTTGGGACATACTTGCGGGTGAATGCACGACGGACGTTTGCATTTGGCACAGAGCTCGCGGTTCTTACCGCCCATGCGGTACATGTTGGCACTTGGTCCGCCCAAATCACTGAGATACCCCTTGAAGTCGGGCATGTCCATAACCGCCTTCACTTCTTTCAGGATGCTTTCCTTGCTGCGGCTCACGATGAATTTCCCCTGGTGGGCTGAAATGGTACAGAAAGCACAACCTCCGAAGCATCCCCGATGGATGTTCACTGAAAATTTAATCATGTCGAAGGCAGGAATCCGTTTCCCCTTGTATTTAGGATGTGGCAGACGCGTGTAGGGTAAGTCGAATGAGTGATCCAGCTCTGCCTCTGTCATCGGCGGATAAGGCGGGTTCACCACAATGGTCTGTCTGCCCACCTGCTGCAAGATACGCGATGCCGCATACTTATTGCTTTCTTCTTCTATGTGGCGGAAATTGGCTGCTTCTTTTTTCTTATCCTTCAGACATTCTTCGTGTGAGAACAGCAGGATGTCGTCCGTTCGCTGTTCCACTTCCTTTTGCAGATACACCATCTGCGGAATGTCAGCAACCAGTTCCGGAAAAGCCTCCCGGTTGGAAGGACCGTATTGGTTCATCCGTTGTGCCAGCTCCACGATAGGCTTTTCGCCCATGCCGTAAATCAGTGCATCTGCACCGCTCTCCACCAAAATGCCCGGTCTCACCCGGTCCTCCCAATAGTCATAATGAGTCAGTCGTCGCATACTGGCTTCGATGCCACCCAAGACTACCGGGACTTCCGGAAAAAGTTTTTTCAGGATGCGAGTATAAACAATGGACGGATATTCCGGTCGCATATCCGTTCGTCCGTCGGGTGTATAGGCATCCTCACTTCTCAACCGTTTGTTGGCTGTATATTTATTGACCATGGAATCCATGCATCCGGCACTGATGCCGAAGAACAGACGCGGCTTGCCCAGCTTCTTGAAGTCGCGCAAGTCGTCCCGCCAGTTGGGCTGCGGTACGATGGCTACTTTGAGCCCCTCGGCTTCCAGGATGCGGCCTATCACAGCCGATCCGAACGAAGGATGATCCACATACGCATCACCGCTGAAGAGAATCACGTCCAGTTCTTCCCATCCGCGCAATTCCACTTCTTTTTTGGTGGTAGGCAACCAGTCTGTCAGTCTATATTCTTTCATGGCGGCAAAGGTAGGCATAAAATATAATTAACTAGTAGTTAGTCGTTAAAAAAAGTACTCAATAGTACTCATTACCATTCGCTCTCACACACACACGCGTACGCGTACATTATAATGCAAACTCTGCGGAATTAAGAAAACTTTCAAAACCCTTCTGAGCGAATATGGGCCGGTCTTATCCATGACACGGCCTTACACATTACAACAAGGGCGCGCTTCA
>AMCI01000718.1_pt1 | contig 15340 bp, 14 predicted proteins | sample 419838 | NCBI WGS metagenome assembly AMCI01 (sample SAMN01090643, study PRJNA158313) | gut metagenome
GAATGTGTTGATTCGCAGGTCAAAAGAACAGGGAAAGGCTTTTATACGTCCGGAAGATGTGAATGTATATGAGATTTATGAAGGGAGTGCAGGACAGTTGAAGAATGCTATACAAAAAGGCACTGCACCTGTGTTGACTGGGAATGAAATAACTCCGGTTTGAATAATGAAACAAGCCCCAATAGTATCAAAGTTTTCTGACTTCCTCTTCAGACAAACCTGTCAACTTAGCAATATGTCTTCAGTGTAAACATTAAAGGTTCATAGCTACCCCTTGTACGCTCCGTCCTTTGCTTCGGTATTCAGATTTAAGTAAAGCAAACGTCAGTGAACACATCAAACATATATTCGAAGAGGGTGAATAACAGGAAGATTCAGTTGTTCGGAAATTCCGAACAACTGCTTCGGATGGGAAATCCTATCTGACGAATTACTACAACCTCGATATGATTATAGCCTTGGGGTATCGTGTGCGCTCTATTATTGCAACACGTTTTAGCTACCCCTTGTACGCTCCGTCCTTGGCCTCGAAAATCACCGACGGCTCCAGCACCTCAACCGAATGCCATGCTCCTGCCGGCACCTGCATGCCATACAGTCCTTCAGCCGGACAAAGCAGTTGGCGCTTCACCTCACGGAATCCCTTGCGGCGCACCGCATCCGTCGTATCCGACCCTTGGTTCGCGTCAATCTCATCGACCTCCTCGTAGATCACTTCTTCCAGGCGGCCACAGAGACAAATCACTGTCTCTGCCGTATCCTCATGCCGATGTACCGGCACCTGCGTTCCCACCGCCAACGCATTCAGTATCCGTTGCGAGGTATCCGCCGACGAATTCCGCAAATCACAATTCACCCGCAAGCGCGGTGCCCGGGCAGCCTGTTCCAGCAAGCCCTCCAGAAATTTCTTTTCAAATATCATAACCATTCAATTTATGTAGATAAGCAATCGTTCTGCGCATCCTTCGATCCGTGCTGATGAAGCATCATTCCTGATGCGGAGTATAATAATCTTCCGGAGCATCCAGCCAAGCCGTGATCCGTTTCCACCATGCCGTACTGCCCCAATGTGTTTTCACACTGAACTTCTGCAGTCTGTGCAGCAGCGCAGTCTGACGTCTCTCGTGATAACGCAAAAAGCCATACGTGCCCCAAACCAGCAACATCGAAGCAATAATCACCAGTGGCAATTGCCAGTGCACGGAAAGTCCGACTGAAGCAGAAAGCAACCACAATCCGAAAACAACCACACTGATCATGATTTCACTGACCGCTGTAAAGAAATGACTGAAGCCCAGCTGCACAAACACATGATGGAGATGGGTCTTGTCGGGCTGGAACGGGCTCTTCCCTTTCGCCATACGCATACTCATCACGCGCAAGGTATCAAACACGGGCACTGAGAGCACAGCCAGACACATAGCAATCAGATTCACATTGGTGTACTTCATATCCAAGCTATCTGTACCGAGCATATTGATGAGGAACCACGTTACCAGTGCTCCCATCACCATGGTACCGGCATCGCCAATAAACATCCTCGATTTCAAGCCGAACACGTTGTGGATGAAGAACGGAATCAGAGCACCTGCCATCGTAAAGGCCATGGCACAGTTGAAGATATCCCCCAACTCGATGAACATGAAACCGAAAAATACACAACACGTGATGCACATTCCGCTCGACAATCCATTCACCCCGTCAATCATATTGATGGCGTTGATGATGCCCACACCGGCAAAGACAGTGAGCGGCACGGCCAAATACCAGGAAAAAGAATAAATTCCCCACATCCCATTGAAACTGTCAAAGCATCGGCCGCTGATGCAAATCATCCCCAGCACGATACACACTTCGATCACCAGACGTGAAATCGGTGACAGACCAATCAAATCGTCCAAAGCTCCCACATACAGCATGATTCCCATAGCAGACATCGCAGGAAGCATCGTGGGCCACTCACCTCCACCTGATAAACGATAGGACATGGCCCAAAACATCAGCCCGACCAGCAAGCCGAAGAACACGGCAATACCACCGAGCACCGGAACAGGTACTTTCTGCAACTTTCTGGCTTCGGGGTTATCCACAAGATTTTTGAGTATGGCTATTTTCAAAATTTTAAAATAGACCCAACTGACAGATGCAAAAGCTACAAATGCACCTACAAATACCGGCAAATAAGTACTTAAACTTAAATTCATACGATAGAATTTTATATTTTTAAATGAGAAGACTACAATTTCAAAATATCCTCCGTGAGCACCGGATCATACTTTCCGTTTTTGAATTCGATGATCACAGAACCCGTCTGCAGCGACTTGCAGGTATGGAAACATCCCATAGGCACGTGACAAGCCACACAGCCCGAACCTGCTTCAAGCAGGTAGGATTCAAGCAGGTGTCCGTGATCGTCGTATAAGATTTCCTCCACTTTTCCGCGCAGCAACACGACCTCTTCCGAGGTATGCTGATGGCGATGGATAGGAATGACCGTACCGGGTTCCACGGCATTCAGCATACGCATGGACCCGTCATTTTCACTATCTCTCAGATCATAATGCATCCGAAGTCTGGGAGATGATTGAGCTTGGGCAGATAGTTTGTCCAAAAAAGCATCATCTATTTTCATGATAAAATCAATGATAAAATCAATACAGTTTGTCAACTTTTATATACAGAATCACACGGGCACCTTTACTCGAGCGGTTTCCCGGATAATCGCCTCGATCCGGTCGATCACCTTCTTCCGGTTAAAGCGGTCGGCCATCAGTTTTTCAGCCTGCACAGCCACCTGAGCCACCTGTTCGGACGTCATGTTTGCCATGTAGGCAAATCCTTGAGCAATCTCGTCTATCCGGTCGGGATGGGCACACTGTCCCAGATGGTATTCCTCAATGATGGCCCTGCCCGCACCGTTGATCACACCGAAGATAGGCTTTCCTGCCTGTAGGTAATTCTGGATCTTAAGCGGTTCGGTCTTATCAATACCGGCCTTGGATACCAGCGGTAAAATCAGCACATCACTTTGCTGCAGCACATCGGCCATTTCGTTGTACGGCAGTCTTCCATGAAACAGTACATTCTCTGCCTTCAACTCCTTGGCCAGCTTCTGATGGGCTTCCAGCGTCGAACCGTTGCCCACGATGTTCAGCACAGCATTCGGCAGATGAGCTTCCACAAAACCACGGATCACATTTTCCAGATTCTGTGCTTTCGATACATTCCCCGTAAAAGTGAAGTTGATCTTGTCCTTCGGCAGTCGCAAGCTGCTCTCCACCTGTTCGCCGGCTATCAGCCAATTAGGCACATAGTCCACCTCCTTCACTCCGGTATGTTCCGTGATGGTAGGACCAAATTGCTGACTGCTGACCAGAATCCGGTCCACATGGCGATACACCTTTCTGAGGATGTAACGCAAGAACGTAGTCAAGGGAAACACCTTCGGAAAGCCGAACATATAAACCGCATCCGGCCAGATATCAAACGTCCAGATCAAGGTAGGAATAGCGTATTTCTTCCGGGCAAACACGGCAGGCAAAGCCAAAGTCAACGGTCCGGTTTGATAAATAAAGATTACATCCACCCCGTCCACTATTTTTTGAATCACCTGCTTGCCGGCACTTACATAATGAAAGTAATTGGCTATTTTCTTCACCTTACTGGTTTTGTATCCTTCAATGGTCTTGAAGCGATGAATCGTAATGCCATTCCAAACCTCTTTCGAATACGCGTCGTTTTGATACCCCGGAAAAACCACCCCTTCGGGATAAGAGGGTTGTCTGGTCATCACCTCTACTTGATGACCTCTGGCTGCAAGTTCCGTAGCCAGGTCATTAATCAGGAAGTTCTCGGGATAGAAAACTTCCGCTACAAACAATATTTTCATATCAAAAATGAGTTTCAAATGCGCTGCCTGACGGACTTGAACCATTCCTTTTGTCACAAAAGGCCCGAACCTGAGCAGGCAGCAGATAGATGGTCCCGGTTGGTATAGGGACGTAAGAAGCGGGGGAACCGCCCGGACGGCGGTTCCCTCCGCTCATGTTTTGTGAAGAATTTATCTGTTCAATCATTCTTTGCGCCATACCATCTTGTTCACCACGCCGGTGTAGCTCTGGATGAGTTTCACAATCTTGGTGGAGACAATCTCGTCGGTATAGTTGGGCACGGGCAGCCCGTTGTCGCCGTTCTTACACATCTCCACGGCAGTATCTACGGCCTGCAGCAGGTCGTGCGTGTTGATGCCGGCCAGGATGAAGGCTCCCTTGTCCAGGGCTTCCGGACGCTCGGTAGAGGTACGGATGCAGACAGCCGGGAAGCTGTGGCCTACGCTGGTAAAGAAGGAACTTTCTTCGGGCAGCGTACCCGAGTCGGATACCACGGCAAAGGCATTCATTTGCAGGCAGTTGTAGTCGTGGAAACCGAGGGGCTCCTGACGCATCACGCGCGGATCAAGTTGGAAGCCACTCTTCTCCAGACGGTTGCGGCTGCGCGGGTGGCAGCTGTACAGTATCGGCATGTCGTATTTCTCGGCCATGGCATTGATGGCGGTAAAGAGGCTGTTGAAGTTCTTCTCCGTATCGATGTTTTCCTCACGGTGAGCCGAAAGCAGGATATACTTGCCCTTCTCCAAGCCCAGACGCTTGTGCACGTCGCTGGCTTCGATTTCGGCCAGGTTCTCGTGCAGCACCTCAGCCATCGGAGAGCCGCTGACGTAGGTGCGCTGCGGAGCTACGTTGCTGGCATTCAGGTAACGGCGGGCATGCTCACTGTAACAGATATTTACGTCGCTGATGATGTCCACGATACGGCGGTTGGTCTCCTCGGGCAGGCATTCATCGAAGCAGCGGTTGCCGGCTTCCATGTGGAAGATGGGGATGTGCAGACGCTTGGCACCGATGACGCTCAGGCAGGAGTTGGTATCGCCCAGCACCAGCACGGCGTCCGGCTTAATCTCCACCATCAACTTATAGCTCTTGTCGATGATGTTGCCCATGGTGGCGCCGAGGTCGTCGCCCACGGCATCCAGGTACACTTCCGGGTCGGCCAGCTTCAAATCTTTGAAAAAGACACCGTTCAGATTATAGTCGTAGTTCTGACCGGTATGAGCCAGTACCACGTCAAAATATTTTCTACACTTGTTGATGACGGCAGCGAGACGGATAATTTCGGGTCTCGTACCGACGATAATCAATAATTTTAATTTTCCGTTGTTCTTAAAGTTTACCATTTCTTAGGTTAGTTAAGAGTCAAATATTATTTGTTTACCGGATCAAAGTAGGTATCGGGACGTTCCGGGTTGAACACCTCGTTGCAATACATCACCGTCACCAGGTCTTCGGTATCGCTCAGGTTGATGATGTTGTGGGTAAAGCCCGGCAACATGTGTACTGCCTGAATCTTGTCACCGCTGACCTCGTAGTTCCAGATTTCGTCGGTTCCCTCCTTGCGGAGCTGAATCCGTCCGTGGCCGGACACTACGATAAAGGTTTCCCATTTGCTGTGATGCCAGTGCTCGCCCTTGGTAATCCCCGGCTTACTGATGTTGATGCTCACCTGACCGTTGTTCAGCGTATGAATCAGTTCGGTGAAACTGCCCCGCTGGTCCACGTTCATCTTCAGATCGAGGATGGCTTTCTGCTGCGGCAGGTAACTCAGATAGGTCGTCATGAGCTTATAAGCCAGACTTCCCTGAGGCACTGCCATGGCCGTCTGCACCCGGCCGGCTGCCGGATTAACCGAAGCGGCACATTCCTGAATGATATCCACAATCTCGCCCAGCGTGGTGTGGTGCGTCACCGGACAGTAGCAGTAATGACCGTCCGCCTGAGGCAACACCGTCAGTCCCTCGAACTCACAGCGATGTTCCTTTCCTGCCAGGGCACCGATCATCTCATCCACCAGGTCGTCGATGTAGAGCAGTTCCATCTCCACCGAACGATCGTTCACCTGAATAGGGAGGTCGTTGGCAATGTTATGACAGAAAGTCGCAATGGCACTGTTGTAGTTGGGACGGCACCACTTGCCGAAGAGGTTCGGGAAGCGGTAGATCAGCATCTTGGCACCTACCTCCTTGCCGTAAGCCAGGAAGAGATCCTCACCGGCCTTCTTCGAACGACCGTATTCCGAGTTGCCGAAACGTCCGGTCAGCGAAGCCTGAGCCGAAGAAGAAAGCATCACGGGACACGTATTGTGATGTTTCTTCAGGGTATCCAGCAGGGTGGATGCAAAGCCGAAGTTGCCTTGCATGAATTCCTCCTGGTTTTTCGGGCGATTCACGCCCGCCAGATTAAAGACAAAGTCTGCCTCGGCACAAAAGCGTTCCAGGTCGTCCTGCGTATTGCCGAGGTCGTATTCAAAGACTTCGTCAATCTGTACGCCATCGTACCAGCGTGCCTTGCCCTCTTTGATATTGTTTAATTGGGTGCAAAGGTTTCTTCCCACGAAACCTTTGGCACCGGTTACTAATATGTTCATTCTTATGAGTGGTGTTTTGTAAATATTTTATACACACTGATTTTTCTTCCTTTTCAGAGAAAATCAACTTATCAAACTCCAAGATGAAACTTGAAATAAAATGCTTTTTATTTTCCTCTTCAAAGCAAAAAATACATCAAATTGAACGCCGAATTTCTCTTTAGCTTTCTTTAACGGTCGTTTTGACCGAGTAAAGAATTTTCTGCGTTTTCAAAAGACGTTTTCAAAAGTCCTATCACTCCGAACGGATTTCACGACCCTTAGCGCACGGCAGCAAGCCCAGATCTTCCTGGATGAAACGCAACCGCATCAGCTGCTTCTTCATGCCCTCTACATCCAGACGGCCCGTGTTGTGGCTGTGATACTCCTCTACCTGCTCTACCTTGTGGTTGCCCTCGCTGAAGAACTTATCATAGTTCAAGTCACGGTTATCGCACGGAATACGGAAATAGTTACCCATATCCACAGCCTTCGCCATCTCCTCACGAGTTACCAGCGTCTCGTAGAGCTTCTCGCCGTGACGCGTACCGATGATCTTCACCTCGGTTTCACCATACTTCGGATCCACCTTCGCATAGATCTCCTTCAGAGCCTTGGCCAGCGTATCCAACGTAGCGGCCGGAGCCTTCTGAACGAACAGGTCGCCGTTTTCAGCATGCGTAAACGCATAGACCACCAGGTCCACTGCATCATCCAGCGTCATCATGAAACGCGTCATGTTCGGGTCCGTAATCGTGATAGGCTTGCCATCCATCATCTGTTCCACCCACAACGGAATCACCGAACCGCGGCTGGCCATCACATTACCGTAGCGCGTACAGCAGATCGTGGTCTTTGCATTGGCACCCAGTGCACGGCCCTGTGCAATGGCCACCTTCTCCATCATGGCCTTTGAGATACCCATGGCATTGATCGGATAAGCAGCCTTGTCGGTAGACAGCACCACCACGTTCTTCACCCCGTGAGCGATGGCAGACAGCAATACATTGTTCGTACCCTCCACGTTGGTGCGAACAGCCTCCATCGGGAAGAACTCACAAGAAGGTACCTGCTTCAGCGCAGCCGCAGCAAACACATAGTCTACCCCGTCCATGGCAAAGTCCACAGCCTGACGCTGGCGCACATTGCCGATGTAGAACTTCACCTTGTGAGCCACCTCGGGGCGCTGAGCCTGCAAGAAGTGACGCATATCGTCCTGCTTCTTTTCATCACGAGAGAAAATACGGATTTCCTTGATGTCGCTGTCCAGGAAGCGACGAAGCACAGCGTTACCGAAACTGCCTGTACCACCTGTAATCAACAGGGTTTTGTTTTCAAATACTGACATAATTTAAAAAAATTAAAAGATATAAATAATTAGTAAATACTACAATCTTATTGGGTCACACCCGCTCACTTGGTCTCGTCGTCGTCGGCAGCATCTTCCGGGTCGGACACTCCTTCCAGGGCATTGAGCTGCTTCATCAGGCGGTTGAGATGGGCATTCACGTTGGACACTTTCAGATGCTTGATGTCCTTGCAGAACGGCAGCAGCCGTTCCACGAAATCCGACCGTCGGATGGTGGAAGCCTGTACCACCCCCCGCTTCACCAGTCCCGCAGCCACCAGCGCCACCTCGTTGACATCGGTGCAGCACTCCAGCAGCGAGATGCAGGCATGCGTCTCCCTGAGATCGCCCAGGTACATGAACAGACGCTTCTCGTCGCGCGACATCGACTGCAACACCTGTGCATCGTTTTGCCGCAGCACCGCCCGCGCCAGCGAGTCGCCATAAAAATGTTGAATACTGATTGCCTTGGGAGCAATCGAATGATAATTGCCGGTGAAATAAAACACCATGTTGTTGCCGTCACGCAATTGAGAGAGCACTTCGTGCAGGTCGCGGTCGTCTATCGACTCACCGGACCGTATATCATCCTTCTTTTCCATTGTTTAATTAATGTTGATGTAAAGAATGGTTTAGTTAAATAATGTTTCCGCTCTGCTAGAATATTGATAAAATATCGATAAAATGTCGATAGTTTATGAATCGCTTGCAAACACCGGAAAGGGTCTTTTAGGATCGAAAAATTCGATGTAAATTTGTCATTGGAATTAAGAATCCTGCAAGAGATTCCATTACAACAATCAGGGCAGGAAATAGTAACTTATCATTTATTTTTATTTTTATGAGAGAAAGTATTGTCTCTTTCTATCAGGGACCTGTACGCAACAAAATTCCCTGTTGTACATGCAGCATTGCTGCGATCCATCAGTACATTACCTCCGATCCGAGTCTGAAGGCCGTCACCGAGCAGGTGCGGTCGGAAGTGACCAACCGGGATGTATTCAAACTCAAGAAGCTCACCCTGCTGCCTTATGTCACCCCCGGCGGCGTGTTCAGCCGATGCTGTACGAGCGGACTGCTCGTTCCCTCGGGCGACTTTGTCGTAGACATCGACGGACTGTCGTCGACCGAAGAAGCCATCAGCCTGCGCGACCGGCTGGCGGGCGACGATCTGCTGCAGCCCGACCTGGTCTTTGTCAGTCCCGGCTGCCACGGTGTGAAGCTCTTCCTGCCCTACCGCATCCAGCCCGACGAGCCGCTCGGAGTGTGCTTCACGCATGCCATCCAAGCCTCGTGGACCTATCTGGAAAGCATCTACGGTCTGCAACCCGACCGTGCCAACACCGACCTTTGCCGGGGCTGTCTGCTGTGCCACGACGCCGGAGCCAAACAATATCAACCTGTTCATAATCATAAAGAAATCAATACTTAATAAAATGGAAAATATTAATTTACTGCAAGACATCGCCAAAGCGGTCCGCCTTGCCAATGCCAACATCGCACCGACTTATGAAGAATACTACATCCTGGGACTGGGCATCGCCTCCAGCTGCGGCGAATCCGGCCGCCCCTATTTTCATGAACTCTGTGCCTATTCGTCGAAATACCGTGCCGCCGATGCCGAGAAGTTCTTCACCTACTGCCTCCATCATGCCAACGGCCAAGTGAGCATCGGCAGTGTGGTGTGGCTGGCCGAACAAGCCGGCGTCACGCTGGACCGGAAATATCATGCCGATACAAAGTACTCAATAGTACTCAATACCGGTCACTCTCACACACACACGCAGGCGCGCGTATCTTATAAAGGGAAAAATGAACCTGCCGATGAACCTGACGATGAACCTGACGACACCGAGGAAGAAATCGACGGGCCGGAAGATAGCGAAGTGACGAACCTGCCCCGCTTCCCGGAATACCAATGGCCGCCCTTTATCCGGCAGATGCTGGACTGTGCCCCCAGCCGTCCCCAACGCGATGCCCTGCTGCTTGCCATCCATACGGCCCTGGGAGCTACCCTCAACTGGAACATCCGTACCTTCTATGGCGACACCTACTGCTATCCCAACCTGCTGTGCTTCGTGGTGGGCCATCCCGCTTCGGGCAAGAGCGTAGTCAACTGGGTGAAACAGCTCATCATGCCCTTCCAGCATGAACTGCTGGATAAATACCAGCACGAACTGGCCGAATACAACACCGCCCGCATGGATTGGGAAAAACAGGGCAAGACCCGCAAGGGAAACGACATGCCCACTCCCCCCGAACTGAAAATCTTCCTCATCCCCGGCAACAACTCCGCCACCGGCATCAAGGACAACCTCATCAGTGCCGGAGGAGTAGGTCTGATCATCGAAACCGAAGCCGATACCATGGGCAGCGCCATCAGCGCCGACTACGGCCACTGGAGCGACACCCTGCGCAAAGGCTACGACAACGACGAAATCTCGTTCTACCGCCGTCAGGGACGCGAATACCGCCAGTGCACCCGCAGCTGCTTCTCGGTGCAACTCACCGGCACCCCCTCGCAACTGCCCAACATCATCCCTTCGACCGAAGACGGACTCTATTCGCGGTTTCTGTTTTATGTATTGCCCCGGATCTCGCAATGGAAAAATCAGTTTGGAAAAAACAAAACCAATGTGCCGGCCCTGTTCGAAAAATGGGGCCGGGAATGGAAAGCCGTGATCGACGCCATCCGCTGCTGTGCTTCGTCGTTCGACCTCCGGCTGACGCCCGCACAGGAGGAGCGTTTTAACGCCCATTTTGAGCAGGTTTTCGGTAAAGCCTATATCATCTATGGATCAAGCATGGAAAGTGCCGTAGCGAGGCTGGGAACCAACACCTGCCGCCTTATGTGCACCCTGGCATTCGTACGTGCCATCGAGTCTTTTCTCCCTACCCCGGAAAACCCGCTTTCAACCACCCTGCCCGGCAATCCCCGGGATGTGCTGAAGAAGCTGCTCGCCTCGCCCCACATCCAACCGGCCGAACACGTGTCGAAAGCCAATGTGAAAGAGGGAGCCGTGAGTGCCTTCAAGCTGACCATCAGCGACGAGGATTTCGATGCCGCCATGGGGCTGACCTTCCCCCTCTACCGTCATGCTGCCTACATCCTGCATCTGCTGCCGAATGAAGAGAAGACACACCATCGCTACCAAAATGCCCGGGAACTGTTCAACCACCTTCCCCAACGGTTCTCGCGCGAAGAAGCCATGACCAAGGGAAAGGAACTGCACCTGAGCAGACGTTCGATCGATGACCTGTTGCAGCGGAGTGTGAAGAAGGGTATATTGGTGAAAATAGAACGGGGTCTGTATGAATTCAAACGTCCCGACCCAACCGAATAATCTCTTCTCCATTATAGGATACGCGCGTATGCGTGTGTGTGTGAGGGTGACCGGTATTGAGTACTATTGAGTATTTTTTTAGCTACAGGTTTCCGTTTGAAAACCTGTAGCTTTGGAAAATTCTATAACTAAGATAATTTTGTAAACCTACAGCCAAAAAAATGAAAACCTACAGCTAAAAAATCGGCTGACAGGACTTTATCCGGCCCTAATCAACTAAAATCAACTTTAATCAACTTTAATCAACCCTAATCAACCATAACCTACAAAACCGACATTTCGCCCGCAGGTGCATGGTATATTTGTACTGTCAATCGAGAGACAACGTATTTATTGTTTAACTTTTAAATTTTTACACATTATGATTCTCTATCAAAAGTATCAACTGAAATCCGGTTTAACCAAAGCCAAAGGCAAGTTTTACGCCCGTCCCGTAGTGAACGAAACCCTCGACCTGAATGCCCTGGCCAAACACATGTCTTACCACAACACGCCCTACTCGCCCGGCGCCATCAAAGGCGTGCTGACCGATATGGTGAGCTGCATCAAGGAACTGGTGCTCGACGGCAAGAACGTGAAGCTGGACAACCTCGCCATCTTCTCGTGCGGCATCATCTCTGCCCACGGAGCCGACAGAGCCGATGACTTCAAAGTGTCCACCCATGTGAAAGGAGTGCGGCTGCGCGCCCGTGCTACCGGCAAGCTCAGCAACAAGAGCCTGAACCTGGAAGCCACCTTGCGCGAACAGAGCGAGTACTTGCCGGTAAGCACCGGCTTGAAGAAGCCCGCCGGCAGCAACACCGAACAGGGAGGTGCACACGAAAGTACTCACGGAAGCTCTCAGGGTGGCAAGCAGGGAAGCACGCAGGGAGGCGATGAAATTACGGCCTGATCCCCATCCCTCCTTGATATAACCGTCTAACTTTTAAAAACCATTCTGAAGTATGAAACGAAACATCTGGAGCCTCGTGCTCAAAGTCATCATTGCCGCAGCCACGGCCATAGCCGGTGCACTGGGTCTCAACGCCTGTTGTCTGGAATAAGCCTATGCGACGCATCACCTTGATCATTGTCCACTGTTCCGCCACCCCTGAGGGGCGGAACCTGGACTTTGAAGCCTGCCGCACGGACCACATCCGTCACCGCGGCTTCAAAGACATCGGCTACCACTACTACCTGACGCGCGACGGCATCATCCATCGCGGCAGACCGGTAGAAGACATCGGCGCCCACTGCAAGAACCACAACCGCCACAGCATCGGCATCTGCTACGAAGGCGGTCTGGACTGCAACGGTCAGCCGAAAGACACGCGCACCCTGGCACAGAAAGCCTCGCTCCTGGCCCTGCTACGCGAGCTGAGGACACAGTTTCCGCAGGCTCTCATCGTGGGTCACCACGACCTGAACCCGCAAAAAACCTGTCCCTGCTTTCCGGCAGCAGTCGAATACCTTCACATTTAAGTTACTCAGCCTAATAAGCGATTATACAAATCGATGTATTGCTGAAAGCAGAGATCCTTATCAAAATGCTCCTCTGCCCGCTTGCGGCAATTCTCTCCGGATAATGGATGCTCACGCAACTGCCGAATGGCAGCTACCAAGGCATCCACATCCCCTTGCGGCACCACAATCCCCGTTTTCTCGTCCACCGCTTCCGGAGAACCTCCGGTGCGATACGTAATGACCGGCGTGCCACACGCCAAAGCCTCCAGATTCACGGTGGGAAACGTATCCGCATAGGTAGGATTCACCAATACATCCGCTTCCCCATAGAGAGCCGCCAATTCCTGCACATGCTGCGTCCGCTGAATGCCCCGGATACCCTCCGGAAGTTCTTTCAGCTGCTCAGCCGACAAGCCCACCATCGTTAGCTCATAGCCGTCGGGCAACCGTTTCCGCAACTCATACAAGTCGTACAGACCTTTCGCCTGATGCCACACATTGGATACCGCAAGAATCCGGAAAACATTCTGCTTCTTCCGCTGCAAGGATGGCTGAAAGACCTTCAAATCCACCCCGTTGTGAATCACCTGCATCCGTTTGTCTTTCAAGAAAGACTCTTTCACAAAGCCCCCCATCCAATCGGAACAGGGAACAATCGTAAGATGCTTGCAGCCGGCAAACAACCGCTTCTTTTCCTCGTAATTCTTCCGAGAACGGTCCAGCAACGTGTTCGGCGAACTATGCTGCAACGGACAATCCCGGCATTGCGTTTTCCAGCGTTCACAACCCTCCGTCACAAAATGGAAACAATGCCCCGTGAAAGCCCAGCAATCATGAAAGGTCCACACCACCTGAATATCCGTCGTATTCAGATACTCAAACAGCAACCTATAATTCAGATAATGATCATGAATGTTGTGCAGCTGCACCACATCCGGCTGAATCTCCCGTATCTGCTGAATCAGTTTCCGGGTAGCCCCTCTGGAAGCCAGTCCCTCGTTATCCCGGATTCGCTGCTCTGCATAATGCGCATACACATCCGGCCGGGACCCCACCTGAATCAGATGCGATTGCGACGGGTTGCTGTAACGGCCATAAGCAAGGTAACTCTCCCAACCATTTTGGATAGCAGTCAATCCGATAGACTCTGCAATCTTCCCGGTAGAGCCCCAGTTGGCAGTAACATTAATCTGAAGAAGTTTTCTCATGCCGCCGGCCTCCTTTCAGAAAGAAGAGACTCGGCAGCAAACGGAATTAAAATGGAGAGTCGGTTTTTACCCCCCCCGATTTTGCCCAAATCACTATGTATCAGTTTATTATAAAGTTCTATATATTGTTCAAAGCAACGATCCTTATCAAACAGCTCCTCTGCCCGCTTGCGGCAATCCGCCCCGGACAACGGATGCTCACGCAACTGCTGAATAGCCGCTACCAAGGCATTCAAATCCCCTTGCGGCACCACCATCCCGGTTTTCTCGTCCACCGCTTCCGGAGAACCACCGGTGCGATACGTAATGACCGGTGTACCGCAAGCCAAGGCTTCGATGTTGGTTGTCGGGAAATTGTCCGAATAGGTAGGATTCACAAACACATCCGCATCCGCATAAAGCTGCACCAACTCCTCTACATTGGCTGTACGAGTCAATCCGTGAATCCCCTCCGGCAAAGAGTCCACCTGCTTCCGGCTCAATCCCACCAGCGTAATCTCGAAATCATCCGGCAACAGTTGTCTGAGCCGAACAAAATCTTCCAAGCCCTTGCGCCGGTCCCATACAGCAGCCACACCCAACAGGCGAAACTTGCCCTCTACCGGCGTCGCTTTGACCGGCTTAAACCGAGACACATCCACCCCGTTGTGAATCGTCACAATGGGACGATGGCGTTGCACCGACTGACTTAACAAACCATGCAGCCAATCGGATACGGGCACAAAGACCAGGTTCGGAATAGCATCCAGCAACTCCTTCTTCAGCTGAAAATGGCGAACGGTATGATCCCCCCAGAGCGATCTCTTCTGCGGACAATCCTTGCATGCCGCCTGCCACCGGCAACAATCTACCCTATCGAAATACATGCAGCCCCCGGTAAACGACCAGCAATCGTGCTGCACCCACACTACCGGAACCGGACGGGTAGCCAAATATTTAAATAGAATAGGATAATTCAAATAATGGTCATGAATATTGTGCAACTGAATGATATCCGGCTGAATCTCCTCGATCCTCTTCACCAGCTTTCTGGTAGCCGCTTTAGACGCCCAGCCTTCCCGGTCAAAGAGCTTGTTCCAGGCATAATGCTCGTACACATCCAACTGCGTGCCCACCTTGATTTCCTCACTCACACCGGGCTTGGAATCACGACCGTAAGCGATATAGCTCTTCCAGCCATGGGCAATAGCCACCTTCGCAATGTCCTCCGCTATTTTACCCGTACTTAGGAGATTGCTTACTACGTTAATCTGAAGAAGCTTTCTCATGCCGCCGGCCTCCTTTCAGAAAGAAGAGACTCAGCAGCAAACGGAATTAAAATGAAGAGTCGGTTTTTACCACCCCCCCCGATTTGTAAATTAAGTTTACTTACAGCCAAACAAAATTCTTCTGGATTATCTGCCAGTGGAGATATTTTTCTTAATGCATCATCAGGTAACATCCACCATTCAGAATCTTGTAATTTTTTTATAGTAACATCATCAAATCTATACCTAATAATACGAGCAGGACATCCAGCTACAATAGAATAAGGAGAT
>AMCI01000729.1_pt1 | contig 15234 bp, 10 predicted proteins | sample 419838 | NCBI WGS metagenome assembly AMCI01 (sample SAMN01090643, study PRJNA158313) | gut metagenome
GTTTTGACCGTGCATGTCAATGCCCATGGTGTTGATAGCTTCCTGTGCCGCACCGAGACCCGGTGTGTTGGTCACGGCACCGTAGAGTACACCGACTGCCATCGGCAGGGAGGTGGGGTCTGAGGTGTCGAAGACCAGGAAGTACAGACCGAGCATCGTCAGAACGTTGAGCAACACGATACCTATGGTAATCATGTTCATCTGTAGACCGCCCTTCTTGAATGACTGGAAGAAGCCAGGGCCGACTTGCAGACCGATGCAGTAAACAAAGAGTATCAAACCAAAGTCCTGAATGAAGGTCAGCACGTTGGCCGGACACGCAAAACCGCCGTTGGGGTCGTGAATACCCAGCGCATTGTAGATATGACCAACTACAATACCGGCGAACAACACGAAGGTAACACCCAGGGAAATACTGCCAATCTTAATCTTGCCCAGCACTACGCCGACGGCAATGACTAAAGAGTAGAGTACGACAATGTGTGCTACGGAATCGGTTGTGGTAAATAATGATTGAAACCAATCCATAGAGTTAATTATGTAATTAGAGAATGAATATTCCTGCGGAAGGAGAAGGCGGCATCCATGAACGGCTTGCGGGCCAGTAGGGAGGAGGGTTAGAAGAGGATCAACTTCGTTTTCTTCTCTTTCATCCATCCATGGGTTAGCCTTTGGCATTACATAAAAGAAAGGAACACGCAAGCAAACTAAAAAGTGGTTTACGACGCGTTCCTTTCTTAACTGCCTGCAAAATTAAGAAGAAAAAACCGAATAGATGGGTTTGCTCTGATTTTGTGGGTAACTTTGCTGCGCTGAAGCCTTTGGCTTGTAGGCAGATGGAGTGGAGAAGTCGTGTGGTTGATAAAGTGAAATCAATTTGCCACGCAGCTATTTTCGACTTTTTCATTTACTGCTATTTAGCTTCTCAACGAATATCATCTATTTTTCCCCATGAAGTATTTAGAATTTACGTTTACCACTCGTCCTGCCACCGAAGCGGTGCAGGATGTACTTTCTGCGGTCCTGGCTGAAATCGGGTTTGACAGTTTTGTGCATACCGATGAGTTAGATCGTCCGGCAGAGGCGCATTGTGAGAATCCCGAACAGCCTCGATTTGCGGAAAAGGATGAGGTGGACCATTTTCAGTGTTATATTCAGCAGAGTCTGTATGACGAGGCAGCCTTACGTGAGGCGTTGGAGGCTTTCCCCTTGCCCGGTGTAGAAATCAGTTATGAAATGGTGGAGGCTGAAGATAAGGACTGGAATGAAGAGTGGGAGAAGAATTATTTCAAACCGCTTGTTGTAGACGGTCGTTGCGTGATAGCCAGCACCTTCCACGAAGATGTACCCGAAGCGGAATATCGCATTACCATCAATCCGCAGATGTCCTTTGGTACGGGACACCATGCTACGACCTCGCAGATGATCAGCCGTTTGCTGACCGACGATATTACAGGCAAAGAGGTGCTCGATATGGGTTGCGGTACTAGTATTCTCGCCATTCTGGCTCGTATGCGCGGTGCGGCTCATTGCTTGGGTATTGATGTGGATGAATGGTGTGTAAAGAATTCACGTGAGAATATCCAGCTCAATCACCTGGACGGTATTGACGTGGAGTTAGGCAATGCGGGGTCGTTGGTTGACAAAGGGCCTTTCGACTTGGTTATTGCAAACATCAATCTCGGTATTTTGATTAACGACTTGAAGCATTATGTAGCTTGCATGAAGCCGGGTGCTTTTATTTATATGAGTGGTTTTTACGATACCGACGTTCCGCAATTGCTTGCCGAAGCTGAGGCACAAGGCTTGCAATTGGTCGATGAACGGGTGCTCGACGGTTGGGCATGTATCAAGTTACAGAAGCCATAATACATTGGCTGGCTTTTTAGAAATAGGACGGGCTGAAGGCATGGTGCTTTCAGCCCGTTTTTGTTGTAGAACGGTGTGCGTAGATGTATATTCAATTGCATAAAACAGAATGATTCGGCTTTTAGGTGCATTTTTTATTGGTATATATCGAATCTGATTCGCATAATATTCGTACGTTTGCAGCCATAAACAAATGATTCCGTCAAGTTCTGAGGCTGCTGAACACTTGCAGATAGGGGCTTGGTGAGGAATTGCACCTTTTAAGAATATAAACACGAGTCTATGAGTAATCGAATGCAACGTTTGGAGGTGTTGCGTGTCCTGTTGTTGAGTAATGAAATGGGTAGTCACGAGGAAATACTCCAGGAGTTGGCACGCAACGGCTGCGTGGTGACGCAGGCCACGTTATCACGCGATTTGAATAAGCTGCATGCTGCAAAAGTTTTGAATGGTCGAGGCGGCTATCGTTACGTTTTGCCCGAAAATCCACTGTACCGACGGACGATTCATCCCGAAGTGGTGCCGCAATACTTGCGCAATACGGGTTTTACCTCGATTTCCTTCTCGGGTAACCTGGCAATCTTGCATACGCGTCCTGGTTATGCTGCCGGACTGGCTTCTGACATCGATAGTCATAAGTTGTCGACCGTAGCAGGAACGCTTGCAGGAGATGATACCATCTTGGTTATTATTTCTGAAGGTACTTCGCGCCAGGATTTTACCGATGAACTGGCCACTATTATTCCGGCCGTCAAGAGTGTGGTACTCTGAGGACGGTTTAGCATTTCATGTACAAAGCTCTCTCTATTATGGAAGAATACGATGACGGAATCCAAGTGTTAGTGGCCGATGCCAGCCACGAAAAATATGTAGACACCATTCTCCAAACGATTACGGACGCGGCCAAGGTGCGTGGTTCGGGCATAGCCAGCCGTACGCACGAATATGTCGCAACGAAAATGAAGGAGCGCAAGGCCATTATAGCCTTGTATGGTGAAGAGTTCGCCGGCTTCTGCTACATCGAAAGCTGGGAAAACAAGCACTATGTAGCTAACTCGGGTTTGATAGTCGTACCCAAGTTCCGGGGACACCATTTGGCTACCCGCATCAAGCGTTTAGCCTTTGCACTGAGCCGGGTGCGTTGGCCGCATGCCAAGATTTTTGGACTGACTAGTTCGGGTGCAGTGATGCGCATTAATACCTCGTTGGGCTATGTGCCGGTTCCGTTTAGCGAATTGACTCAGGATGATGAATACTGGAAGGGTTGTGGTACGCCCGAGCAACCTTGTTGCATCAATTGCGACGTGCTTGCCCGTACCAACCGCAAATATTGTGTGTGTACCGGAATGCTGTTCGACCCCGAACGTCATCCCAATGCTCCGTTACCGGCAGAGATACCCGCAGACGTGATTGAGTTTATCAAGAAGAATGAGGCAGCGGGTTAAGTCGTGCCAGATGTGTGGCGTATGGCGAGTTCTGTACGTTGAAAACAGTGGCAACCAGCTCAAGTAAACTATAAAATCAGACCTTCAGGTCGCTAATCTCTAACCTGTCTCCCTCCCCCTAATCTACCATAATGATGAAGAAGAAAGTAGTTGTAGCCTTCAGCGGCGGTCTGGACACCTCTTATACGGTGATGTACCTTGCGAAGGAAAAAGGATATGAAGTATATGCCGCCTGTGCCAATACGGGCGGCTTCAGCGAAGAACAGCTGAAGACAAACGAAGAAAATGCGTATAAACTTGGTGCTACGAAGTATGTGACGCTCGACGTGACGCGTGAGTATTATGACAAGAGTCTCAAGTTTATGGTCTTCGGCAATGTGCTTCGCAACAATGTTTATCCTGTATCAGTATCGTCTGAACGTATCTTTCAAGGTATGGCGATAGCCCGTTACGCGAAGGAAATCGGTGCAGATGCCATCGCACACGGTTCGACGGGGGCAGGGAACGATCAGGTTCGTTTCGACATGACTTTCCTTGTGATGTGTCCTGACATGGAGATAATCACCTTGACACGTGACAGCAATTTGAGCCGTCAGAAAGAGGTCGATTACCTCAATGCACACGGATTCAAGGCAGACTTTGCCAAACTCAAATACTCCTATAATGTCGGTATTTGGGGTACCAGTATTTGCGGTGGCGAAATTCTCGATTCCGCCCAGGGACTTCCCGAGTCAGCCTACCTCAAGCAGGTTACTAAGGAGGGAACAGAAGAACTTCGTCTGACCTTCGAGCAAGGAGAACTTAAGGCGGTAAACGGCGAAACGTATGATGACCCGATTGCGGCTATTTGTAAAGTCGAAGAAATTGGTGCAGCTTATGGCATCGGACGCGACATGCATGTAGGCGATACGATTATCGGCATCAAGGGGCGTGTGGGATTTGAGGCCGCTGCCCCGGCCTTGATTATCGGAGCGCACCGTTTCTTGGAAAAGTACACGCTCTCAAAGTGGCAACAGTATTGGAAAGATCAGGTAGCCAACTGGTACGGCATGTTCCTTCACGAGAGCCAGTATCTGGAGCCTGTGATGCGTGACATTGAGGCCATGCTCACCAGTTCACAGCGTTACGTCAACGGTACGGTCATTCTTCAGCTTCGTCCGCTAGGTTTCAGTACGGTTGGTGTTGAAAGTGCTGACGACCTTGTCAAGACGAAGTTTGGTGAATATGGTGAAACTCAAAAAGGGTGGACGGCCGATGATGCCAAGGGCTTCATCAAGGTGTTAAGCACCCCGTTGCGTGTATTTTATGCTAACCACGGAGCGGAGGAAATGCTTGATTAAAAATGCCTCGACTCAATATATCCTTTGCTATGATGCCTCCTAAAAAGTTAACTCGTTCGCGCAATCGTATGTTAGCCGGTGTGTGTGGTGGATTGGGAGATTTCTTTCAAGTAGACCCTACGTTTATTCGCATTACGTGGGTATTCATCACCATTGCTTCCGGACTGATTCCATTTGCGTTGCTTTATCTGATTTGTGCCATTCTAATTCCCAATAGTTCCAGGTATGAATGAATCCATTAAAGTGGGCATCGTCGGCGGTGCCGGTTATACAGCGGGTGAACTCTGCCGCTTGTTGCTCAACCATCCCGATGCAGAAATTGTCTTTGTCAACAGTGAGAGCAATGCGGGCAATTTGCTTGCCGATGTGCATGCGGGACTCTATGGTGAGACCGATTTGCGTTTTACGGATGAACTGCCTTTTGACCAGGTCGATGTAGTCTTCTTCTGCTTTGGTCACGGCAAGAGTACTCGCTTTCTTGCTGAACATTATATTCCAGCCGATGTTCGTATCATTGACCTTGCTCAGGATTTCCGCTTGACAGCTGAAGACAATGATTACGTTTATGGGCTTCCTGAGCTCAATCGTAACCAAATCATGGGAGCTCTTCACGTGGCCAATCCCGGTTGTTTTGCTACGTGCATTCAGCTCGGATTGTTGCCGTTGGCAGAGGCAGGCTTGCTTAAGGGAAACATTTCTGTTAATGCCATTACGGGCAGTACGGGAGCCGGTGTGAAGCCTACATCCACTACCCATTTTAGTTGGCGCTCGGGAAATGTGAGCATTTACAAGGCCTTTGAGCATCAGCATGTGCCCGAAATCTTGCAGTCCATTCACCAGCTGCAACCCTCCTTTGCGGGGGATGTAGACTTCATTCCGTATCGTGGCGATTTTCCGCGTGGCATCTTTGCTACCGAAGTGGTGCGTTGTGATTCTTCCCTCGAAGAAATCGAAGCTTGTTACCGCGATTTCTACTCCGAAGCTTCCTTTACGCATTATGTAGATCGTCCTATTGATTTGAAGCAAGTGGTCAATACGAACAGGTGCCTTATTCATGCAGAGCTGCATGACGACAAATTGTTAGTAACTGCCTGCATTGACAACCTGCTTAAGGGAGCATCGGGACAAGCCGTGCAAAATATGAATCTGATGTTTGGGCTGGAGGAAACGACCGGCTTACGTCTGAAGCCCGTGGCTTTTTAAGAGAAACTTCGCATTGGGGAGTAGATGCGGTTGTCTTTTCAGCCGTCTTTACTCTTTGGGACACCTCTTCCCCTTCATCTATTTCACTTCCTGCTTATGAATCTTTTTCCAGTCTATCCGCTCTTCCCCCTTTCCATCGTTCGTGGCCAAGGTTGCCACGTGTGGGACGAGCAAGGACAAGCCTACCTCGATCTTTATGGTGGCCATGCCGTCATTAGCATAGGTCATTGCCATCCGCACTATGTCACTCGGTTGACGGAGCAATTGCAGACCTTAGGTTTCTATTCCAATTCCGTTGTCAATCGATTACAGGAACAGTTGGCGGAGAAGTTAGGTGAAGCATCGGGTTATCCCGATTACAGCCTCTTCCTCGTAAACTCAGGAGCTGAGGCCAATGAAAATGCACTCAAACTTGCTTCTTTCCATACAGGAAGAAAGCGCGTGCTGGCTGCTTCAAGGGCGTTTCACGGTCGTACCTCACTCGCTGTCGAAGCTACTGACAATCCTAAAATTGTTGCTCCGGTCAATGCCAATGGTCATGTCACTTTCCTGCCACTCAATGATTTAGAAGCTTTTCAGGCTGAATTAGCGAAGGGTGATGTAGCGGCTGTCATTGTGGAGTGCATTCAGGGTGTGGGCGGTATCCGTCTGGCAACTGCAGAATTTTTACAAGGCTTGCGTGCTGCTTGTGATGCTACGGGTACAGTCTTGATTTGCGACGAAATACAGTGTGGTTACGGACGTTCGGGTAAGTTCTTTGCCCATCAGCATCTCGGTGTGCGCCCCGATCTTATCACCTGTGCCAAGGGCATAGCCAATGGTATCCCCATGGGAGCCGTACTCATTTCGCCTCAGTTTGCAGCTACTTACGGTATGCTCGGTACTACCTTTGGCGGAAACCACTTAGCCTGTGTGGCCGCACTTGCTGTGCTGGAAGTCATGCAGAAGGAAAACCTCGTGGCTCATGCCGCCCGTATCGGTGACTATTTGTTGGAAGGTTTACGAGCGATGCAGCAACGTCATCCCGACCAAATCGTGGAAGTGCGAGGCGAAGGCATGATGATTGGCATTGAATATGCCCAGCCTGTCAAGGAAATGCGTCGCCGCTTGGTGGAAGAACAACATGTCTTCACGGGGGCGGCTTCCACTCATATTATACGACTATTACCTCCTCTCACGCTCACGGAGGAAGAGGCTGCAGAAGCTTTGCAGCGTCTGGAAAGCGTGTTATAGACTTGTTTTTATTTCCTGTGTCCGCGTTCTACCCAGCGCGGACACTTTTTTATGCCTTTATTTTCAGTGAAGCATTGGCTTTTGCCTTTGCTGCTCTTCGGGTCGCCTTCTCCCATCGTTGCGTTAGGAGAGAAGAAGCCTTTCCTCTTTTGTCAATTTGTCCTTCTACCTACCATCAGACAATTTTCGTCCTTACGATTTGTCCTTCTACCTGCCATCTAACAATTTTCGTCCTTCTGATTTGTCCTTCTACCTATCATCTGACAATTTTCGTCCTTCTGATTTGTCCTTCTACCTGCCATCTAACAATTTTCGTCCTTGTGATTTGTCTTTCTACCTGCCATCTGACAATTTTATCCTTGTGATGTCTTCGGTACAGACGTACGTACCTGTCGTGTATGCAAAAAGTAAGCCCCGCCAGACTCGATGAAGAGCAAGCGGGGCTTAAATGTGTCGTAGTGTTAGTAGCATGTAGGCGCGTGGGGCAGCCGGAACATACCTTTTTATTCAGTCGTCAGTGCCTCTGCTGCCGTTGTACCTGCAAATTCGGGAGCATAGACCGACTGAGTGCGGGCAATGCCTGTCGTGTACTGCCCGGCACGTACTACGAAGAGTTCTTCCGTCAATTCGTGGTCACCCTTGGGCAGGCGTTCGATAAAGAAATCAGTCGATGCATCGTGAACTGCGCGATAGATTGACAAACCGCGTTCCCAATGATAGCCTGAAAGCGGTTTGACGGGTTCGAGGCAGGCGGCACGCGAAGCGTTCAGGCTCACGAAGTCAAAGTCTCGTTCGGCACGCAGGTTATATACTTGGCGCAGACGGTCTCCCTTGTACACTTTCTCCTTGGATGTGAGTCGTTGCCACTGGCCGTCGCGCCATATTTCCCAGCGACGGCGCAAGAGCAAGTCTTTGCCCTCTGTCAAAACCTCGTCAGCAGGAAGTCGGTAGGAAGCATAAACACATCCCCATGCCACACCATCCTGCGTTTTGTCCAGACGGAGCTGTTGTGCATCAAGCGTAGCCTTGTCTGAAAAGGTTCGTTTGATGTAACCCGCAGACTTCGGAGTTGCAGATTCCGTAGGGGTACTTTCTGCCATCGTCTTTCGTCCCTTCGTCAAGGCGTAGGAGAGCGGAGCGGAACTCAGTGCTGTGACTGAATAGGATTGGCCTGCAGTAGAAAGCAGGGCATAGACCGCATCGGCCGTTGCGCGTGATGTTTCCCACGCTTGCGTACGTTTGGCCTGAATCAGCCAGCGGCGCATTTCGTCGGCTTCTATATCCTTGCCAAAGTAGGCCAGTGCTTCGATGGTGGCACACTGCGTTGGAATGCGGTACGATTCGCTTGACATCAAGGCGCGATCCGTGTCAAACCACCGTCCCTTTTCTGTAGCGGTGACTGTATGCTCCAGCAGACTTTCCAAATTGAGACGGGCTTCGGCATCGTAGCCAAATTCTGCCAGCACGACCGCACCGATTGCTTTGCCGTACATGGACAGCTCGTGGCGAAGTTGAGCGGCACGTTCGAGGAGAAACTTCGCGTCTGCATCCGGTCGTTCGCCTAAGAGTTTTAGCAAGTAGAGGTAACGCAGTTGTACTTCGGAAGGCTTCATGAGCCGTTTTGTACGTTTCTCTTCCAGCTTCCAGTCCTTTACCGATTGAGCTATGTAATCTCGCAGGTAGGGGAGGGAGCGGTCAAGCATCTCGCGCGCTTCATAGTTTTCAGCTAAACGTTGCACGCGGGCTAGTTGTATGGCTACTTCAATCGTGATGAGTGCATGTCCCTGCATTCCCGGACACCAGCTCCACGAGCCGTTTCCCTGTTGGAGGGCACGCAGTTTGTCAAGTGCTGTGCGACGTAGGCCAGCCGCCTGTGTGGGGGTAAAGAACTGGGTAAGGGCACGGCTGCGTTGGCGCAATTCGTCACCCACCTTAGCCCACGGGGTGGCTTCGTTGAGCCCTCGTGCCGACAGATTGGTGAGCGCGTGAACTTCCTCGTCGGTAGCTTCAGCCCATGAACGAATTTCGGGATTAAGCGACACCATTTTTTCGCCCAATGCCAGTGCGTAGAACCGTTCGGCCCAGTCTGTGGCACTGAGTGACAGCGGATTGCCTGCCAAAACAGGTAGTGCTGTCACGGCATACCACGTAGGGTTTGAACTCAATTCTAAGGTCAGCGCGTGAGGTTTCGTACGATACCCTTTGTGGAGCGGGGAGAGATCAACAGTGTGTGTTCCCTTTCCTAATAAAGAGAAGGGTAGGGTGCGCGTCACTTCTACCTGGTCTGAAAGTACAGGCAAGAGACGTTCCTCGCCATCGCTAAATTGTTCGCCTCGTGCAGTTACACGGAAGCGTAGCGCGTCAGCATTTGTGCGACAGGTATAGGGAATCTCGATAACCTTCGATTCCTTAGCCGTCAGTTCAACTTCCGGATGTTCGTTGATGAGTTGCTTACCTGCACTTTGCCATTCTTCAAGCGTCACGTTGAGCTGTACTTTCATCGGCTGGTCACTGAGGTTGGTCACCTTGACAGGCAGCAACGTATGGTCGCTTTGACGAACAAAACGTGGAAGATTGGCTTCTGCCATCAACGTTTTGCGTGCCACGATTTGTGTGTCGAGTTGGGCAAAGTCCATCGTACGGGTATGAGCCAGTGCGGTGAAGTGCCAACGCGTTAAGCTCTCGGGGAGTCGGAATGCGAGGCCGACACGCCCTGTACTGTCCGTGCGCAGTTGAGGCCGGAAGAAAGCCGTTTCGGCAAAGTTTAAGCGTGGTTGCGAGGTCGGAGTGCCGTCCTTTATCGCTTGATCGGTGGCAACGCCCGCTTTTTCAGCCTTTAAAACGGTGTTCATTTTTCGGGCGCAGCGGGGACTTGTTTCAGGTACGCTTCCTACTGTCGTCCAGTCGCTTGTTGCGTTAAAATCCAAGCAGAGTTCTTGCGTATAATACAGCTTGTTGCCTCCATAATGATAGAGCGACTTGTTCCAATGAGTCCAATAGATGGGTTTCACCTTCTCCGCTTTCCATTGTTTGCTCCACCTTAAAGTCTGGTTAGCCCATTCTTCCCAGGTATCATACCGATAATCGGACGAGGGTAGGCGGCGGGTGAAGTGCACAGCAGAAAAGTCGCGGTTGATTTTCCCAAACGCATCGAGTGAGGAGTCATAGAGGCAGGCAAGGAGTGAGGCGGGTGCCGGTGTGCCATCAGGATAAGCAATGCGCAACGTCCATTCTTCCTCCTGGCCAGGTTCGAGCAGCGAGCGGAAGCTTTCCCATTCCAGAACCAATCGTTTTTCGGGTTTGGGCTTCTCGATGTTTACCTCGTGCTTATAAAGTTTGCCGTCACGCACCATGGCAAAAAACAGGGTGGCTCCGTCGCCCATATCGGGACGATAGGTTGTCGAGAAGGCTACGAGTGAATCGCTGAGGGAAATCTGCCGGCTTTCGATCACACGGTCACAACTAACCAAGTCGTAGAAAAGCGTGGCTTTGCGCTCGGGGGTACCAATCAGTACAAAGGCACTGTCCGAACGGTTGGTGGGACGTGTGTAAGCGAAGAACTTTTCTTCGGAGTCAGCAGGACGTGTGTCATTCTCACTAAAGAGTACGAAGCGCACGCGTTTTTCCTTTGCACCTTGTTGAGCTGGTATTACGAGATAGTATACCCCCGATGAAAGAGCTTTGCATGCAGCTGACAGACGGAAGGTTTCACCATTCGTAACGATGTCTTCCAGCACTTTGTGGCCAGCCTTGTCTACCAAGTAGAAGCTCAGGTTCTTGCCCAAATGTTTACCCGCTGCATTGCGCAGGGATATTTGAATTTCGGGTAAATGTTCACGGCATATAGTTGCGGGCATTTCCACTTCGTAGAAAGCCGGGGCGGTCGCTGTCTGTATCCACGTTTGGCCTTCCTGCGTTTCGCCGTTGTCTGCCGTTACCGTGTAATTAACTTCAAATGTATAGCGGTTGAAGCGGTCGTTTGCCTGAGAATTGAGGGGAGCTGTGAGATGAACGGGTAAGGCAAAGCTACCGTCTTCGCGGGTACGTGTTTCGCCCGTTTGAGGTTGCATGGTGTCATCGTTCCAACGTCCCCAACTTTTACGGAGAACCGTGTAAGTTACCTTGGCATCAGCAAGTGGTACTCCTGTATAGGTCATTGCTTTTCCCTGAATGCTAATGCTGTCGCCCAGACGATATGCCGTTTCAGGCAAAGTCGTTTCGAGTGTGAATGATGGACGTTTATATTCCTCTACGCGCACTTCCATTCTGTCTTTGAACGCTCCGCCTGCAAATTCCAGTTTGAAGCGGCCAGGCAGGCATCCTTCGGGCAGGCGAAATTCGCCTTTCAATGTGCCCCATTCATCGGTGCGCACGTTGAGGCTGTCTATCTGTTTGTAGTTGGAATCGTAGAGCAGCACTTTGCCGGTGAGTCCCGCTTGGGTACGGAAGTTGTCCCCTTCTGATTCATAGGCCGTTGCAGCAAAATAAATGGTCTGGCCAGGGCGATAGATGGCACGATCAGTGAAAAGGTCAATGGTCGAGATGACTTTCTGGCCTTTTCGGTCCGTGTAACCGCGGTTTCCATAAATCGAGAGTGCATCTCCGCCTTCGTCGCCGGGAGAACTGAGGTAAACTTTCTGATTGTATGCCCAGTGTTGTGTAGGCAATGTGATGTGTCCCTCTTGGTCTGCCTTCAGTGTTTGAATGACTTTGAAGTTCTCCGTATAAATCGTGACTTGAGCTTGCTGAACTGGGTTACCGGTTTGTTCGTTGACCACTTGCAAGCGCGTGCCTCCGTTGGGTAAGTTAAAGAGCAATGCGTGGTTGGCGGTGATACGGAAGGTTGCTTGGCGTTTCATGCCCTGGCCATTGGTCAGCATAGCCACATAGACGCCTGGTTGCTTGGGTAACTCTATTTCCACCGTGGTTTCCTTCCACTTCCATGCCTCGGCTGTCGGAGTTGTTAGCGTTTGAGTAAGTACTGCTTTCTGCTTTTTAATAAGTTGGTTGATAGCTTGTGCTTCGCCTTGTTTTTGTGAGAGTCTGTCGTACTCCACGGCACTTCCAGTCAGGCGGAAAATGCGCAGTTTGGCTTCCGTGCAAGCTCGCATTTTGACTTCAAATCGTTCCTTCGTACCAGGATAATAGCCTTCCTTGATGCTTTTCAGACTGAGGGCTGGAGTAGTGAGTTCCGCGAGTCGGTTACGTAGGTTACTGACTTGTCCGTAGATGTCTTTTTTCTCAAACAGACGGATGCCTTCCCATGCAAGGTGGGCAAGCAGACTGTCGTTGTGCAGTGCGTAAGTCAAATCATCATGGTCGTAGCGATGCGTCCAATTCAATAATTCTTCGTAAACAAATACGTTGGCCGGTTGGTCGGCATTGTCGTGTGCCAAGCGGAGCAGTAGGGCAAAGTCGTCGTTTTGTTCGAGCGGTCCCTCAGTATTTCCCCAAGATTGTTTTGCTTGCAAACGGTCCAATTCCAACAGCATGACCGCTTCGCGTTTCCCTTGTTTTTGATAAAAGTCTATCAAGCGGTTACGTTGGGTCGTACGGTATTCGTCAGGCAGTTGGTGGAGTGATTGCGTATGATAATATAAGGTATGAAGCAGGTCATAATCGAAGGCCAAGCTTCGTTTGCCTTCATTAAAGAGCGGCAACCACTCCTTCGTTTTCTCTTGAGCCAGCGCATTGAGATTAGCGAACGAGGCAGTGAAATGCTCGCGTAGTTTCTTGTGTTTCGAGTCTTGGTCGGTAGCTTGCCAGTCTTCCAGCTGACGATTGTAGAGATTGGTGAGGGCGGCGTGGTAAAGTGCGCGGACTACAGGACGCGTTTCGTGATTGAGCGACTCTTCCATTAATTGAATGAATGGAGCAACCGAGTCAGGAGAAATCTCTTGCAGATAGACTCCCTTCATCAGGTGCGCTTTCAAAAGCTGAGCCGTGTTGCCTTCTGTTTGCGCTTTTTGTTCAAGGGTAGTTACGTGTTGCAACGCCGTCTTAGGCAGGTCATTCTTTTCAGCCTGTTCTATTTGTTTCCATAGTTCATCGTAACTCTGTGCAGTTGCCGTTGTGGTAGCACAGGTAAGCGAGAGTAGGAGAGCTTGCAGTTTGTTCATAATCAAATGGTATTAAGGAGTCGTTCGAATAGGGTTTCAGTGGCCCTTCCATTTTGTCCATACCGAACGGAAGTAACTGAGGTATCCCAATACACCCAACAACATGACAAGAACCGTTTTGAGTCCATGGGTGACGAGTGCAAAGGATTGTGCCACGGGTTTGGCTACCCCGTAGACACTTGTGAGGGTCTTGACAATGGCAAAATGCCATGGACCAGCCCCCGCTGGTGTCGGAAGCAATACACCAATGCTTGCTGCCGCAAAGATGTGGAGCGTATCGCCCAAGTTTACGTGAGTTAGTTCGGCAAAACAGGGGAGCAACAGGTAGAGTTGCAGAAAGTTACAACTCCAAATGCCGAAGCACCACAGGAGAAACAAGCCGGGACGCTCTAGCCGGGCAATGGCGGTAATGCCTTGCCAAAGGTTGAGAAAGAAACGGCGCAGGTGTTTCCAAAAGGGCAGACTAAAGCCGATGAGCAAACAAATGGCACCGCCTAAAATGAGGAAAAAGGTAGAAGTCGGAACAGCCAACTTCAAACTATTCGAAGCACTTTGAACAAGTCCCACCGTGCTTTCCCAACGCAGGATGACCGCCAGTCCCACGACTACAATTAGGCAGCCAACATCGGCCAGTTTTTCAACCACCACCGTACCCAGTGCGCGGGTCGAAGTTTTTGCACAGCCACGTTTCACCAAGAGCGAGCGGGTCAGTTCGCCCAAACGGGGCGTCACACTGTTGATGAGGTAGGAGATAAAGACCAGCTCAATGGCACGACGCGTCGTGATGTCAATGGCAGCTGATTGCAGCAACATGCGCCACCGCAAAGAGCGCAACAGGTTGGCAAACACGCCAGCACAAAGGGCAAGCGTTATCCACAGGTAATTGCTGCGCAGCCCAAATACTGTTGTCAGTTGGGTGAAATCATATCCTCGGTATATCCAACTCATTAATAATCCCCCGAGTAAAGTAGACAACAGCAGATAAATAATATTTTTGGTGGTCGTATTCATACGTAGAAATGGAAAAACTTGAATTTCTTGCTTCCAAACTTTTTAGAAAGCGTGGTTTAAAATCGTGGTAAAGTAAGCCAATCTGCACGAAATAGATCGTTTTGAGCCGAATAAAAAGCTTTAAACGGATGAGAATATTCAATATCAGTATGGACTTTGCAATATTTACTAAAAAAAATAGTACTTTCGCTCTTGCTAAATGCAAGGAACAACCAATTAAAGCAATATGGAACTTGAAAAATTCTCTCGTCAGCTTCACCTTTTGGAAATGCTGACAGCCGACCGCTTCATGACGGTTGATGAGATAGGCAAGAAACTCGAAATGAGTCGCCGATCCATCTATCGTTACATGGACTCTTTCAAAGAATTGGGTTTTATTGTTCGCAAGGAAGGTACCAAGTACCGCATTGATCATAATTCTCCCTTCTTTGAGCGTCTTGCAAAGGAAATATCCTTTACGGAAGATGAAGGCATTACGCTCTGCCAGATTCTTAATTCTGTGTACAATAATTCTGCACAGGTACGTCACCTCCGTGAGAAACTGGCGCGTCTTTATACACCCGATGTTCTTGCGAAGCAAGGTGTGCATGCACAACAGGCTGCCAATATCAGTACCCTGTTCCGTGCCATCCGTGAAGAACGTGTCTGTGTCATCAAGGGTTACCAGTCAGCATCAAGTGGTGCTGTGAGTGACTGCATTGTTGAGCCCTATCTCTTCCTTAACGAAAACGGAGAAGTGCGTTGCTACGAGTTAGCTACCAAAATGAACAAGACCTTCAAGATTTCACGGATGAAGTCTGTTCAGCTCTTAGATATTTATTGGAACAATAAGGAGCAACACGTTCCTTTCTATGTTGACCTCTTCCACTTCTCAGGCGAGGAGCGTCATTGGGTAAAGTTGAGCTTAGGACAGCTGGCAACTTCAGTCCTATTGGAGGAATATCCTGATGCAGAAAAGGATTTGGTGGAATTGCCTGATGGTAGAAACCTTCTCCAGACGGAAGTATGCAGTTT
>AMCI01000740.1_pt1 | contig 15144 bp, 14 predicted proteins | sample 419838 | NCBI WGS metagenome assembly AMCI01 (sample SAMN01090643, study PRJNA158313) | gut metagenome
AAGGGGTATAGTTTTAAACTAAGCCTATCAACTGGGGTATACTCGTCAAGATTATTGACGTATAGTCTAAATCCAATACTGCAAATAGCTATCGATAACTTCGGTCTGCACAAGGCTGTATATGCCATTATGATGGCGGTATTATTTTTGAATGGTACCCTAAATAAGAAACGCCGTATGCAGAATTGTATGTATGGTGTGTGAGGTCGGTAAATATGAAAGTAGGAGATAATTACCTGTGATTAGTATTTACCTCCTACTCAATTTAATTTATTTGGTGAACAGCAGCTCGCGGTATTTAGGTAACGGCCATATTTCGTCGTCTACTTCCATTTCTAGATGGTCGATGTGGTTGCGGATTTCATCAAGATACGGACGTACCTTTTCTTCATATGCAAAGGCCTTATCTTTATAATTATCAAGATGGTTGGCTACCTTTCTGGCTTCTGTCATCTCACGTACCAGCACTTTGATTGAGGTCACTCGGTGCGAAATTTCACGAATCAATTCTTTACGGTCGGCACTCAGCACTTCGTATTCTTCGGGCGAGAAGATTTCTTTCAACCCACGTAGATTTTCTAGCAGTCGGTTTTGGTAGGTAACAGCTGTAGGTACGATGTGATTGATGGCAAGATCACCCAACACGCGTCCTTCAATTTGCACTTTCATGGTGTATTTTTCCAGTTCTACTTCCAGACGGCTGTTCAGTTCTGTTTCGTTAAATATGTGTTCACCGATTAATACAGCTTTTGATTGGTGGTCTACGTAGTGCATCAGTGCTTCCGGTACGTGGCAGATGTTGGTCAGGCCGCGGCGTTCGGCTTCTTTTTTCCATTCTTCAGAGTAGCCGTCGCCCTCAAATCGAATCGGTTCGGAGGCGATGATGGTTTCCTTTAACAATCGGAAGATAGCCTCATCTTTGTTTACTCCTTCTTCCATTAGTTTCTCTACCGATGCACGGAATTCATTGAGCTGGTTAGCCATGGCCGCATTGATAGCAATCATGGCAGCGGCACAGTTAGATGAGGAGCCGGCAGCACGGAACTCAAAGCGGTTTCCGGTGAAGGCAAAAGGAGATGTGCGGTTACGATCTGTTGTGTCGAGTAAAATTTCCGGAATACGTCCGATACCTAGTTTCAAGGTTGTCTTTTCTTCCGGTGTCATCTTTTCGTTGCCTACTTGACGTACAATTTCATCCAATGTAGCCGAAAGCTGTGAACCGAGGAAGCAGGAAAGGATAGCCGGCGGTGCTTCGTTGGCCCCTAATCGGTGACTGTTGCTTGCACTCATGATGGAAGCACGAAGTAGGTTCTGGTTCTTGTAAACCATCATTAGTACGTTTACTAGGAACGTGAGGAACAGCATGTTGCCTTTCGGGTTCTTGCCTGGGGCAAACAAGTTGATGCCCGTATCTGTACAGAGCGACCAGTTATTGTGCTTGCCTGAACCGTTAACACCGCTGTAGGGCTTCTCGTGCAACAGTACATTGAAATGATGCTTGCGGGCAATGCGTTTCATCAAATCCATTACCAGCTGGTTGTGGTCGTTGGCTAGATTGCAGTTTTCGAAGATTGGGGCTAATTCAAACTGGTTCGGTGCTACTTCATTGTGGCGGGTTTTTACAGGTATGCCCAGTTTGTGGCATTCAATTTCAAGTTCCTTCATGAAGGCAGTAACGCGTGGAGGAATAGAACCGAAATAGTGGTCCTCGAGTTGCTGGTCCTTGGCCGATGAGTGTCCCATCAGCGTGCGGCCAGTAAGGCAGAGGTCGGGGCGTGCATTATATAAAGAAGAGTCTACCAAAAAGTATTCCTGTTCCCAGCCTAAATTGGTGTATACACGGGTGATATTCTTGTCAAATAGTTGGCAGACTTCTGTTGCCGCTTTGTCTACTGCAGCCAGAGCCTTGAGTAGTGGTGTCTTATAGTCAAGTGCTTCTCCTGTGTAGGAAATGAAAATGGTAGGGATACAAAGAGTTGTGTCTACTACAAAAGCTGGTGAAGAAACATCCCATGCTGTGTAGCCTCTCGCTTCGAATGTGTTACGGATTCCTCCGTTAGGAAAAGAAGAAGCGTCCGGTTCTTGCTGAATCAGTACTTTCCCTGAGAAGCGTTCAATGATATCTCCGTCTTCACCAAATTCGATGAATCCGTCATGTTTTTCGGCTGTACCGTCTGTAAGCGGCTGAAACCAGTGAGTGTAATGGGTTACGTTCAAAGACTTAGCCCAACTTTTCATTCCGTTGGCAACGAGGTCTGCCACCTCTCGGCTGATGGGCGTACCTTTTTCAATCGCTTCGGTTACGGCCTTGTAGGCTTCTTTGGGAAGATACTCCTGCATCTTCTTGCGGTCGAATACGTGACTGCCATAATAATCTGAGAGCTTGTTGGAAGGAACTGTAACTTCCAAAGGCTTTCGGTTGGAAAGCTCTTGCAGAGCAAAAAATCTCATTTTAGACATAGATAGTCTGTTTTTTATCGGTTTATGGCGCAAAAATAGGCGTTTTTTCTGAAACTACCCCTTGCTTTTAGGGGGTAATTTAAAATATTTATGATTTTTCTTTTTGATGGGTGTGTTTCTTTGAGGGCTGAAAGTAGCTATAAGCCTTTATGCATTTGCTTTTTCTTCATTTTAAGTGGCCCTTGTCGCTTGGGTTTCGGGATTCTTTTTTAAATTTGCCCCCTGTTTATTGAAGATGACAGTGCGATTGAAATATAAGATATGGTTTGTGTATTTGTGCAGTTTGTTCTCTTTTTCATTAAGAGTAACAGCTGATAACTATATCCTGAATCCTTATACGCAGCAACAGATTTCTGTCGATTCCATTATCGAAAGGGTGATGACGTTTGCACCGCTGTATGAGACCATTGTAGCTGATTATAGGGCTAACCTTTATATCAAGGGACGGATGGATATACAGAAAAAGAATTTTATTCTTCGTTATGTGCCAGCTATGTTCCGTTTGCAAAAAGGGGTGAAGGAGTATTTGCTTGAAACGTACAGTGATTTGCACTATACGGCTCCCAATATTTACGATCAAAAGGTGAAGGCTTCTCAGGGCACAGTGCGTGGCAATCGGGGATTGCCTGGCTTGCTTGAGTATTTCAATGTGAATATTTATTCTTCTTCTTTGCTTCATGAGGAACGTCTGCTTTCTCCCTTGGCCCAAAATGCTCAGAAGTATTATCGGTATCAGGTGGATAGTGTTTGGGGTAAACCGAACAACCTGGATTATCGCATTCGTTTTATTCCGCGCACTAAGAGTGATCAGCTTGTCGGCGGCTATATGGTGGTGAGCAGTAATGTGTGGAGTGTTCGTGAAATACGCTTCTCCGGACGTTCGGAACTTATCACTTTTACTTGCTGGATTCGGATGGGAGAAGTGGGTGAAAAGGATGAGTTTCTCCCTACGCGCTACGATGTGGAAGCTCTTTTCAATTTCTTGGGCAATCGGGTAGGAGGTAACTATACAGCTTCGTTGGAGTATAAATCGATTGAATTGAAAGAGCAGCGGGTGCGTAAAATTGAAAAGAAAAAATATAACCTGTCTGACTCGTTTTCTTTGCAATGTGATACAAATGCCTATAAAACGGATGCGTCTACTTTTGCTATTTTGCGTCCTATCCCGTTGAACGAACAGGAGAAGAAACTCTATCGTGATAATGCTCTCCGGAAGAATACGGCTGCGCTCCACAAGCCTTCGAAAAGCAAGGTGTTCTGGGGAACCATGGGCGACATCATGCTGGAGGATTATAAGTTCAATGTAGCCAAAGTGGGGAGTGTCCGCTTTTCTCCTTTTATTAACCCACTTCTGTTTAGCTACAGCGGAAGCAACGGATTGTCTTATCGGCAGGATTTTCGCTACAACCGTTTGTTTCGTGGTGATAAACTCCTTCGTATTGTGCCCCGTTTGGGATACAATTTTAAGCGCAAAGAATTCTATTGGGCGGTGAATGCCGATTTCGAGTATTTGCCGAAAAAACGTGCTTTCTTTCGTCTGAATGTGGGAAATGGTAACCGTATATACAGTAGTAAGGTGCTGGATGAGTTGAAATCCATGCCGGATAGTATATTTAATTTCGATTTGATTCATTTGGAATATTTCAAGGACTTATATTTTAATTTTCAGCACACGATTGAGGTGACCAATGGATTGGAAATCGGACTGGGCTTCTCTGTTCATAAGCGTACTGCTGTTAAGCCTTCTCGTTTTGTCATCACTGGTGATTATCCGATGCCCCCTCCGGAATTTATGGACAAGTTCAGGAATAAATATATCAGTTTTGCTCCCCGTATCCGCGTTGAATGGACTCCGGGATTGTATTATTATATGAATGGGAAGCGGAAAATTAACCTTCGTTCGGTGTATCCCACGTTCTCGGTGGATTATGAACGGGGACTGAAGGGTGTGTTCAACAGTACTGGACAGCATGAGCGGATTGAATTCGACTACCAGCATCGCATTCGTATGGGACTCATGCGTACGGTTTTTTATCGTTTTGGGTTTGGTATGTTTACCAATCAGGACGAGCTGTATTTTGTGGACTTTGCCAATTTCTCTCGTCACAATCTGCCTGTGGGGTGGAATGATGAGATTGGAGGTGTCTTTCAGGTGCTCGACGGCCGGTGGTACAACTCTTCACGTCGCTATGTACGCGGACATTTCACCTATGAGGCACCCTTTCTGTTGCTTCGTCATCTGATGAAGCACACCCGTTATGTGCAGAATGAGCGTATTTATATAAGCGCTCTGTGTATGCCCCATATGCAACCCTATATGGAAGTGGGGTATGGAATCGGAACGCATATTTTCGATTTCGGTGTGTTTGTTAGTAGCGAGAATTGGAAATTTGGAGGTGTCGGCTGTAAGTTTACCTTTGAACTGTTCAACCGTTAAAGTTGCTTTGCTAGTTGACAGCAGTCGGTGCTTTTTTACAGTAGACTATATTTTTAAGTTTTAGGGTAACGGGAGTTACTTTCTAAAACCGGTTGGTTTACGTTTATGCTCCGTTTGCTTACGGTTTCGTGCTGTCTGCTCTTTATGGTCGGCGCGGTATTGATCTGAATTTCCCTTTTCGTTCCCATATAGTTTATCCGTTAAATCAGGTCGTCCGAGGCGACGCAGTTCTTGAATGATGTTTTTTCGTTCCTCTGGTTTGTACCAAAAGAAGAATTGTCGCTGTGCCAGTTTTTCTCGCTGTGTTTTGGCACTGAATACAGGCTCCAGCGTGTATGGATGCAAGCCCGTATACCATGCCTCGGTTGATACTGTCATGGGGGTAGGAGTAAAATCTTGTACCTGTTCCAGACGGAAATCCAACTGTTTGGTAATGACGGCTAACTCGGCCATGTCTTCTTCCTTGCATCCCGGGTGAGAAGAAATGAAATACGGAATGAGTTGTTGCCGTAAGTTCTCTTCCCGGTTGATACGGTCGAATATTTTTTTGAACTTTTCAAACTGTTCGAAGGGCGGTTTGCGCATGATTGTCAGCACTCGGTCGCTGGTATGCTCCGGTGCCACTTTTAGTCTGCCGCTGACATGCTTGGTGATCAGTTCGTGTGTATATTCAGCCGTACTGCGGTTGATTTCTGCATCAGGACTCTGGTGGAGCAGCAAGTCATAGCGCACTCCGCTGCCTATAAAGGATTTTTTTATGCCGGGAAGCGCATCAACGGCATGGTAAATATCCAGCAAAGGCCGGTGGTCTGTGTTCAAGTTCGGGCACACTTTGGGATGTATGCACGATGGGCGTTTGCATTTTTTGCAGAGGGCGTCATTTTTCCCTTTCATTTGATACATATTGGCCGACGGTCCTCCTAAGTCGCTGAGATAGCCTTTGAAGTCGGGCATTTGTATTACCTGTTTTACTTCCTTGAGAATCGACTCTTTGCTACGGCTCACGATGAATTTGCCCTGATGTGCCGAAATGGTGCAAAAAGCACAGCCACCGAAGCAGCCTCGGTGAATATTGATGGAAAACTTAATCATGTCGTAGGCCGGAATCCGTTTGTCTTTGTATTTCGGATGGGGCATTCGTGTGTATGGCAAGTCAAACGAATGGTCTAGTTCCTCTTGTGTCATTGGTGGGTAGGGTGGATTGACCACAATCACTTTATTGTCTACCGCTTGCGCTATCCGCGAAGCAGAATATTTATTCGATTCTTCCTCAATGTGTCTGAAGTTGCCGGCCTGTTTCCGCTTATCAGCTAGACATTCTTCATGCGAGAATAACAGAATGTCATCCTCTTTCGTTTTCCAATCGGATTTGCGACAAGCGTAGGCCGTTTGCGGAATGGTGTGGAGGATGGTCTGTAAGTCGTTTACAGTGGCACATCTTTCTTCTGTTGGCATCACACTTTGTAACTTGTGCGTGAGTTCCACAATCGGTTTTTCTCCCATTCCGTAGATGAGCAAATCTGCTCCGCTGTTACACAAAATGCTCTTCTGTAACTTGTCTTGCCAGTAGTCATAATGTGTTAGTCGTCGCATACTCGCTTCAATACCCCCTAGGATTACAGGGACATCTGGATACAACTTCTTAAGAATCTGAGAATAAACGATAGAAGGGTAGTCAGGACGCATATCTGTCCTTCCGTCAGGTGTATACGCATCTTCACTGCGGAGTCGTTTGTTGGCGGTGTATTTATTGACCATAGAGTCCATGCATCCGCCTGAAATTCCGAAAAACAGATGGGGACGCCCCAGTTTTTTAAAGTCACGCAGGTCATCGCGCCAGTTGGGTTGAGGCACGATGGCAACTTTCAGTCCTTCAGCTTCGAGAATGCGGCCGATGACGGCAGTGCCAAAGGAGGGATGGTCTACATAAGCATCTGCACTAAAGAGGATAACATCTAAATCGTTCCATCCGCGCAGTTCAACTTCTTTCTTGGTGGTGGGTAACCAGTCTGTCAATCGATAATCTTTCATATTGCAAAGGTAATAAATAATATGCCAATGTACCATCGGTGCATTGGCATATTCCTGTATTATTTTTTGCAGAACTCCAAAGTCATTTGTTCTCGGCTGTAGATTTCCCTAAATCCGATTCCCTGTTCAGAGAGATATTCCTTTAAATCTTGAAAAGCATTTGCCTGGTTCATGATGATTTTTACGGTTTCTCCGGGAGGTGCCTCAAGCAGTGCTTTCATTGCAGGTATTAACGGACTGTATGCCGTTGTTCTGCAAGTATCTACAGTAATCATACTTCTTCCTCCTTTTCAGCAGGATGATTGGGAAGCCAAGTTAGATACAACTTGATGAGTTGCTGCAACCCGAATGCTTTCATGTTGTTGTGATAAATTACATCAATGCAGAGGTCGAGCAAATCTTTGCTGTCTTCTTCCTGACTAGCAATCAGCGAACGGATGTTCAATTTCAACTTGTCCAATACACTTTCATCCACAATGCCGTTGCTGTCGATGAGATGACGGAACAAAGCATATTTCTCAATTGTAAGTAAGTTTTCGTTAGATACCTCAATGCTGCGTGTACCACTCGGATTTGCTTGTATTGTATACATAATGTTGTTCATTTACAGGTTGTTATAGTGTGCTGTTTTTTTAAAGCGGGATATATTCTACAAACGCTTCCATTGCTTCGTAGGAAGCCAGGCCCAACTGGTCGTACAGGTTGGCTGTAGCCCGGTTACGGTCTTCACTACGTTGCCAGAACAGGCGTTCGTCATTGCCCAGAAATGGTGCACTTTCCATCTGTGATTGGTGCTTCAGGATGGAATTGCGTTTTGCACGGAGCTCTTCTGGGCTGATAGGAACTGCCATTTCAATGTTTTCAATTTCCCATTCTGCCCAAGCACCGCGGTACATCCAGATGCGGCAGTCTTTCAGCCATTCAGCACCTTCTTCTTTTTCCAGATCCACGGCAGCAAATACAGCATCCGTACATACCCGGTGCGTACCATGTGGGTCGGCCAAGTCGCCGGCTACGAAAATCTGGTGCGGCTTTATTTCTCGGAGTAGATTGCGTACAATTTCCACATCTGCTTCGCTGATCGGATTTTTTTCAATTTTACCCGTTTCGTAGAAAGGAAGGTCGAGGAAGTGGCAGCGGTTCAGCGGAATGTTGTTGTATGTACAGGCTGTACGAGCTTCTCCGCGTCGAATTAGTCCCTTGATTGTCAAGATGTCGCGTGTATCGATGTCCCCGTCTTTTTTGTTTTTCAAGAAAGTGCGTATCTGACTGTATTTTTCGCTAATTACCTGGTCTTCGCTGTTATTGAAGAGTTGGTTGAACCCATTGATGAAATGCAGGAAGCGCACCACTTCTTCATCACCCACAGCAATGTTGCCCGATGTCTCGTAGGCCACGTGAACTTCGTGTTGCTGTTCTACCAGTCGGCGGAGAGTGCCCCCCATTGAAATCACGTCATCATCGGGATGTGGCGAGAAGATTACCACTCGTTTGGGGTACGGATTAGCACGTTCCGGACGATAGGTATCATCTGCATTCGGTTTACCACCTGGCCATCCAGTGATAGTATGTTGTAAATCGTTGAATATCTTGATGTTTACATTGTATGCAGAGCCATAAAGAGCCAATAACTCGCTCAAGCCATTTTCGTTGTAATCTTTGTTGGTCAGTTTCAGTATGGGTTTTCCGGTGAGTTGACACAGCCAAACGATGGCACTGCGGATTAACTTGTCGTTCCATTCACAAGACGTTACCAGCCATGGGCGTTGAATGCGGGTGAGGTTCATGGCTGCAGAAAGGTCCAGTGCCACATGAGCGTTGTTGTGCGTCTGCAGGTAAGAAGCTGGAATGGTATCCGAGATAGTTCCTTCCACACATCCCTTGATAATGGCCGCCTTGCTTTCGCCCCATGCCAGTAGGTACACCTTCTTGGCTGCAAGGATAGTGGCTACTCCCATCGTGATAGAACTTACCGGAGTGTTGTCCAGCGAACCGAACGTCTTGGCTGCTTCGTTGCGGGAAGCATTGTCCAGTAAAATTAGGCGGGTAGTAGAGTTAAATCGGGAGCCCGGTTCGTTGAATGCGATGTTACCTACACGGCCAATGCCCAATAGCGCAATGTCAATACCGCCGAAACTTTCAATGCGCTGCTCATACAGACGACAATATTCAAAAATTGTATCTTTAGCTATGCTACCGTCAGGAGAGAAAATATTTTGTTTGTCGATATCCACATGATCCAGAAACATACTCTTCAAGGCATTGAAGTTGCTGTTTACAGCTTCTGGAGCCAGTGGGTAATATTCATACATATTAAATACGACGACGTTGCGGAAACTCAGTCCGTCTTCCTTGTGCATGCGGATCAGTTCGTTGTACACATGCTTGGGTGAGTCACCACCCGGCAAAGCCAATACGCAAAAACGTCCAGCCTTTTGTTTTTCACGGATGTTTTGAGCTATTTCACAGGCGATGTAGTTGGCGCCTTCTTCTACTGATTCGTAGATTTCAGTAGGAATTTTTTCCAGTCTCGTGAGAACAGATTTCTCAAACGCGTTTTCCGGTCTGTAGTATTTCGGGGATACCCGGTTTAGACAGATTTGTGAACTGAGATTCGTTTTCATATTTTTGTGTTATTAAGTTTATGTAAGTTTTTCCGTCCTTTTGTGAGGAACTATTCTATCACAAAGATACAAAAGTTGTGATATTACAAACTATTTTGGTAGAGGTATTCTTGAGCATCAAGGCCGTTTTAACATTTGTTGGGCACCTTTTTCGTCAGTAGAAAAGGGTCAGCATCTTTCCACACAGGAAAGGAGGCTCTTGTTTGGTTGAGAACCGTGAGGCTGAGGAGGGCTGTTGTATATCCTTCCATGTGGTCAGGCACCGATGCGATGGTTTCCCCTTGGGGTGAGCAGATGCAACTTCCGCCGTTATAATAAAGGTGATATCCGTCTGTCCCAGTCCGGTTGACACCACATACATAGCACTGGTTTTCGATGGCACGGGCGCGTAATAGCGTGTCCCAGGCCTGTCTCCGTCCTTCGGGCCAGTTGGCTACATAAATCAGCAAGTCGTAGGCATTGTCCACGTTCCGACTCCATACGGGGAAACGCAGATCGTAGCAGATGAGCAGGCAGAGGTTCCATTCTCGGTAAGAAAATATTGTCTGTTTGTTTCCTGGGGTAAAATGTCGGGATTCCCGCCCCATCCGGAAGAGGTGGTGTTTATCATAGAAGAAAGCTTCGCCTTCGGGTGTCAGAAAAAAGCCTCTGTTGTAATAATGTCCGTTTTCGGTAGCCATATAACTGCCGCAAAGAGCCATCCGATATTCGGCGGCCCACCGGCGCAGAAGCGTCATTGTTTCACCCGTAGCGGGTTCGGCCAGCTGTTCGCTCTGCATGCTGAATCCAGTTGAAAACATCTCTGGTAAAACAACAATTTCCGTTGTTCCACAAAGAGCTTTTAGCTTTTCGTGGAGCAAATGGAAATTGTTTTCTTTCTTTTCCCAAACAATATCTGTTTGTATAATCGAGATTCGGATATCGTTCACGTTCTTTTTTGTCAATCGATTTCGCCAATAGTAAACTGGTCAGGATGTCTTCCTTTAAAATCCTTGAAATATAGTTTGATTTCTTTCATATCCTTATCGATGTCTCCTGTCGGTACGATGACTTTGGTAGCACTAATCGTTTTCGACGGATAATCGATACCGATGAGTACAATGGGAAGTTTTGCCTTGAGAGCGATATAGTAGAATCCTTTCTTCCAGTTGGGATTGGCCTTTCGAGTCCCTTCCGGAGTGATAGCCAAATGGAATTTTTGGCATTGGTTGAAATGATTGGCCATCTGGTCTACCAGTGAAGTCTTTCGTCCGCGGTCTACGGGAATGCCACCTACCGCTTTGAAAATCGGTCCCAGCGGAAAAAAGAACCATTCTTTTTTCATCATAAAACTGGTCTTCCGTCCAAGCGCGCCATAAAACAATTTACCGATAAATAAATCCAGGTTAGTAGTGTGGGGGGCAGCGCATATTACACATTTGTCATAATTGGGAACGGTAACATTGGCTTTCCACCCCAGCAACTTAAAATAGATAAAGCTATAAATTGCTTTTTTCATTCTTGTCCTTTTACGTCTTTTTTATTTTAAATTGCCGATAGCTTCGATAATTTCATTTACCTTCGCATTAAAGTCGGTACGGAATTTTTTATAAAAACCTTTCACGTTGCCTGGTTCTGTGTGGCTGATACGTGATACGAATTCGTCTTGCATTTTCAGCACTTCAGTCATCAGGGCATCTGCTTTAGCCTTGTTTGTGTCAGGGATTAGCAGGCTATTAACCAAACATTCAGCGAATAATTCGCCGGCGATATAGTTTACGTTTTTCTTAAGATTTCTTCTGCTTGCCATAATTTTTACATTTAATGGTGAATTAAAATAAATACTTGCCGTAAAGATAACCACTTTCTTTGATTTATACGAATATTTGTCGTAAAAACATATTTGCTAGCTTGTAATTAACTTTTTCATTCCTATTGTTGTTATGATAGTAAACAATTGGGCTGCATATAGATATCATTGAATTCACTACACAAAGCATTTTTTACAGAATAGGTCTATAGATAACTCTAAGAGGTTAAACTGGAAAACGTACTTTTTGCAGTGGACTCATTTTTTCTATAGAAGTTATTTCTTCAGCAAGCCCTGCAGCATGAGCGGATCGTTGGTTGTGATGAAATCGGCCTTGTGTTCAATCAGCCATTTCATGTTTTCAATTTTGTCCACTGTCCAAGCGTTCACTTTTAGTCCCAAACGGTGTGCTTCTTCAATCCATTCGGGATGCTTCTTTAGCACATTCTGTTGATAGTCCATACCGGCAGCACCGATTTCCTTCAGTTCTTTGGGAGAGAGGTCGCCGTTCAAGTAATAAATCGGTGTGCCTGCTGGGGCCATTCGGATAAACTCCTTCACGGCATGCAATGAAAATGCAATATATTCCATGCGCTCTTCCAGTCCCATTTCCTTCACCATTTCCACAATTTTTTGTACCGCTTTTGTTTCCCGTTTTTTGGTGCGGTGTGACTTCAGTTCCAGAATTAGTTGTGTATTGCTTTTCTTGCCTGCTTCAAGATATTGCCGCAAGGTGGGTAAATTCTCCCCGTTGGAAAGTCTCAGTCCAGTGAGAGCCTTGCTCGAAGTCGTTTCCATTGGCCGCATTTTATACACTGGGTCGTGGTTGACCACCAGTTCATTGTCCTTGGTGAGCCATACGTCGAATTCTGAACCATAACAGTCTATCGAATCTGCTTTGGCTAAAGCAGTGAGACTGTTTTGTGATGAGCCCTCAGTGCGCCAGAACCCACGGTGAGCTATGACCTGTGTAGTCTGCGCTTGCATATAGCCGCATAGAATCAGAAAGGCCGAAGCCCACATCCATTTCTTTATATTTATTTTCATTTTCATTTTAACAATATTTCGGTGAATTTTTAGCAAAAAATTAAAAGTGAAGAACCGGCAAAAGTCAGTTAGAAGAGCGACAGTCGACTCTCAAATCAGTTGCGAATATACACAAACCTTTTGAAAAGACTTTTATGGATGCAATGAAATAAAAGAAAAACCATTGCCATCAATTTTCAAAGAATTCATTTTATTTACTATCAGAGTTGCTTAGGCTTGGTGATTTTTTATTCTTTTGTTTCTCAAGTTTACTTAACAAGTTCAACTGTTTGATGTTGAATTATTCGTTGTAATTTTGACACTAAATTTTTTAATGCGTTCTTCCATCATTCCTGGAGGCATGAAGGAAAGCAGCGTCTGCGTGATAGTGTTGAGCATCCGTTCGCGCACATAATCTTCTTTGATGTAGAGCGAGACACGACGTTGCGACAGGTAGTTGCCGTCGATGCGGCGCACATTTTGACGCTGCTTCTCTGTGAGGAATTGTAAGTGCATTTCCGGAATGATGGTAAAGCCGTCGTTGGCATCTACAATGCGGATTAGCGTATCGATGCTTCCGGCTTCATAAATCCGCTTTCCTTTGGCACGCGCCTTGCAGAAACTGAAGGCACTGTTGCGCAGGCATTGTGCCTCTTTCATGATCCACATCTGTTCATGTTCCAGATTTTCGGGCTTGAACACGGGTAGCTTTCTCCAGCAGTTTTCCGATAGATACACCCAAAACCGTTCTGTATAGAGTGGAATTTCCCAGATACCTTGCCGAGTGTTTTCGCTGATAGCAATGCCGGCATCCAGTTGTCCGTTTGCCACAGCCTCGAGCATGTTTTCAACTTTCATGTCGGCAATGCTCAGTTCCACTTGTGGATACTGGGCTGTGTAGTGTTTTACAAACTGCGGGACAATGTACGGAGAGATACTGGGAGTGATAGCAAGCGATAGTGAGCCAGTTATTTCACCTTTGTATTGGGATACAAACTCGTGGATACGCTCGATTTCCTGATTCGCCTTTTCGGCTTGCCGGATGATTATCTCCCCGGCTTCTGTAGGTTTCACATTCTTGTTGTTTCTTTCAAAGATACGTATATCCAGCTCCTCTTCAAGTTTGAGCAGCATTGCGCTCAGAGTGGGCTGAGTGACTCCTAGTTCTTCTGCAGCTTTGGCAAAATTCCGGTGGCGGTCGATGGCAATAATGTATTTCAGTTGTTGTATAGTCATTGTGGATAAAGATTATCTATGCAAAGATAAAAAATATCGTTTGTAGATGTGAACATTCCACCGTAAATTTGCATTCAGAAAAAGAAAAGGAAGTCTCTCTTCCGGGCAGAAGACAAAGCCTTCTGTTCCTGTATGGCGGGGTACCGTAACCGTCGGTGAGAAGATTGTGCTTTTCGGAGTCAATAATAAGTCTTATTTTTAAAAAACAGAAAGTTATGGAAAATATCAAGAATTATTTGGAACATTTAAAAGGATATGATTATACAGGTAAAACTCCCGTTGTGATTGACTTTTATGCTACGTGGTGCGGCCCCTGCCGCAATCTGGCACCGTCTATCGAGCGTCTAGCTTCCGAATACGAAGGCCGTGTGAAAGTGCTGAAAGTCGATGTAGACAAAAACCAGGCTTTGGCTGAGGCTGCCCGTATTATGAGCATTCCTACTTTGTTCTTCATCGATTTGGATGGAAACATAGAACGGGTAGTAGGCGGAATGCCTTATGCTGCTCTGTCCGAAAAAACTTCTCATTTGTTAGGGTGATATAGGGGAAGCAATCGTTGATGAACTTACCGTTGATTTGCAGTGTTCCGGCATAGTCATGATAGAGATGGTAGAGATTGAGAACTAGTCTCGCTGTTGATTAAAGTGGCTACTTTAAGTATAGGATGTAGAATTTTAAACAAAAGCCCCTGCAGCTCAATGAGGCTGCAGGGGCTTTCATTCATCTGCGTGATTTTTATTTAATTTCAATTTGCCGGTTGGGCTTTTTCACTTCTTCTTCCGATAACTTAGGAAGTGTGACGTTCAAAACGCCGTGTTCAACGGTAGCGGCAATCTTCTCTTTGTCCACATTCTCCGGCAAAATCATTGTTTGCTGGAATTTGGAATAAGAAAATTCGCGGCGCAGATAGCGACCTTCTTTCTTCTCCTCTTTGTTGTCCGACTTTTTCTCCATGCAGATAACCAAGTTGTCGTTTTCGTCGATATGTACGTTGAAGTCGTCCTTCGTCATACCCGGAGCGGCCAATTCCAACTTGTATTCTTTTTCCGTTTCAAATACGTTGATAGCAGGTGCTGTAGCACTGGCTTTTACCATCCAATCGTTGTCAAAGAAATCGTTGAAAATACTTGGTAACCAATCTTGAGTTCTTCTAACAGGCATCATAATTATAGTCTCCTATCTTTAAAGTTAAACATTAAATTATAAATCTCAATTGAACTTGGAATCGTTGGCAGAAGGGGAGGAGTGGGAGAATTCAGCTACCCAGGTTATTTCAATCTTCTGTTTCCGAACCGCTGTTCATCTTATATGTTGCAAATAACGTGCCAATTGCATTTGTAGCTGAAGGGTGTCTATTTGTCATAGTAATAGTGTCAAATAGGCTTATTTGCTGACAATATGCATGTGGATTTTAGGAGAAAAAGTACAGCGAGATAAGAACTAAAAAGCGGCACTTTACAGGTGCTAAAGCGGCGCTTTATGAGTGCTAAAGTGCCGCTTTATGAGTGCTAAAGTGCCGCTTTATGAGTGCTAAACGGGCA